>Ga0163151_10004861_pt1 | contig 17645 bp, 21 predicted proteins | sample OliLakLV19MP5IB2_FD_145596 | JGI IMG/M metagenome (GOLD analysis project Ga0163151, IMG submission 145596) | Freshwater microbial mat bacterial communities from Lake Vanda, McMurdo Dry Valleys, Antarctica - Oligotrophic Lake LV.19.MP5.IB-2 | ecosystem: Environmental > Aquatic > Freshwater >...
CTTTGACGGAGCTCGTTTCAATAAAGTACTATGACCTCTGCTGACTTCTCTCTCGCCAACTCGTAGCAAGAAAGATCTCCCCCGGTAAGATAAATAGCCTTTGGTTTATCACTGCTGAATCTACTTGGTGTAGTAAAGAAAAATGTGGAATTCATGCATTTGCAAGCGCATTTTTTCAGCGGCATAAAATTTTGGCGCTTGCGATGAAGTTCGGAACTTTTAATATCTTTAGCTGTAAACGTTATATCAAAATGAGCCATTCTCTTCAAATGATTTTATATTTATACTCACCATTATGAGAGATTTATCTCCTGCTGAAAATCAAATTCAGTGTGTCACCAATTTTCAAGACCTTGTTTCTACACCTTTTAATGGAGAAATGAATGCGATTTGTTGGACGCGCGAACTAATAGGTGATTTTTCTGAGATTGTTAAAAAGCTAGAACTAAACGGAAATATAAGGGCAATAGAACAAAAGGAACTTCGTGAACTTCAACTGAGTGACCAAGGACAACTTGCTCGTGAAATTCTTTTAACTGATTTGAAAGTATTGAAAGCACATGGGGCATCACCAATCCTAAATGTGATCAACTACTATGATAGAGATGATACCTACCCATTTTTCTCAACCGATGTTTATTCTTTTCATGTCGATCGCTCTCCAATACCAACCAATACCTTTTTATGCACTTACTATGGCGAGTCGAGTGAAATATTGCTAAATTCACAAGGCAAAAAAAAAGTGCTTATTCCAGAAATACGTGATGAACTCAAAAAACTATATCGTGGAGCAGAGGAAGATTTTGAATCATTCTTAAGTGAACATTTTTTTGATTTGCACTATCAAGCTAAACCAAATGCACATCCAATAAGCTTAGGTGTTGGTAACTTATGGAGGTTGGCTGTAGATCATCCTGAAAGTAAAGTTCTTCCTTGTCTCCACCGTGCACCAAAAGAAAAACTTGGACAGAAGAGGTTGTTGTTAATCTGTTGAACACAAATTAAAAGACACCCTACAACTATTTGCAAGGCAATTAAAATTTGACAAAAAAAATTCGATCTATTAACAGGCAATTGGCAAAAATGTGAAAATATTTCAGGAATGAAAATCAATAGCTGGTAAAATAAATTAAGTGAAACATAAAGAGGAATACTGGACTGTTTGCCTGGAGTGTCAAGGACGAGGCAAAAGAAGTAGGAAGGTGCGAAAGAGTATTCGACTCCGCTACCAACTTGCAGTCGATCAATTTGAAAAAAACAAAGGCGAAGGAATTGCTCCTTTTCGTCCGAAAGGTCATCTCTATATCTGTTTGAGCTGTAATGGCTCAGGTTTAATTCATGCCACTAAACATCCCAAAGCGGATAAAGAAAACTATCCACATGTTGCTATTATTGGTGCAGGCATTGGAGGAGTTGCTCTAGCTGTTGCTTGCTTGCATCGCGGAATCCCTTTTACTATTTATGAACGTGATAATAGTTTTGATGATCGTGCTCAAGGTTATGGACTCACTTTGCAACAAGCTAGTAAAGCCATAGAAGGATTGGGTATTTTCTCGTTAAAAGAAGGAGTAATTTCAACAAGACATGTTGTTCATACTACAGACGGAAAAGTGATTGGTGAGTGGGGAGTCAGAAAGTGGATGGGTTCAGATGCGAAAATATTTAGTAAGCGAACAAATGTACATATTGCTCGGCAATCGTTGCGTTTAGCGCTACTTGAGCAACTCGGTGGAAATAATGCGGTAGCTTGGGGACATCAACTAATGGATTTTAAAGAATGTAATGATGAGGGTGTAGAGTTGAGTTTTCAAGTGAAAGGTAAAATGCAAAACGCTAAGGCGGATCTTGTTGTAGGTGCGGATGGTATTCGTAGTTCTGTTCGGAAGTTGTTGATTGGTGAAGATAAAACTCCATTGCGTTACTTAAGTTGTATAGTGATTTTAGGAATTTGTCCATTGAAAAATCTCGAAGGACTTGAAAATTCTTTGCTAGATTCTGCAACGGTATTCCAAACGGCAAATGGAAATGAACGGATTTATATAATGCCTTATACTTCTGAGTCGGTGATGTGGCAATTGAGTTTCCCAATGACAGAAAATGAAGCGAAGGAATTGAGTGCTCAAGGAGCGCAAGCACTGAAAGATGAAGCATGTCGTAGAACGCAGTGGCACGATCCCATTCCTCAAATTGTGGCAGCGACAGCCATAGCGCAAGTTTCCGGTTATCCCGTTTACGACAGGGCACTACTCGATTCAGAATTATTAGAAAAAAGCACGAACTTTACTTTGATTGGAGATGCAGCTCATCCTATGAGTCCGTTCAAAGGACAAGGCGCAAATCAAGCACTGCTGGATGCGTTGGCGCTGGCTCGTGCAATTACAAAAGAATGCAGACCTTTATCTCAATGGAGAGAAGTTGGATTGAGAAAAAGGGTATTAACAGAGTTTGAATCAGAAATGCTAGAACGTAGCGCTTCCAAAGTAAACGATTCTGCAGAGGCTGCAATATTTCTGCATTCTGAAATTGTGCTCCATGAAGCTGATGAACCTCGAGGGCGAAGTAGAAAGAGAAAAGATAGTTAACAAGGTTCATCAATTTAACAAACTTACTTTTCCTTACCTTTAGGCACATGCAAAGAATTATTTCAATATTGTTGATTTTGTTTTTCTTTTCAGATTCTCTTCATGCGCAAAATCCTGAAGTTCAAAGACTGATGGAGCAAGAGCTCAAAATGACTTATCCAAGTATTTATTTTGCACACAACTCTACCGATTATGCGGTTATGCCATACACCGTTGACTCTTGTTTTAAATACATTGCAGCAAATATAAAATACCTAAATAGCATTGTTATTTGGCGCGACAGTTCAGAAACAGAATTACTCAGCGGTGCAAGAACAAAAAAATTAAAACTGGACATCAATAAATATATCCCTTCTAGGAATGTAAATATTGAGTCGATGGGAAATTTACATAAGCTATCTCAGCGTACTATCAATAAAGCTTCCAATGATAAAGAGTTACAGTATTTATTGTCGTTCAACAGTGTATTGGATGTTAGTGGGGCTATTCGCAAAAGAAAAAAATGGAGAAGAACACATGTAGAAGGTCGTATTTTTTGCATGGAATGTTGGCAGCGTGGTGTCTTTTTTAGAAAAAAGGTAAAGAAGAAAAAAGAGTAATTATAAAATACAATATGAACAAAACACAAATAGCAGTAAACATTTTTGATAAATGCGCTAGTCTTTATCAGGATAAATTTATGGATGTTAGCTTATACCATTCAGGTTTTGATTTATTTTGCAACTCCATCAAAAAACAAAATGCAGAAATTTTAGAATTAGCTTGCGGACGAGGAAACATTACAAAATACTTACTAGACAAGCGTCCAGATTTTAAAATCCTTGGAACAGATTTAGCGCCAAATATGCTTGCATTGGCAAAAAAAAACAATCCAACAGCTGAATTTCAATTACTGGACAGTAGAGAAATTTTAAAGCTAAACAAGACATACGATGCCATTATGTGTGGATTCTGCCTTCCCTATCTTACAAAAGAAGAAGCCATCCAATTAATGGAAGATGCTGCAAAAATTTTAAATGCGAACGGAGTAATTTATATTAGTACAATGGAAGATGATTATAGCAAATCGGCTTAAAAAAAAGGTAGTGGCGGAGAAGAAATGTTTATGCATTATCATAAAGGAGAATATTTGTCAGTAGCATTAGAAGCAAACAACCTTTCAATCATTGAATTAAATCGGCAAAATTATCCTGTAAAAGATGAGATAAACAATGTGGATTTGATGATAATAGCAAAAAAATAAAGCAGCATGAAACATTTATTTACATTGTTTTTTTTTACAACAATATCAACTTGCTTTTGGGGACAAAGCATGGATTGTAGCAAATTCAGAAATGGAAAATTTAAAACTAAAGCCAGAGACGGATTTCCAGAAACTACAATAGAAAGAAAAGATCACATACAAATAGAGAAAGTGAAAGGTCAGAAAGGTCATTCTGAAATGATTGTAAGATGGATTGATGAATGTACTTATACACTAACACCAACCGCAGAAACGTTGGCAAAACAACCATCAATTCCCAAAAATGCAATACTCACCGTTACAATAATAAAAGTAAAAGAAAAATCCTATATTCAAACAACTACAAGCAACTTTATTGACATAGAACTAACATCGGAAATTATTCAAATAAAATAACGCTCTTTCCTACTCAAATTCTATTTCTTTCCTTTTGTATGTCCAGGATTAGTTGTTCGTGGGTGGTGTGGGTTATTAGAATTCTTTTGCTTTCCACGAGAGTGTCCATGCTCCGACACGGCAACAAAACAAGAAGTTGTACTTAATAAAAGTACAGCACATAAAATTGTTGCACTAGCGATTTTTATAGTTTTTATCATGACACAAATATACTTGCATAAAAGCGGGCAGCTGTTTTGCAATTCTGGATAATTGTTGCATAATTCATACATGAAGAAATATTAGAAAGCAATTGCATTTCTTTGACTCATTAACAATCAATAAATAATGAGCCACCTAATAGTCCTTTCTATCCGCTGATTTTGTAAACATCCAACGCGATGTTGTAATAATTAATAAAAGAGAAGGGGTTGGTTTTATATATTCAAAATAGCACCTGTAATTTTGTAGCTTGAAAATTAAAGATTGAAAAAAATTAAAATAAAGTAAATAGTCGATTTTGATTGCTTAGAAAATAATTACCCTAGTTAAAAGACTTGTTTTTAGGCTCAACCTTTATGCTATCAGCCTTTTCAGGAATTGTGGAAGTTGAATGACGCGGATTTTTAGAATTATTACGGGGCCATTCTTTATCAACATTTCCACCTGTCACCAATTTAAAACAGGAACTTGCACCAAGCAAAAGTAGCGAGCAAAGAACTATTGTTACCATATTTTTGATGCTTAGTATCATGCTACAAATATACTTCTATGGAAAACAACAGTTGTTTCATAATTTGAGGAGATTGTTGCATTATTCACACTATCAGAACAGCATTTTTTCGTATTTTTACCTACGCTTAACTAGAAAACAGACGTCATGCTGAGCGCCCTGCCTGCCTGCAGGCAGGTAGTCGAAGTGTGACAGCAAAATACTATACAAAAACTTTAAACTTTGAACTAAACTATGAGCCACCTAATTGCCCCTTCCATCCTATCAGCAGATTTTGCAAACATCCAACGCGATGTTGAAATGATTAATAAAAGTGAAGCAGATTGGTTTCATGTGGATATTATGGATGGAATGTTTGTTCCGAATATTTCCTTCGGTTTTCCAGTAATTAAAGCCATTAAAAAACATGCTACCAAGCCTTTAGATGTGCATTTGATGATTAACGACCCTGATAGATATTTACAAACCTTTAAAGAAGTCGGAGCTGATGTATTAACGGTTCATTTAGAAGCGTGCAACCATTTGCATAGAACAATTCAGGCTATTAAAGCGTTAGGAATGAAAGCAGGTGTTGCAATCAATCCACATACGTCTGCAAACTTATTGATGGACATTATTGTGGATGTGGATTTGGTGTGTGTGATGAGTGTGAATCCAGGGTTTGGCGGACAAAAATTCATTGAAAATACGTACCATAAAATTTCTACACTTCGTGAAATGATTCGTTCAACTAAATCAAAAGCGGTGATCGAAATTGATGGCGGTGTTGATATGAACAACTACAAAAAATTAATTGAGTACGGAGCAAATGTTTTGGTTGCGGGGAATACAGTGTTTTCATCTGCTGATCCAAGTGGAACAATTGCTGAATTAAAGAAAGTGTAATTTTTTTAAAGCCGTCATCCCTTGCCACGACACGGGATCTCACAATCAGGAAACGTTATATAAACAAGCAGATCCCTTGTCGTAGCAGGGGATGACAGTAACGAGGAAAAGAATCGGTGTCAACTAACAAAAAAGTAATTGTAATCGGAGCCGGATTTGCTGGATTATCAGCAGCTACAACATTAGCTCAACAAGGTTTTGATGTTACGCTCCTCGAAAAAAACAAAGAATTAGGAGGTCGTGCCCGCAAACTCGAAATCGATGGATTTACTTTTGATATGGGGCCAAGCTGGTACTGGATGCCCGATGTATTCGAAAATTATTTTTCACAATTCAACACTACAGTCGCTCAACAATACGATTTAATTCGCTTGGATCCTTCCTATGCTGTATTCTTCAGTAAAGATGAAGTTGTAAAAATTCCAGCAAACTTAAATGAGTTTTATCAATTATTTGAAAAGTACGAAGCTGGAAGTAGTGTTCAGTTAAAAAAGTTTTTGGCCGAAGCCGAATACAAATACAATGTGAGCATGAGTGACTTCGTTCATAAACCTAGTCTGAGCATTTTTGAATTTGTTGACTTACGCATTTTAAATGCAGCACTTAAAATGGATCTTTTTAAATCCATCAGTAAATACATTCACAAACATTTCAAGAATCAAAAATTAATTCAATTATTAGAATTTCCTGTTTTATTTCTAGGCGCAAAACCGAATGAAACTCCAGCGTTATACAGTATGATGAATTATGCCGACATTGTTTTAGGAACTTGGTATCCGATGGGTGGAATGTATAAAATTGTTGAAGCAATGGTGAATGTTGCAAAAGCACAAGGAGTAAAAATTAAAACAGGAGAAGTTGTTTCAAAGATAAATGTGGAAGCAGGAAAAGCTGTGAGTGTTATAAGCAATGGAGTTACTTATGAAGCGGAAGTAATAATCGGAGCGGCAGATTATCATCATGTAGAACAAAACCTACTGGAAGAAAAATACCGTAATTATTCGGAGAGTTATTGGAAGTCCCGTAAAATGGCACCTTCCTGCTTGATGTATTATATCGGATTGGATAAAAAATTAACAGGATTAGAGCATCACAATTTATTTTTTGACACCCCTTTTGATTTGCATGCAGAAGAGATTTACGACCGACCACAATGGCCAACACAGCCACTCTTCTACTCTACTTGCGCTTCCATGACAGATAAGTCGGTTGCGCCAGAAGGAAAAGAAAATTTAGTACTTTTAATACCGATTGCAGTGGATATTGAAGATACTGAAGAAATCAGAGAGAAGTATTTTAATATCATGATGGACCGTTTGGAGCATTTAACCGGACAAACCATCAAACAACATGTAATTGTGAAAAAGAGTTATGCGATTAACGATTTCAAGAAAGATTACAACTCTTTTGGCGGGAATGCATACGGATTAGCAAACATATTGATGCAAACAGCAATATTAAAACCATCGCTGAAAAATAAAAAGGTATCAAATTTGTATTATGCAGGACAGTTGACTGTTCCGGGGCCGGGAGTTCCGCCAAGTATTATATCTGGACAAGTAGTGGCGAAGGCGATAATTAAATCATTAAGTAACTAGGTGATTAACTAACTAGGTGATTAGGTAATTGAGTGATATGGGAATTAAAGTAATAGAGCAATGAAAGATTTATACAACGAAGTATGTTACAAGTGCAGCAAGTTGGTGACCACCAACTACAGTACTTCGTTTTCATTGGGAGTAAGTCTTTTACACCGCGATTTTGTGATGCCGATCCATGCTATTTATGGTTTTGTTCGCTTTGCAGATGAAATTGTTGACACTTTTCATTCCAACAATAAAAAAGAATTGCTGGATCGTTTTGTAAAAGACACACACGATGCAATAAATGATAAAATCAGCTTAAATCCTATTTTACATAGCTTTCAAGACACTGTAAACAAATACAACATTGACATAGAATTGATTGATACTTTTTTACGAAGTATGGAAATGGATTTGGATAAAAACAAATACAGTCAAGCTGGATACGAAGAATACATTTTAGGTTCAGCAGAAGTAGTTGGATTAATGTGTCTGAAAATATTTGTGGAAGGCGATGAAGCAGAATATCAACGCTTGAAACACGATGCAATGAAATTGGGTTCTGCTTTTCAAAAAATCAATTTCCTACGCGACTTAAAAGCGGATGTGCATACGTTAGGAAGAGCTTACTTTCCAGGATTTGACCCCAAGAATTTTAATGCTGCTACTAAAAAAGAAATTGAAGTAGATATTCAAAAAGATTTTGATGCAGGGTTGAGAGGAATCAAAGAATTGCCACGCAAAGCGAGACTGGGAGTTTATTTAGCTTATATCTATTACATATCATTGTTCAAAAAAATACAAAATACTGCTCCAGAGAAAATCATGAATACCCGAATTCGAATTTCGGATGGTAAAAAATACATGCTTTTTATGGGTTCCTACTTTAAGCATCAATTAAACATTATTAAGTAATGAAAAAGCTGCTGTTTTTTTTATTCCTTATTCTGAATGCAAATGCGTTCTCACAAACTATTACAGCAGATGCACTCAGAAGATCTTATCAACAGGTAAATTCCGATAGTGTGACTTGTGCAAAACTGTATAAAAAAATTTCCACTTCTACCGATTCTGACAATATCATTATTGCTTATCGCGGAGCCATTACTGCATCTATGGCAAATTTCTCGAAAGACAAAAAAGAAAAACTAAATTTATTTAACAGCGGGAAAAAACTTTTAGAACAATCCATTGCTGCTGATAGTTCCAATATCGAAACACGCTTTTTACGCTTTACCATACAAAGCAACTGTCCAAAAGCATTGAATTACAACAAGAACATAAGGGCCGACAAAGTATATATTCTTGCTAACTATTCATATCTAAGTAATTTGGCAATAAAAAGAATGATTTCAGCCTTTGCTCAGCAATCTACTTCGTTATCAGAAACCGAAAAAAAACAACTAAAGTAAATGTCGAACGAACAAAAAGATAAACGCCTTTTTTTATCTACACTCATTTTAGTGATAGTTCACGTATCAGGAATTATTGGAATTCAAACCGAGTATAAGGATTTATTTTTGATGTGTACTCCCTTCAATTTATTATTAAGTATAGGTTTATTATTTTGGAATCATGGTGAGTTTCAAAAATCATTTTTCATTTTTTCTGCTGTAACATTTTTAACAGGCTATTTTATTGAGGTAGTTGGAGTAAAAACTGGAATGATATTCGGGCACTATTTTTATGGAAAAACATTAGGATTTAAAATCTTGGATGTTCCTGTTATCATTGGGATTAATTGGTTAATGTTGATTTATATTGTTGGAGTTATTTGTAATAGACTCAACTTTTCCGGTTTAATAAAAAGCCTGTTGGGAGCAACTTTATTAACAACATTGGATTTTTTCATTGAAGTAGTTGCAATAAAATATGATTTCTGGAAATGGGCAAATTACACTCCAACAGTACAAAATTTTATAGCTTGGTTTGTTGTTTCTTTCTTATTGTTGCTTTTGTTTCATTCAATGACTTTTAATAAAAATAATAAATTGGCGCGGGGATTATTCATTATACAATTAGTGTTTTTTGTGATTTTATCTCTTATCTAAATGAAATTTGCCTATTTACTGATATTAACTTTCACGCTCTCCTATCCGCTTTTCAAAAGTTTTGAAAGAAAAATTCAATTCTATAAAAAATGGAACAGCTTGTTTCCTGCAATTATCATAAGTGCTGTTCTATTTATTATCTGGGATATTTGGTTCACGAAAATTGGAGTATGGAAATTTAATCCAGAATATGTTGTCGGGTGGTTTATAGGCGGCTTACCGATAGAAGAATGGCTCTTCTTTTTAATCACGCCTTTTTCCTGCGTTTTTATTCACGAAGTATTAAATTATTTCGTTAAAAAAGATGTATTTGCTTCCTCTGTAAAATACATAAATACCATTTTGGCTTTTTCGTTAATAACAATAGCAGTTATCAATCACCATAGAATTTATACACTTATTGATTTTTCTCTGCTTGGATGCTTTTTGTTAACTCATCAATATGTTTTAAAATCAATTTATTTAAACCGATTTTATTTGACATGGCTAATTTGTATCGTTCCATTCTTAGTAGTCAACGGCTTTATCACAGGTTTACCAATTGTTATTTATGACAATCTACACAACCTGAATATTCGTATATACACTATACCCATTGAAGATTTGTTTTACGGAATGCTAAACATTCTTTTGGTAATAACCATTTATGAATATTTAAAACAAAGAAAAAAATGAAGCAACTTCTATCCATCCTTTTTATAGTCTTTCTTTGCAACGGATTATTTTCTCAAGCGCCCACAGCAGCTGAACTATTCGACTTCAACAAATCACGCAACAAAAAAACAACAAGGGGCTTGCAAGTTCTTGGAGGTTTTGCCATCGCAAACATGGGTGTAAGTGGATACATGTATTACAATACAAAAGGTGTAGACAAATCCTTTCATGAAATGAATATCATGTGGAACGGAGTCAACACAGTTATTGCAGTTGCGAGTTTATTGCCGAAAGATAAAAATGATATGAATCTAGCAAAAACAAATAGTTGGCAAAGCAATACGGAAGCAACTTACATTGGAGCTGCAGCATTGGATTTAGTGTATTCTACAGCAGGTTTATATCTTACCGAAAGAGCGAAAACAGATTTCAGTAACCACGACAAATACAAAGGTTGGGGAAATTCATTAATCTATAACGGAGCATTTTTATTTCTGTTTGATACTGGTATGTTTATTGTACATAAGCGCAACGGAAAAAAAGTATCAAAAATGATGGACAAAATAAATCTATCAACTGGTGGTGCTGGCATAAAACTCACATTGCACATTTAATTTTATTTAATATCTTTATTGTAACAAAAAAAAATCACCATGAAATACGAGAAGTATTCATGAATTCCTTAAACAAAAAATATAAAAAAATGAGTAAAAAAATTATCGGATTATTAAGTTTAGTACTTACACTTTTTACTACTAATGCTTTTGCACAAGCAGCGGCAAGCACAGGAGCAGCAAAACCTAAACAAGCTACTGCACCAAAATTAACTGATAAAGATATTTTGATGTGTGATAAAAACTGGCAAGTTGTTTCTGTTGAAGAATGGGGAGTAGTTACAAAACCACCTGCAGAAGTGAACAAAACCGATATGTTGAATTTAACACAAGATGGAAAATTTGAGCTGATAATATTTGGAAAGAAAAAATCTGGAACATGGTCTAAGTCTGGACAGAATATTTACTTCACAGATGCTGAAACAAAAACAAAATTCTACTATAAAGTTTTAGTTGCTGAAGCAGGAAAATTAAAAGTGGATCATTATAGCGATGAACAAGGTCACTCTATATTTGAGTACGAAGTGAAGTAGGGTTACGGATAGCGAATTATACGAATTTACGAATCTGTGTTTATAAAATAAAAAAGACTCTTGTCCTTTTTTTTGTTTTAAGTTTTAACATATTTAGTTATGGGCAAAGTGCTAGACCCAACAAATTGAATGAGAAAGAAATAACAGCACTTGAACTAATTAAAGCTCTTGAAGCTAATAAACCTTACGAAGCATCGAAACTTCTTGCTCCATATTTAAATGATAAGACAAAATCAGCATGTCTAAAAAAACATAAGCAACTCAATAACTACTCTTCCAAAATACATCTCGACATGTAAACTCGACATTGTTGCTACAATATCAAATGATTCAACAATTACCTTTGTTTGCAGGTATTACAATATCAAAACGGGAATCGAGAATTATGAGTTAGACATTTCATTTAACAAACAAAGCGATTTTTTGTGGATCACTAACATAAAAATAATTGACGAAAAGACGTTGCTTAAAAATTATAATGCAAGAATGAAATCTCAAAAAGTTCCACCACCGCCTCCAAAGTAGAGTTATCTATTGTTATGAGACTCTTCTAATCAACTAGCCCCGTTGTAATTTTCGCACTCAACAAACACAAGGGAATACTTGGTCCGGGGTGCACACTTCCTCCGCAGAAATACAAATTTTTTATTTCCTTAGAAAAATTTGGGTGACGCATAAATGCTGCGAACTTATTATTGGAAGCATTTCCATAAATTGCTCCGAAAGCACTGGAAGTTCTAGCTTCCACCACTCTTGGATCTAAAATCATTTCGCATTCTATCAAAGGGCGAATATCTGTTTTTAAAATTCGATTTAGTTTTTTTATCATGTTCTCTCTCGCTTCACTTACGAGTTGATCCCAATCTTGTCCGCTGTTATTAGCCACATTTATAAACGTGAACCAATTCTCGCAACCTTCAGGAGCATCTGCAACAGTATGTTTAGAAGTAATGTTCACATAAATGGTTGGGTCATTATAAATTGTTTTCTTGGAAAAAATAGTGTCAAATTCCTCCTCATAGTTTTCGCTAAAAAAAATGTTATGTAAGCTCAATTCAGAGAAAGATTTTTTGATTCCCCAATAAAAGATAATTCCGGAGCTGGATTTAGGTTGATTCAATGTTTTTGTTGGCTTCTTTGCATTTGGCAATAGTTTCAGATAACTATTGTATACATCCATATTGCTGATGACTACATCAAAATTTAAATTGCCATTATCAGTGCTAATACCTTTTATTTTTTTTTCTTCTGTTAAAATTTCACGAACTGGAGTAGAAAAATGAAACGTAACTCCTATTTCTTTTGCCAATTTCACTAAAGATTCTGTAATACTGTACATTCCACCTACTGGATAATATGCACCCTTTTCAATTTCTACATGCGAAATCACATTTAGTGTAGCAGGTGCCAAATATGGACTAGAGCCATTGTAAGTAGAATATCGATTTAAGATTTGCACTAACTTTTTATCTTTAAACGCTTTTTGATTTGCACCATTCATAGTGTCGAATGCACCAATTTTTCCGAAGTTCAACAATCCTTTCACAACTCTTTTTGTTATGAAATTTTTGAACTTGTGAAGTGAATTGTGTAAAAAAACTTCCGCTGTTAAGTCGTACATCTGCTCTGTTTTATTCAGATATCGAATAATGTCTTCCTTTTTATCTATCAATTTTTCTGACATCGCTTCAGCATATTTTTCTTTTCCATGAAACGCATCTAGAACAGTTCCATCTTCAAAGAAATAGCGGTATACAGGATCAAGCGCAAAATAATTAAAATAGTTGCGGGGATTTTTTCCTGACAACACAAAAAGTTCATCAACATATTCGGGCATGGTAAATACAGATGGGCCCATGTCAAAACGATAACCTTTATTGCTTTCAGAAGAAAGTTTTCCGCCAGGAAAAGCATTGGCTTCAAAAACCGTTACAGCATATCCTTTGTTACGCATGCGAATAGCAGCAGCAATGCCAGAAATTCCAGCTCCGATAATTGCACAAGATTTTGTTATTTCTTTCATGGCGATTGAAGTTCAAAAGTATGGGTTTTCTTTTAAATTAAACCTTTCCGCTAAATCTGCGAGCAAAAACCTTGCATATAACTAAGAAAGGACTATTTTTGCTCTCCTTTTACTAGGACTAATAATTTGCACATTATCGAATATGATTCACATTGGAAAACAGCCTTTAACGGCTAACGATTTTTACAAAATACTATACACAGGAGAACAAATAGACTTAGCCCCTACAGCACTTGCAAAGGTGAATGATAGTCATGAATTCTTAAAGTCATTTTCCAAAAACAAACTTATTTATGGTATCAATACCGGTTTTGGGCCCATGGCACAATACAAAATAAGTGAACAAAATCAACTCAATTTACAATACAATTTAATAAGAAGTCACTGTACAGGTGCTGGAAATAAGCTAACCGACATCAATGTAAAATCAGCAATGATTTGTAGATTGAGCTCCTTAATGCAAGGTTATTCTGGAATCAATTCGGAAGTGGTGATTTTATTGAAAGACCTTATCAACAATAATGTTCATCCGCAAATATTTGAACATGGTGGCGTTGGCGCAAGTGGTGATTTGGTGCAATTGGCACATTTAGCATTAAATTTAATTGGCGAAGGCGAAGTGACTTACAAAGGTGAGTTGCGCCCTACAGCTGACGTATACAAAGAAATAGGAGTAAAACCAATCACCGTTCATTTGCGTGAAGGATTGGCATTAATTAATGGAACATCTGTAATGACAGGCATTGCAATGGTAAACCTATTGCATTCAAAACAATTAATCAACTGGGGAATTTCTTCTTCTATGTTGATTATTGAAATGGTTGAATCCTACAGCGATCATTTTTCAAAAGAGTTACACAGCGTAAAACCACATATTGGTCAGCGTGCTATTGCAAATGCGATGGACAATGCGATGAGTAGCAGTAAATTAATTCGCAAACGTGAAGAGCATTTGTTCGACAATAACAAACATGCAGAAGTAGATGTGTTCAAAGATAAAGTACAGGAATACTACTCTATTCGCTGCGTTCCGCAAATACTAGGTCCGGTGTTGGATACAATTACATACACTCAAACTGTTTTAGAGAACGAAGTAAATTCGGTAAACGACAATCCTATTATTGATAAAGCAAACAACAATATTTTCCACGGAGGAAATTTTCATGGCGATTATGTTGCTTTGGAAATGGATAAATTAAAAATCGCAATCACAAAGTTGACAATGCTTGCAGAACGTCAGTTAAATTTTTTGATGAACGATAAATTAAATGGAAAACTTCCTCCGTTTGTAAACCTAGGAAAATTAGGTTTGAACTTAGGAATGCAAGCAGCACAATTTACAGCAACCTCTACAACTGCCGAAAATCAAATGCTTTCCAATCCAATGTATATTCACAGCATCCCAAATAATAACGACAATCAAGATATTGTGAGTATGGGAACAAATGCTGCAACCATTACTGCTAAAGTAGTTGAGAACGCATATCAAGTATTGGCAATTGAATTATTGAGTGCTGTTCAGGCTGTGGATGCACTAAAATTTAGTGATAAATTATCATCTGAAAGTCAAAACACATACAAGCAAATTCGCAATATCGTTCCTCGTTTCGAAGACGATACGATTCTTTACAAGAAAATTAAACTAGTAAAAGAATATTTGCAGTCGAATAATACAAGTTTAGTAGCAAATTAAAATTTCGAAGCATGTCCCCCTCTGGAGGGGGCAGGGGAAGGAATTCAACAAATCAACAATTAGAAAAATGAGATACGCATTAGTAACAGGAGGTTCAAGAGGAATTGGTCGCGCAATATGTACACGACTTGCAGAAGACGGACATTATGTGCTTATCAATTACACTTCAAAACAAGACGAAGCAGAAAACACATTAAAAATGGTTCGTGAAAAAGGAGGTGATGGAGAAATAATGAAATTTGATGTGGCTAACCAAGCAGATGTAGATGCTGTTTTAGGCGGATGGATTGAAAAAAATCCTGATAAAACAATTGAAATATTAGTCAACAATGCAGGAATCCGCAAAGATCAACTTCTAATGTGGATGAGTAATGCTGAATGGAATAGTGTAATGGACATTAGTTTAGGAGGTTGGTATAACGTTACACGTTTAATCATTAAAGGCATGTTGGTTAAAAAATATGGTCGTGTAGTGAGTGTTGTTTCTTTATCAGGATTAAAAGGATTACCCGGACAAACAAACTATTCGGCAGCAAAAGCAGCAGTTATTGGCGCAACAAAAGCATTGTCTCAAGAAGTTGGCAGAAGAGGCGTTACAGCAAATTGTGTGGCTCCTGGCTTTATTAAAACGGATATGACCGAAGGCATCAACGAAAAAGATTTCAAACAATTAATTCCATTAAATCGTTTTGGAACAGCCGAAGAAGTTGCAGATGCAGTTCACTTTTTGGCTTCTGAAAGAGCAGCTTACATCACAGGACAAGTATTGTCGATAAACGGAGGATTATACAGCTAGAAACTTACAGTAAGTTTACATTAAAAAATGCTAAGATGTTGTAGTTAAACATTTTAGCATTTTCGTTTTCTATGTTGATACATTAAAAAAAATGACTATTTTTGAATCCTTTTAAAAAATTATGCATAACAGAGTAGTAATAACAGGATTAGGTATTTGGAGTTGTTTAGGGACGAGCCTTGACGAAGTAAAAGAGTCCTTGCGTGCCGGAAAATCAGGCATTGGAATGGATATGGAGCGTAAAGAATGGGGATACCGTTCTGGCTTGACTGGAATTGTTAAAAAACCCGAGTTAAAAGGAATTTTAGACAGAAGAGCACGTATCGGTCTTTCCGAAGAAGCCGAATATGCATACATGGCTACATTGGAAGCCATGAAAAATGCGAAGATGGACATGAGTTGGGTAGAAAAAAATGAAGTTGGAATCCTTTACGGAAATGATAGTTCGGCAAAGGCAGTAAGCGAAGCAATTGATACAATTCGTATTAAAAAAGATACAACACTATTGGGTTCGGGTTCAATTTTTCAATCGATGAATTGTACTGTTACCATGAACCTTTCCACCATATTCAAATTAAAAGGAATCAATTTTACGATTAGTGCAGCCTGCGCAAGTGGCTCCCACTCTATCGGATTGGGTTACTTGATGATTAAATGGGGATTACAAAAACATATTATATGTGGTGGTGCACAAGAGGTAAATCCGTTTGCTTTTGGCAGTTTTGATGGATTAAGCGCATTCTCAATCCGTGAAAACGATCCTACAAAAGCTTCTCGTCCGTTTGACAAAGACCGTGATGGCCTTATTCCTAGCGGAGGAGCAGCCACATTGATTTTAGAAAGCTACGAAAGTGCAATGGAGCGCGGTGCTCCGATTTTAGCTGAAGTAGTTGGATATGGCTTCTCTTCAAACGGAGAACACATCTCAAACTCTAACGTTGACGGACAAGTTCGCTCGTTAAAAATGGCTTTGAACGATGCAGGATTAACTGATAAAGACATTGACTATATTAATGCTCACGCTACTTCTACTCCTGGAGGAGATTTGGCTGAAGCAACAGCAATTGATACTGTATTTGGCGAAAGCAAACCATTGGTAAGCTCTACAAAATCAATGACAGGACACGAATGTTGGATGGCTGGAGCTAGTGAAATTGTTTATTCCATGCTAATGATGCAAAACAACTTTGTGGCTCCCAACATCAACTTTGAAAACCCTGATGAGGCATCTGCAAAATTAAATATCGTTAAAACGACAACAGAAAAAAATATTGATGTATTTTTGTCCAACTCATTTGGATTTGGTGGTACAAATTCATCATTAATTATTAAAAAAGTAAAATAAAACCTAACTACTCGATGACACAAGCAGAAATTATAGAAAGAATTAACGCCTTTTTAGTAGACGAATTTGAAGTGGATGCAGAAAAAATAAATCCTGATGCAAACCTTCGCGAAACGTTAGGTTTAGATAGCTTGGACTATGTGGATTTAGTTGTTATTATCGAAAGTAATTTTGGTTTCAAAGTGGTTGCAGAAGATTTCATTAACATTCATACATTCCAAAATTTTTACGACTACGTAGTACGTAAAGTGGCTGAGAAGGCTACTGTTTAGTCGCAAGGTTGCACTCGCGATGGAGAGCAAAGCCTCTCCATTCATTGGTTCACTAGTTAATTGGTTTATTAGTTTGCTGTGTGTGAAAGTATTAAACCTTTTGTTGCTAATAAGTTAATCGATAATCAAGGCAATTCCCCCTTAAAAAAGGGGGTTAGGGGGATTAAAAATCATCATCGATACTCCTACCAACTTCTGAAAACAAACCCATTTTCGAATTACCAAATTTTCAAATTTTCAATAAAAAATGGCTAAATGGGAAG
>Ga0163151_10004862_pt1 | contig 17643 bp, 19 predicted proteins | sample OliLakLV19MP5IB2_FD_145596 | JGI IMG/M metagenome (GOLD analysis project Ga0163151, IMG submission 145596) | Freshwater microbial mat bacterial communities from Lake Vanda, McMurdo Dry Valleys, Antarctica - Oligotrophic Lake LV.19.MP5.IB-2 | ecosystem: Environmental > Aquatic > Freshwater >...
CTATTGTGGCCATATTCATGCCCATGGCTTCTTCGGAATCAAAATGGAATCTAATGAATAAATTACGTCCTGAGAAATTGGAGTCAACTTTTTTGAGTTTTAGATGAGAAGAGGAGCTTTCGCAGATTCTGGCAATTTCGTCGTAGTTTTCGCCAAGCCATTTTTTGACTTCAACATTTTGGGTAATTCCTTTGGTTTTAAAAACAGGCGCCCGCGTCACGCCAACGTTGTGAATTTGTATTTCAACGCCTCTCTCTGAAACTGCTTTGCAGCCCCTGGAAACTGAAGCTACTAAGGCTCCTTCGGTGGTGGCGAGGGGAATGTAATGGTTGCTGATGGCGGAGTGCTGATGGTGGATGGATAGGGGACCGGCTACTCCTAGAGGAATTTGAACTGCCCCGACCAGGTTTTCAATATTTTTTCCCTGCACTTGTTCTTCGGTAAAAGTAAATTGAGATATATTTTCCAAGCTGCCAGTTAAATTTTCCTCCAGATATTTTCTTCTCTGGGAGGCATCTTGGAAATCTCGTAGCGATTTGTCGTTGTTCATATTGTTGTATCCGGCATTCGCCGGGGATCCTTCGTTTTACTCAGGATGACTCAAAGAACTAGAAAGTCAGCTGGACTTTCACCTGTTCGTCATTTTACCAAATTTGGGCTTAGACTCCTAATTATGTTAAAGTATCGGGCATGGATTTCGCAGAGTTTCTAAAAAAACAGGCTCAAATTATAAATATAAGACTGGAAGAAGTTTTCGCTGAAACGTCTAAAAAGGTTAGTGAAGCCAGTCCGGAGCTTAATAAGTTATTTGATGAATTCATTAATTCTTCGCGAGACGGTAAACGAATCAGGGGGAGTTTGGTGTTGCTCGGATATCAAATTGGGGGAGGGAGTGACTTTTCTAAGGTTGTTGACGGGGCTGTCGCTTTTGAGATATTTCAAACTTCGATACTGGCACAAGACGATGTGATTGATAAAAGCTTGTTGAGGAGGGGGAAGCCTTCGCTTTACAAGGCGTTAGGTGGGGATGATAAGGCAATTGCTCAAGCTTTGTGCCTGTCTGATTTAGGTTTTTTTACCGGCTATCGGTTAATTAGTTCATTAAAGATTGAGGATTCATTAAAAATAAAAGCGGTTAACTTATTCTCCCAAACTTTAATTCAGACTGTACTGGGGGAGATGCTTGATGTGGAAACACCCTTTCTCGAGCGTGATTTTCTTAACGAGGACGCACTTAAGATAGCCCTTTTGAAGACTGCCAGATACACTATTTCGGGCCCTTTGATGTTGGGGGCAATACTGGCTGGTGGAGATGTTGAGCGGCTAAAAAAGCTCCAGATATTTGGTGATAATTTAGGAACAGCCTTTCAAATTCAGGATGATATTTTAGGTATTTTCGGAGAAGAAAAAATTACAGGTAAGTCATCGACTGCTGATATAAAGGAATGTAAAGCCAGTTTGTTAATTTCACACGCACAAAAGGAAGCAAACTCTGAACAAAAAGAAATACTGGAAAAATACTACGGTAATTCTAATGTTGATGAATCCGGTGTTGAAGAAGTAAAGAGGATATTTCAGGAGACCGGTGCAGTAGATTATGCTAAATCTCAAGCGGAAAAGTATTTTTTTAAAGCTGAGGAATCCTTAAAAGGAATGGAAGAGGGGTTATTATTATCACTGGTGGAGTTTTTGAGAAAGAGAGAGGCGTGATGGAAGAATTTATACCAAATCATATTGCGATAATTATGGACGGAAATCGCCGCTGGGCGAGGACGCGTGGTTTGCCGGAGATAAAAGGCCATGAGAAAGGCTCAGATACTTTAGAAGAGATTGTGGAGTTGGCAGCGAAGATGGGGATTAAGACGATTACAGTTTACGCGTTATCAACTGAGAATATTAAGGAAAGAGCGAAGAGAGAAGTTTTTGGACTATTCAATTTAATAAAGAGTTCGTATCATTCTAAGCTTAAGAAGATGATGAGTAAGGGGGTGAAGATTGAAGTTTTGGGGGAGCTTGATGGATTGCCGAGAATTATTAAAAAAATTATTGACGAGATCAGGAAGACTTATATCAAGAATGAATCGATTCAATTAAATATTGCTTTGAATTATGGAGGGAAGAAGGAATTGGTTGAGGCTTTTAAGGATTTGATTAAAGAGGGGATTGATTTGAGTAAGTTAGATGAAGAGGATATTGATCAGAAACTTTACACAAAGGGCCAACAGGACCCGGAATTAGTAATACGCACGGGAGGTAGAATTAGACTATCTAATTTTTTGTTGTGGCAAACAGCGTACTCTGAGTTGTATTTTACGAAAGTATTGTGGCCTGATTTTGATGAGAAGGAGTTTAGAAAAGCTATAAAATGGTATCAGACTCAAAAGAGGAATTTTGGGAAATGAGCCTTCGCTGACTCGTCTCTTTCCCAAAATGACTGGGAAATGAGCCTTCGCTGACTCGTCTCTTTCCCAAAATGACTGGGAAATGAGCCTTCGATGACTCGTCTCTTTCCCAAAATGATTAGTAAATGACTCCTCGAGGGGCTGCTTCGCAATAAAGTGGAGCTTGAGATGCGTCTAGAATCTTCAGCCTAATTTTTTCTCTGCGAGCTTCTTTGTTTCTTTCCTGAAATATTCTTTCACTTCCTGCCAATCTAATTCGGTCAGCATTTGGGGCATTTGCTTTTCCTGCTCAGCATCCTCAAAATAGTCCAATGAGCGCAGAATTGAATAGAGATGATCTTCAAGGACGGCATATTTTTTTTGGTAAAAACCGAGCATTTCTTCAAGAGTATACTCTTTTGAAAGAAAGTAGACATCTACAAAATCCCGTCTGGTGCCCCTGCTTTCAATCGCATGAATTTTCATAGCGGCAATGTCAGAAAGACCTGCCAACTGAAGACCTTCGAATGGGACGGTGGCTTCTAGTAAGGGATACTTATAGAAGAACATGCTGAATTTTGTCTGGCTAATTTTGCCCCAGACTGTCCATTTTGCCGTTCCCTCCTGTACATAATCCGGCAGAGTTTCCAGTTTTGCAGAAGTCCCGGTTTCATTAAATTCGTGCACAGTAAAAAAATCTAGATCAACAGATATCCGATGTCCAATTTGAAGTGCCAGAGCTGTTCCTCCGGCGAGGTAGGCTTGTTTAATTTCAGTAAAACCTGAAATTAGCTGGATAGCCCGAAGTGTATCGGGGAGTAAGGTTTTTGTAAACATGGTACCTGGTGTTTATCGATCCCGAGCATATCTGCCCAGAAATTGCCGGTAGGTCGGGCTAAATCCTTTGTCTCCATAACTACTTTTTTTATTGCTCCTTTACCATATGTTTGTATCAACCACCGTATATCCTGAAGATTACCTCTGTCGAGTACCCGTTTTATGATGAGGAAAATATGAGTTTTGATTTCCAGTTCTTCAAACGCTACATCCCAAAAATAAGGTCTTAAGAAGGCGGGAGCGGGTATTTTTTGATCAGCAGAAAAGCCTTGATTATTTTGATTCATTGTTACTATTATGGCATACTTCTGCCTGCAAATCTACCGTCACCAGTTATATTTTACGAAAGTTTTATGGCCGGATTTTAATGAGAAGGAATTTAAGAAGGCGATAAAATGGTATCAAACGCAAAAGAGAAATTTTGGGAAATGAGCCTTCGCTGACTCGTCTCTTTTTCGCTAATTTCTTCCTCTCAGAGTACTTGTAGAAGTTATTGCCAATTAAATACCGGGACTTCAATTATTCTGTGAGGCTTAAGCTTAGAAGAGACCTGTTCTTTAACCAGCGCGTCTAGTTTCTTGGAAATTTCAGCACTATAATATCTTTCTCCACATTGGGCGCAAACCTCAACAGGTACATTTTTGACTACAAAAAGTTTATCTCCCCAGCGGAAATCGATATTAATATTTTTTATTTTGGTTTTACCTTTACAGAAAAAACATTCAGACACGGCTTTTTAACTCCTTTGCTCTAGTTTTTGAATCCACCCAGGTTGGCTGCTTCGGTCTATAGACGGTAATGATTAGTAACTTCTCTCTTTACTGGCCACAAACGATATGCAATGGTTTGTCGGAATCAATACTAGCTATTAAACAGCTTTCACCTCTTGGGTCTTTTGGATACTGTTCTATTCTACCACCCTTAAGAAGCGCCTTTTCAATCTCTTCGATGGTGATTTTTTCTTCCTGTCTTTCCTGATGAGCATGAGCAGAAAGATCATACAGACCTTGTCTAGCTTTTTGCTTAATAAAAACAATATTCATTAGGCAATCTTACTACGGACTTATAAGCCATGCAAAACAATCTGAAGCGCTAGTGCAGTTCCTCCGGCGAGGTAGCTAATTTGATTTCATCTGCTACAGAGATTTTACCAAGGTTTGTGGCCTGATTTTGATGAGAAAGAATTTAAGAAAGTAATAAAATGATACCAGACTCAAAAGAGGAATTTTGGGAAATGATTTCAGTTAGGGTTGAGGGTAAGTGATGGCTACGGCTAAGAATTCGTTGCCTGCTGGTATTACATCAATTAGGACGCTAGTGTTTAGACGGATTTCTTTTAGGTCTGATGATGGTGCTCCTCCAGCCTTATTTAGGTCATAGATAGTAATCTTGTCGGCAAGCTGTAGTTCTCCCATAACTCCATTGTGATTTTCAAGAATTAATTTTTTGTCGTCTATTTTTGTGATTTTACCCCTGAAAGAAGTGTTTTCGGATTCGAATAGAGTGCCTTTGGAGGAGGGTAGGGTTTGCCCGGAAGCAGGGTTGGGAGAGGTTGAGGCAGCTTGTTTGGTTGATTGGGTGGAGGGATTGGTGCTTTTTATATACATAACCAGGCCTCCAATCATCAAAAAAAGGATGACGAAAAGAACTGCTATCGCTATATAAAATACTCGATCCGAGGAGGTATGCATTTTACTAATTAGATTATTTATTCTTTAGCTCCTGTATTTCTTGTCTTAAAAGGTTGATTTGGGCTTCGAGGTTTTGGATGGTTTGTTTTTGGTCAAATTGTTCCTTTTCGGAATTGTTTATTTGTTTTTGTTGTTCTTTAATTGCTTCAGTAAGCAGGGCAGTCAGATTAGGATAGCTCATTGCTTTGTAGCCATCATAATTGGTGGTAACAACTTCAGGAACGATGGGCTCGACTTGTTGAGCAATGAAACCTATTTGAGTTGTGTCAGGATATTTGTCGCCATTTGGGACTGTTTTATCATACTTAAAGGTGACTCCCTCTAAAGAAAGGACTTTATTTAAGGCATCCTTTATGGGGTTGATATCTGTTTTGAAACGGATATCTGAGCCTTGTACCCAGGAAGTTCCGGCGTAACCGCTCCCACCCAGACATAGCCCATAGGTGTCTGCTGGAGGTCCAGCGTTGCAGCCACCCGGGCCGTAGCCGTTAATTCCTAATTTGCCGTCAATTCGGGCGTCACCGATAACCTGGAGTTTGGCTGAAGGAGCAGTGGATGCGCCTATTGCCACATTTCCACCTGGGGCAATAGTAATATTACTCCACCCCCCAAAGCTATCGGTAAATCCACCTAATGTTGGAGAATTGTTCCAATTCATTAACCCAATATGCGCATTAGAAGCAATTTGTACATCCAGTTTGGATCCTGGAACAGGTAATGTAGTACCAATACCCACACTACCATTATTTCCAATAGTCATTGGAGTATTTCGCACTCCAGCAGATGTTTCGGTAGTAAACTCAACATTTCCTGATTCAGTGAAATGAAGCATTTGGCCTGATAGGCCAGTATTGACCCTCGGGAAGCCTGTGTGATTGTACATGTTTCTAGCAATACCGCCGCCGGTCCAGGTCATGCCTGGTTCGCTGATCCAGGAATAAAGACCTACCTGGCCGGTGCCGCCTATATTTCGAGCAGCAGATAGCAATAGTTTCATATTGTTACCGTGAGTAACTGATTGGGTGATATTGCCATCGACGTCTAATTTGGCAGTAGGTACAGTTGTGCCAATTCCGACATCACCTGCGGTTGAGACGCGCATTCTTTCAGTTGGGATTCCTCCGAGTGCTGGGTTGAAAATTATCGCTCCTGAGTTATCCGCGCCGTCTCTGACTGCACCAATAAGGGCCAGTACATTAGTTACCCCAGCATTATCTTGAGCATCAAAGCGTAAGCTTGGTCCAAAACCGTTTGTCATATCACCGGTGCTGATTTGTCGCAAAAGTGCAGTTGCGGCGACTGTGCTTGTAGAGCCCGTGCCCCGGCTAATAAATAATGGAATTCCGGTTCCTAAAACCTCGAGCTGGGTTGCGGTAGTTATTGCTCCAACTTTGGCATTTCCCACAGTATTAAGGATGTTAAAATTAGTTGTGCCGGAGGGGTCCATTGTTTTTGAAATGTCGTCTAAATCAATTAAGCCGCGGATTTGGGCATTGCCGTTGATGTTGAGTTGGAGGGCGATGCCGTTTGGACTACTTAATCCATAGTAAAAGTTTAGGTCGTTAGCTCCTTGACGGTGGATATTCCAACCAGTTGCTGACTGACCGTAGACGGGAGGGGAAAGCAGGCTAAATATTAGTCCGGTACCAAAAAACGAAATTAAAATGAAAAGGCTGAAAAAGGCAAGTGCTTTAAGTTTCATAATATAAAGGTATAGCTTTATCAAACCAGAAAGCTATGTAATGTGTCAAGAAAGAATGGTGTTTCTCATCCATTGATAATGCTTATTACGCAGGCTTCGATAACAGGAATATTTGATGAGATTACCAGAGGATCTGTTGCGCCGGCACAGACAGGAGTGGGAGTTGGAGTTGGAGCTGGAGTTGGGGTCGGACTGGGATTGGCGCCAATGGCATAGCTTTTATCCTCTTCAGTTAGTACTAAATCTTTTGTAAAAAGACCGTTACGTAAAATGTAGAGGTATTTTGGTTGTTTGTTGATTTTCTCTGCTGACAGAATGTTGTTGGCGAGGTTTCTTACCATTTTAATAGCGCTAGTACCGGGAGCGAGATCGGTTTTATTTAATGATATTAAACTGCCGTCTATGGTTAATCTAGGCGTAATTGTTGTTCCAGTTAGACAGGCGCCTGATTCGTAGGCTGTGCAAATAATGCCTGACGAGATTAGGACGGCGTTCACTCGAGTTACATTAGAGTAAATATTAATATTACCTGAGACCACAAAAACTATGCCGCTGTTCGGGTTGGTACCAGCATAGGTGATGTTTCCAATTATATTTAAGTCTCCCCTAATAAAGATTATCTGTACACCACCACCAGTTGTTGGGCCGACTGAGTTAATTGTTTGGGTGCTTGTTTGTAAATAAATGCCATCGTCTGCGAGTGTTAGATCACCATTTCCAAGTTGGGCTGATCTTTTAGCGGTGGAACGAGAAAGAGTATAGAATTGATCCTCCAGATCGGTGTATGAAGGGACTTTAAATTCACGATAAACAGACTGAGGGTCTAGTACGCAGGTTTGGGCGGAGTTACCAAAGGTACCGCCTCCTACTGATAATGCAGATATTAACCCTTCGTTATTGGCGCTTGAAGTACAGGATGTTTGGGCGAGGGATGGTGTCGGGAGTAGAGTGGCTGCGACTACTATAAAAGAAATTCCAAGAAATATCTTAAAGCACTTATTGGGCAGGTTAATGTAGTTCATTTAAGGCGTAATATAAATTGTTTCATTGGTATGGATATCTCCGCCTGTGGTTTGGATGTAGGGTTTGGGGTATTTGGTGATGTCTAACTGGAGAGATAGTGGAGTACTGCCAAAGGTATTGGTACAGGTTAAAATGTAAATCAATGAACCAGATGTAGTGGTACTGATAGGTTGAGAACCGGAAGTACCAACAGAACCTATCCAGGCAGAAGAAGCAGTGCAGGAATCAGCATTTGTTGAACTCCAGCTTAGGCTCACTCCAGGAGTGTTCTGGTTTAAGGGTACAGGGAGTGCAGCCACAGTAGGAGTAGTAGTTGTTGTGCCGGTTGGAGTAGTAACAGAGAAGATAACGTCTGGTGGGGTTGAACAGTTTGTGGCATTTCTCCAGCCGTATACCGGGAGAGTTGAATTACCGGTAATATTTGTTGTTAAGGCTCCGTTGTATGCCAAAACAGCAAATTCCCAGGCCTCACCGGAGGCGACAGCTCCAGGGACTGTATAGTCATAAATGACGTTTCCTGAAGAATCAGGATTGATTAAGCCTAGATCCATCTGAGGCATGGTGCCACTTGTTCCTTTAGAGGTGTTGGAAGTTCGTGGTGTTAAACGGTAACCCTGGGCTCCAACAGAAGGAGACCAGGATAATCTAAAGCGGGACACTCCTAAGCCGGCACAAAATGGAGAGGGTGCGGCAGTAAAGTTAAAAGCGGAGGGAGGCGAGCTGCAAACCGGAAATGTGGTATAGGCACCAAACTTCTGGTGACTCCACTGGTTGTTGTCAGAATAGCCAATGATGGCTCCGGCGCCGTTTCTGGAAGCAATGATAAAACTGTAGTTACGGCCGACCACAAGAGGGCTGGTTGAAGTAAAAGTGTGACTGGTGGAATTGGTATAGAGATTGGTATCAACTGTAGTGCCAACAGATTGATCAAGATAAAAGATTTCATAGCTGGAAGCTCCGGTGGCTGGGGTCCAGGAGAGAGTGATTGTCGGGTTGGTGCCGCTGCAGGGGTTTTGGGGCCGGTTTTGGCTGGAATAGTATAGTCCGAAGGATTGCTGGCGGTTAGCACCTAAGTTTAAAGTAACTGAAGCGGTAGTTGGGGTAACCCGGTAAGCCCCGGTGTAGGCAGTAACATGACGGATTTCATAACTCCGGGAAGTGATATTGGTGATTGTGTAGTGTCCCAAAGAATTAGTTACCCCGGTATATTTAATCTGTTCAGGGAAGGACTGGGCAGGGTGGTCGATAGAGCCTGTGGGGTTACCATTTTCATCAGTGCTGGTAACCTCAGTCCAGGCTGCAGTAGTATATGCAGGGATAATTATCTGGATGGTGTCTCCTGTAATGGGAGAGTCACCTGAGCTGAAGGAGCCATTGGTGTCAGCGTCAAGGTATGTGTAGCCGGAGAGAGTTATTGGTCCTCCTCCACATGGGCCATAACAGCCGTCGTAGCCGCCATCATTGTAGCCTCCATCTTGACCGCCATAGGAGCCATCATAGCCTCCGTCGCCTCCATAGCCACCGTCGTAACCACCGTCGTAACCACCATCATAACTACCATCATAACTACTCGTATAGCTGTCGGTGTAAGAGCTGGTGGATATAACACAAGCAGATATGCTTTTAGCAAATACCAAAAAGCAAACCCCAATAAGAAAGGGTGCTAGAAAAAAATTGTTAATTGTAAAAAATTTAAGTCTCATTTCTGTTTGTTAATTTTAGTGATAGAAACAGACTTGATAAAGTCATTTTCCGACCATTTTTTTGTAAGATCGATTATTTCATAGAGAACTATGTAGTCACCTGACTTGAGATCGCTAATAGTAATAGTATTAGCTTCGTCAGAACCATCAGTCTTTTCGAATATTTCCATTTTTTGTAAATCGGATTCCCTGAAATAGTGCGTATATTCATCAGCCCCAGAGCCGATATTCAATGTTAATGAGTAAGGTAGGGAGGTTTTGCTTTGCTCAAGGATTCCTTTGTCTGTGCTGAGTATAGTAATTTCTCCTGCAATTTTCAGATCCAGAATGGCTTGTTCAACAAGAGATTTCTGTAAAACGCTTAGGCTTCTTAGTGCATCAAGATTTATTGCCGGATTTTTTATTTCCTGTTCAATCAGATATTGGTTTTCGGGAGAAGGCTGGATGGTTCTGGTTTGAGGTAAAGGGTTTTCAACGGGGGGAGGTTTTTGCGAAAACAGAAAATAGCCTATTAGTCCGATGAATAGGAGAATTAAAATAATTACAACCAAAATAAGTATGAATGTTGATTTACTCGCAGGCTGTTTTAAAGTACTTGGTGTGTCGTTTATTGGAGTTGCTAGTGGTTGCGTAGGCTGCATTTATTGGACGTATATTTTAAACTTTAGGCTAGAGTTTTTGAGATTCTTTAATAAGTCTGTTTCTTCTTCGACAATAATATTGTCCCCGACCTTAAGTTCGTTTAGATCAATTTCAATTTCCTGGCCCCTTACAATCTTAACCACATGCACATTGTTTAAGTCGCTTTCTGTAAAATAACGAGTAATGCTGGAGCGGTCCCCAGCAATCTCGATGTTTTTATTATATTTAAATCCAGTGTCTTCTCTCTCTCCTCCTTTATTATCGATCTGTTTTATTAATCCTTGGTATTTAACATTCACGAATGCAGAATCTAAAGTATCTTTAGTAAAAGCGCCAAGTGATTTTAGGTGAGCCTGACTTATTGCTAAAACCTCTAAATGAGGGATAGGAGTTGGGAGAGGGTTTGTTGTTATTTTGCTTTGCCCAGAGAAGGGTTTATTTAGTAAATAGTATCCAATTTCTATAGTTTGTAATAGAATCAAAAAAATACAAATGTATGCGAGTTTGGTAGGTTTGAATGTGCTAATAAATGAACTAGTTCTGGATTTTGACATCTCTTTAACTTTATCCCGATAAGTCCAGAGTGTCAATCCTGAGACCTTAACAGGGAAGCCATTTTATTGATGAAATTTCTTCCTAAAAAAGAGCAACTTGAATAAAAATTGAATATTTTTTGATAAGTGGTACAATTGTCTTATGTGGTCAAAAGAAAGAGCTGGAGTGCCAAAATTGTCTCGTAGGGGATTACTTCTATTGCCTGTAATGGCTATGGCTGCATCGCTTGCACGCCAGAGGCCAGCATTTGCTGATGGGCCGATTGGGGATATTGAGCTGAATGCAGCGGGATGGGAGGTCTTGGTTGGCCCTAGAGCACCCAGGGTTTTTTCTAACCAAGATAGATTACCAGAACCTAACAGACCCCTTAGTTTTTCAGAATTTCAAGTAACTAATATAACAGAACTTGATCCTACCCCTGTAGAAGTTGATTTTTCTGTAAGGGCTATTGGTCCTGAAGGAAAAGATAGCGTCACTTCTGCTCTTATGTTCGGTACGCATGAAGCGGGTTCCCAAGAAAGTGGGTCACCTTCGCAGATCGTAGTGTTATCTTTTCATACCGATAAGGGGTGGAGTGTGGCTGAGATTGGCGATCCTGGTGGGAAGATGCGAACAGTAACAAAATTCCTGGGAATAAGAGATCCTCAGCTTGATGCTCAATTAGTACTGCAAAACGGCAGGACTTCAATAGTGACCCCCAAAGACAGAGAGCCAGTAGCGTTTAATTTAGAAGGGGATCTATTTAGAGGTCGGGTGAGGATTGGTGCTGTTGTGCCGCCTGAGTCGACTGTAACGATTGATAAATTAGCATGTAGGAAACTTTAAATGGATTTTTCAGCTCGATAACAGATCCTTTGTGGCGTGTATAAGAAATAGTTTAGTGATAGTCAGGCTTTTTAAAATTGAATTTATTCAAATATTCGGTTTTTATCGCAATAATTCCCGGTCTGTCGGGATTTTATTTCCTTTTAGCGGTAATGTAGTATTAATATATGCGGAAGAAGAACGCTGGAGCTTTTTATAGACTTATATCTACGATAGTACTCATGTTTTCCTTATTTATATTGTTTAGTTTTGTATGGTATCTAATCTATACTTACGGGTATAAAAATAATTCAGTTCAAGTTTCACGGAATATGGTCGAGTCTTGTGCTAAACAGAACAAATGGAGAAATTGTTACGGAGATCAGCTTTCAAATTATACGAAATTGAATAAGCTGACCGAGGTGTTAAAGATTTTAAGTCAAATTCAAGAAGTTGATTCCAGAGCTAAGGATTGTCATTTTATTGCCCATAAGATATCTTCAGAAGAAATTGCCAAAGATCCAGGTAACTGGCTTAAGATATTTCAAGTTGTTGATCAGGATAGTTGTTTGGGGGGATTTATCCACGGCAGTATCGAAGGATTCAGGAGAGCTAATTCCGGTTTTCAAATAGATGAAAAAGGCATTGTTGAAATATGTGAGCAGATAAATATTGCTGCTGGTAATAAGAATCCTGATCCCTGTATTCATGAAATAGGTCACCTGCTTCTGGTTGAATTCTATGGAGAGATAAAACCAGCAACGGAGATATGTAATAAATTATCTGAACAAAACCAAGTTTATTGTAACGATGGTATTTTTATGGAAAATATTACAAGGGATAGTCTGGTCGAGCATGGTATCAAAGATCATATAGTGTTTGATATGCAATCGGCTCAAGAAATTGAAAAAACTTGCAGTAATTTTACCGGAGTTTCTGAGACTGCGTGCTGGTCGCAACTTGCGCATATTTATGCTCCTGTTTCCAATTATGCTCCTCCGGCAACATATAAATTATGTGCTAGGGCTTCCAGCGAATATAATCAGGAACAATGTTATCTACACTCGTTTATTTTCCTTCTAACTTATCCAAAATTAAATAATAATGAGTTAAGGACAATATGCGATCCTTTTTTAAAGAAAGAAAATCTTGGTAAGTGTTTATATTGGGCTGTTCACGCGATGTTATTTAATTCATCTAAGCTAGAAACTAGAGCTATTAGTTTTTGCAAAAATATCGATAAATCGCTGTCGACAAACTGTTATGAAACACTAGGCAGGCAGCTAAGTAATTTTTTTACAACAGAGGAACAAGAGATTCTATGCTCGTCTGTTCCTTCAGATAACAAAGATAGGTGTGTATGTCCTAAATGCGAAAGGCCTGCTGTAAAAAAAACCAAATCAATACAAATTTAAGTTAGGAGTTATGTTGCCTTATACGAAGTTACGACTAATAATAATATTTTTTTTGTTGTCTCTTGCATTCGTAGTTATTTTTAATCAAACCTCGTTAAATTCGGTTGATAATGTCGGAACGAATGCTGCTGAAAAAATAGTGGGTAAATGTGTCAAGGAAATTGATTGGAGTGAGTGCTATGGCGAAGGACTGGCAGCATTAAACAAATCTGTAGAGTTTTCGGTAACTTTGATGACGCTTTATAATATTAAAAAGGCTGATCCGAAAACACAAGACTGCCATTTAATAGCGCACAGGATCGCACTTGATGAATCTTCGAAAGAAGGGGATATATGGAAAAAGATTATTAGTGTTGTAGCAGCTGATGATTGCTCGGGAGGGTTTTTCCATGGTGCGTTGGAGGGGTTAATATTGAACGATCCGGATTTTAAATTGAACGGTATGCAATTTGAAAAATTATGTTCTCAAATCCCTGAGCAAAAATATATTTCGGTTGTCCAAAGCTGTATTCATATGCTCGGACATATCTCGGTAATTGAAAATAATACGGACATTCCCTCCTCAATTGATATTTGTAATTCATTACCGGATGCAGAATCTCGGTATAATTGCTATGGCGGTGTTTTTCATGAGAGTATAAATCGTGATAGCTTAGTTTTGCATGGGCTTGCCCAAAAACTAGATTGTAATACTGCTGTGATGAATGAGCAGATGTCATTTTGTTCTGGATACAAGAATGGACCTGCTCAAGCTTGTTGGCAAGAGGTATCACATTTTTTTATCTGCGATACTCTAGATCCAAAAGATATCTATAATCGCTGTAATAAAGCTCCAAATGAAGAATACCGTCTTGCCTGTTATTTGGGTATAGTTGGAGATCTTCCTGCCAATCCGCAATTTGATATGTTTAAATTGGGTCAGCTATGCGACCTGGATAATGATAATGCAAAAAGTAAATGTATTAGAATTGTGGTTGACTCACTACTTAACTTGCATCCAGAGTATAAAGACAGAGCAGTGAAATTCTGTAGAGTTTTATCAGGCCAGAACCAATTTTTTTGCAATGAGCAAATCAAAGCAAACTCTCTATAGTAGCCCGATATTGCAGAAGTCTAGAATGGTTTGTAGTTTAAATGTTTGTCGTTTATGCTCTATATCGCAACTGACCTTTAGCTAGATGGACTTCCCCGTTTAATGCGCCAGCACTAATGACAACGGTGTTATTTGGTGTAGTATTGGGTAATGATAATCTTTGTTGGAATTGTCCCAGGCCAATAACAGCTTCACTACCTGATGATGAGATCGAGAGGGTAGGAAAACGAACACTGTAGAGACCATCATTCTCGGGCGAGGGTCTCGAAATATATATTTCGGATTCTGTGTATGGGGTGTCATTCTTACCATCATTAAAGGCGGCTAGATACAGTGCTGAGGTGTGGTCGATCTTATCGTTGATAGTTACTAGCGGGTCCCCCCGCCTCACAAGAAGAGCCAAGTCTCCGGGAAAAATACCTACCCCTGGGAAACGGCTATGGCCTTGCAGTCCAGATACAAGCTCAATTATTACAGCGCGGTATTCTCGATCTTCTGGGTCAAGTCCGTTATGAATGCTTATGAAGCTTTCGACGAATGGATGTCGCTGTCCGGGCCGGGGGATGGGTAAGCCCATTTCTTTTGCAGATTCTACAGTGAAAGGAAATTTACCTCCAAATTCAAGATCGTTAAGTGTGAGACTAAAATTGTAAGGTGACTTGAACCGCATTACTTCCATTGTCACTTGGTTGTTCAAGGACGCTAGATCAAATGGTGGTATCTCTTGATCTCGGTATAAAGGGGGTCTTTCGGCAATCCTGTCGGGGGATAGTACTGAAGGAGCTATCGCTGCAGCAAGAGCTGTTAAGCCTAGTCGAAGGAACTGGCGTCTCTTTGGGGATGGTGGTTCTGCTTTTTCAGTATTGTTGCTTGCCATGTAGGGTTAAGGTAACATAGTAAATTTTGAGAAGTCAACTGCTAAATGTTAGTTGTAAAAAATACGATTATTGAATTGAGAATTCTTTCTAAAGATTTAGTGCGATTTGCAATAGATTAACTCCGTCATGGCATTCTGTATAGTGAGATTCAGTTAACTCTAAGCAAAATTTATCTGCTCTATTTCTGACGGAGAGATCAGTATAAAGTAGCCAAGCTGCGCCTGAGCGGCAATTTATTTCAGAGTCAATACTCGGGGCTTGTTTGCATTCGGAGATAGTTTTTTGGATATCTCTGGTGTTTGAGAAGATTGAATTGCCGAGGCCGAGAAGACAAGATTTTTTATTTAAAGGGTTTTTAACTTTTTCGCAAAGTTCTAATGATTGCTGAGGATTTTTTTTCGTAGCGTGATAAAAGTAGTTGCCTAAATTATAGTAGCACTCAGGCTGAAAATATTCCTTAATTTCAGTACAGGGGTGGTAGGGACTCGTAGGATTAAGAGGATTTATTTTTACTGATCCAGGCGTATTCCCACTTAAACTAGGCATGATATATTCCATGAAGACTCCGCCTGAGCAGCCCATTAAGCGGTGTTTCCAGGCTAGACCCGCGCAGGTTTCAAGAGATTTGTCTAAATTTTTACTACCATAATATTCAGCAATTCCGTGACCTAAACCGTGTTGAAAGCCTAAATTAAATTCGCCAAATTTTTCATTACACATCTGATCGAGTTCATTAACTATGCCTATTCCCTGATCGGGTATGGCTGTCGTGAAAAAACCATGGAAGCAGCCAAAAGCGAATGAATTACCGCAAACTGTAATCCCCGCAGGTCCCTTAATTTGATAGAGAACTTCGCCGAAGATGTGGGCAATGGTGTGCTGATTATTAGGAGATGAGTTTTCGTATTTATTTAGAATTTCGTGATAGAGACTGGATGCGTCTTCTTTGGCAATCCGTTTCTCTATTGATATTTGTTCATTTAGGAAAAACTGGGAGGAACATTCGAAATCAGTGCAACTACCTACCGGATTCTGAAATTTTTTTTCTGAACGCGGGAAGAAATTGATTGAAATTATTAGAGCTGAAAGAATAAGTAAGAATAGGGAAGAAAAAAGAATCAAGGATTTTTCTGGCAAGAGTCTTTTCATTTAATGAGTTTCTTTCGGCAAGTTTCATATAAAGATGAGGGAATTTCAGTACAGAATTCTTTTAGATAGTCTGATGATTTAATCTGTCCGTTGCCGACTGTGTTGATTAATTCTTCATAGCAATAATGTTGCATTTCTTCTGTGGGGGCCAGGCTACAATATTTTTCCGGAAGACTTTTATCATTGGCTCCACTCCAATACATTGAGCCCTGGGCGTATAGAACACAAGATTTTTGGCCGTCTTTATGAGACGTGAGTAAACACCAGCGGTAAATTTTTTTCATTTCCTCGTCAGTTAATTTATCAATGTGGCGGACGTCCTTGCCTTTAGCCATGGCCAAGAATTCTTTACCGAAACCCCCGAAGCAGGCGTCACGATTTATAGGATCAGACGAAGGGATCTTATTACAGTATTCAAAAGACTGGACTAAAACCTTATCGGAAACATCCTCTGATCTGCGACCAGCCAATTCCCAAAGGTAAGGAGTAAGATAAACTAGGCAAACTTGCCTCGCTTTAGGATCCGTGAATAGTTCGCTCATGCAGGGATAGAGGGGTTCATCTTTACGGAGGTTAATCTCCCTTTGTTTTTGCCAGAAGACTTTGTCGTGATCTCCTCCGGAGACCTGTTCCATTAGGGCGCCTCCCATGCATTCGCGGTACTCATCGCCCTCGAGTGTCACTTCTTCAGTCTTTTTACAAAGCTCGGTAGTTTTAGAGAAATTATATCCAGCATAGGCAAATACACCGTGTCCTAAGCCGTGATAGCACATTTGATAGGCTCCTTTTCCGGGTGCTTTTTTGCAGGCTTCACCAATTTCATCAAGGCCGGCTTCTCCTTTTTCGTAGAAAAGGTTAATGACTATAGAATGGGAGCAAGCATTCCTAAAGGCTTCAGTGCACAATTGCATGCCGTCAATCCCTTTTTGGAGATATAACGCATCCCCAACAGTATGTGCCAATAAATGCATATCTATTCCGGAAGGCATAGGCGCTTTATCTAATATCTCAAAGGCATAAACCGCGCCTTTTTTCTCTGATAAATTCTTAAAGTATGCCTTGTAATGTGTAAAGTCCATTTTTTTATCTGTCAAATAACTAATTTCGGGGTACTTTTCGAAAAAGACTGGGTTATTAGAGAAAATTCCGAAATAGAAGATGAGAGCTGCGCAAAAGAGAACAATAAGACTTAAGAGGAGTAACAAATGGGACTGGTTTATTTTTCTTAGAATCTGAAGCCCTTTTTTCATAAAACAACGTTTATTATTCCTCGATAATAAGGATTTAGGTGGTCGTGAAATTTCCATTTTCCGAATTTTAGGAATTGGAAAGACCAGGAATTTTTTGGATCAATTGGTTCCTGGGGGTCGAATTCGGGGTAGATGCCGTGGGTGAGATGGAGGTCGGAGGCAGGCTTGGGTTTCATTTTGAGACTATGCCCGACTCCTGTTTTGTTTTTTCATCGAGAAATACCTTCATTAGCGATTGGTAGGGGACATCTTTTTTATTGGCTATTTTTCTAATTCGATTTAATAAGCCTATTGGTAATCGTAAAGAAATAGTTTTAGTCGTGGGTTTTAAATTAGGCAAATCTAACTCCACTGGAGTTGCTGTATCGAAATATTCAGTAGTGTCGTGTGTTGCCCAAAATTCTGCTTCGTCAGCTTCATTTTTAAATTGTGGTATAGGTTTTTTCTGATTCATCATATTTGATTTCACCTCCAATTATTAAGAGTTATTTTTATATATTTCTCTCTCGTTTCTGTTTTT
>Ga0163151_10004863_pt1 | contig 17643 bp, 13 predicted proteins | sample OliLakLV19MP5IB2_FD_145596 | JGI IMG/M metagenome (GOLD analysis project Ga0163151, IMG submission 145596) | Freshwater microbial mat bacterial communities from Lake Vanda, McMurdo Dry Valleys, Antarctica - Oligotrophic Lake LV.19.MP5.IB-2 | ecosystem: Environmental > Aquatic > Freshwater >...
CGCCGAGACCGGCCGCCCTGCCATGTCCAGGCCATCCCACGAGATCTCATGGCGGCCGGGTGTTCGAGACTCATCGGCGAGCGACCGGATGAGCCTGCCCTGGACGTCATGGATCGAGAGTCCGGCAGGTCGAGGATATCGAGGGTGGCCGCGCCGCCGTTGACGACGAAGAGCCGTTTCGTCGGGATGTACCTCCACTGGAATGACGACCGAGCGCGCGGTCGCGAAGTGGTGCTCGAGGTCGAGTTTCCCAGACCACGCGGTTGCGTTAGTTTGCTTTGCCGGGGTCGATGTTCTCCCGACGAGGTCGATGATGCTCGAATCCCCGTCGCCGCACGCGGGCGCGATGCTGCTGTTGACGATCGGCGTGTTCTTCCTGTTCGCCCAGGGACGGGTCAGGATCGAGCTGGTCTGCCTTGGGCTGATCGCCGTGCTGGCGCTCGGGTTCTACTTCTTCCCGTTCGAGCACGCCGAGCGGTTCACCGGAATGGAAGTGGCGTTCGGCGGATTCGGCCACGAGGCGCTGGTGGCGATCAGCTGCCTGATGATCCTGGGGCGGGGCCTGGTCGTCACCGGCGCGCTCGATCCGGCGGCCCGGGTGATGGCGAGGTTGTGGCGCTTCAGCAAGGCGCTCGGCATGCTGTGCACGCTGCTGCTGTGCATGATCCTGAGCGGGTTCGTCAACGACACGCCGATCCTGATCCTCGCGCTGCCGGTCCTGCTCGACCTCGTCGGCCGCGCGGGAGTTCCCGCCTCGAAGACCCTGATGCCGGTCAACTGCGCGATCCTGATCGGCGGCACGGCCACGACGATCGGGACCTCCACCAACATCCTCGTGATGTCGATCGCCACCGACATGGGGGTGCCGTCGATCGGCATCTTCGCGTTCTCGAACATCGTCGCAATCGCCGCACTCGTCGCGTTGCCCTACTTGTGGCTGATCATGCCGCGGCTCCTGCCGTCAAGCGGGACCGGGCAGCTGCAGGCCCCGCGCTCGTACGAGGCCCGCGTGCACCTGACCGCCGCGGCCGTCGGCGCCGAGGGCCAGGCGCTCGGCAAGCTCCTCGAGCGAATCCAGGGGGCGGTCATGGTGGTCAACGTTCACCGTGAGGGTCGTCCGCTCGGGCTCGAAGACGTCACCCGGCGCATCCTCCCGGGTGACCACCTGCACGTCATGGGCACCGCGAGCGAGCTGCACGAGGCCGGCGAATTGCTGAAGGCGCCGCTCGCCGAGCCCGATCTGATCCTTTCGGTCAGCGAAGAGGCGAAGCAGCGTAAGGAAGACCGCCAGCTCGCCGAGATGGTGATCGGCCCCGCCTCGGCGCTGGTCGGAGAGACTGTCAAGTCCGCCCGAATCGCCGAGCGGTTCGGGATCGTCGTCCTCGGCACCTACCGCTCAGATGTCACGCTGAACACCTCGACGGCACACACGATTTCCGCCCGGTTCCAAGTGGGCGATCTGCTGCTGGTCCAGGGGACCGCGGACCGGCTGGCCGAGATCGAACGGAGCCAGGGCGTGATGCAGCTCGGACTGCCGCGGGATCTGCCGCGCTCCGCCAAGGCGCCGCTCGCGATCGCGATCGTTGTGGGCGTGGTCGTGCTCGCGGCGTTCAAAGTCGTGCCGATCGCGATCGCTGCGCTCGCCGGGACGATCGCCATGCTGGTGACACGGTGTGTGCTGTTCGAGCGGGTCGGCCGCGCGTTGAGCGCCGAAGTCATCGTGCTGGTCGCCGCCGCGATCGCGCTCGGCCGCGCGCTGGTGGAAACCGGGGCGGCCGACTGGCTGGGCTCGCTGTTCGCGGTCGGTCTCGAATCGCTGCCGCCGTCCGCGGTGCTGGTGGCCCTCATGGCATTCGCGACGGTGATGACCAACTTCGTGTCGAACGCTGCCTCGGCCGCGGTCGGAACGCCGCTCGCCGTGAGCCTGGCCGAGAAGCTGGGAATCCCCGTCGAGCCGATGGTGCTGGCGGTGCTGTTCGGTTCCAATCTGTGCTATGTGACCCCGGTCGCGTACCAGACGAATCTGCTGATCATGGGGCCGGGCGGTTATCGTTTCCGCGACTACGTCAAGGCCGGGCTGCCGCTGGCGGTTCTCATGATCATCACTCTCGCGTATCTGCTGATGCGCCGGTACGACCTCTAGGCTGGAGAAGACCCAGGAGCATCCATGAATCCCGCGCCACCCTGGTGGGACGTCGCTCTGATCGACGGCTCGAGCGTCACTCCGGCCCGGCTCGCGCTCGGAGCCATCTTGTTCGTGCTCGGGTGGCTCGCATCGCGCTGGGTCGGCGGCGTGCTCGCGCGACGAGCCTCGCACGGGCGGCTGGATCCGGGGGCGCGTTACGCGATCGGCCGACTGCTGAACTACGCGTTCGTGCTGATCAGCGTTTTCGTCTAACTCGCGGTGGTCGGCATCGATCTGGGTTCGATCGCGGTCGTGGCGGGAGCGCTCGGGATCGGCATTGGCCCGGTCTCCAGTCGATCACCGCCAACATCGTTTCCGGACTGGTTCTCCTGTTCGAGCGCCCGATCAAACCGGGGGACCGTGTGTCCCTCGGAACGGCGGATCAGGAGGCGACCCGCCAGGTCAACGGATACGTGCGCGCGATCCGGCTTCGATCGACGACCATCCAGACTCCGGACAACATCTTGCTGATCGTCCCCAACGCGGATCTGGTCGGCCGGACGATCGTCAACTGGTCGCACGGCGATCCTCGCATGCGCATCCGGCTCGACATCGGAGTGGCCTATGCGAGCGATCTGGATCGGGTGAGCGACGCGATGGCCGCCGCGGCGCTCGATCACCCGGGCACTTTGAAGGACCCGGCCCCCGAGGTTCGGCTGGTTTCGACCGGGGACTCGGCGCTGCAGTTCCAGGTGCTGGTGTGGATTCCCGATCCGCGCGAGCGCGGTCGGATCGAGAGCGACCTGCGGTTCGAGATCGTCCGTCGCTTCCGCACCCAGGGGATCGCGATTCCGTTTCCGCAACGCGAGGTTCGCATGCTCGGCGCCGCCACGCCGGACGCAGAGAGCAGATGAGCGTGGGGCCTCAGCCCGCGAAGTCGCCGGAACGGGCGCGGCTCTACGAGATCACTATCTCGCCGACACGCCGGCGGGAAAAGCACTCGACGTCGCGCTCATCGTTCTCATCCTCCTGAGCGTCATCGTCGTGAAATCACCTTGGCCATGGTCCACGGGATCGGACTGAACAGCCTGGCCAAGGTCATCCACGCCTACCCGACCCAGGCCGAGGCGATCCATCAAGCTGCCGACGCCTGCAATCGCACGCGACTGACGCCGTTCATGGCTGGTCTGATGCGATGGTGGCTGCAGCGGTGACGGTCGCCGCGTCCACGGCTCGCGCGGCTCTGGCGCCTTACCCGCCCAAGGTCTTGTCGACGACTTGCTGCGCCTGGGTGAGGATCTTTTCCAGGTGCGCCTGGTCGCGGAAGCTTTCGGCGTAGATCTTGTAGATGTCCTCGGTGCCCGAGGGCCGGGCTGCAAACCAGCCGCCCTTGGATACCACCTTGATGCCGCCAATCGGCGCATTATTGCCAGGCGCCTTGTCCATGATGCTTTCGATGAGGTCGCCGGCCAGGTCGTCGAGCTTGATCTTGTCGGGCGACAGTTTCGACAGCGTTCTCTTCTGCTGAGCGCTCGCCGGCGCTTCGATGCGATCAGCGAACATCGCCCCGGATTCCTGCGCCAGGGACGCATACAGCTCCCCGGGATCGCGGCCGCGACGCGCGGTGATCTCCGCCGACAACAGCGCCGCCACGATGCCGTCCTTGTCCGTGGTCCAAACGCTGCCATCGCGACACAGGAATGACGCACCCGCGCTCTCCTCGCCGGCGAAGCCCAGCGAGCCGCCGAACAGGCCTTGGGCAAACCACTTGAACCCGACCGGCGCCTCGAATAGCTCGCGTCCAAGCCTGGCCGCCACCCGGTCCAGCATCGCGGTGCTGACCACGGTCTTGCCCACGCCCGCCGACCTGCGCCACTGCGTCCGGTTGTCGAACAGGTAATCCACCATCACCGACAGGTAGTGGTTCGGCGGCAAGAGGCCGCTGCCCCGGGTGACGATGCCATGGCGGTCATGGTCGGTATCACAGGCAAAGGCGACGTCGTACTTGTCCGTGAGTCCGATCAGTCGCTGCATCGCATATTCCGAGGACGGATCCATTCGGATGTTGCCGTCCCAGTCCATGGTCATGAACCCGAACTGCGGATCGACCCCTTCGCTGATCACATCCAGGTCGAACTTGTAGTGCTCGGCGATCCGCCGCCAGTAATGCACGCCGGCGCCACCGAGCGGATCCACTCCCAGGCGCAAGCCGGCCCCACGGATCGCCTCGAAGTCCACCACGCGGGCAAGGTCGGCGACATAGGCGCTCAGGTAGTCGTGTTCGTGTGTACCAGCCGCCTTGCATGCTTTGGCGTAGGTGATGCGATCAACGCCCTGGAGGCGCGCCTCCAACAGACGATTGGCTTCATCCTGGATCCAGCCGGTGATGCTGCTGTCGGCCGGCCCGCCGTGGGTCGGGTTGTACTTGAAGCCGCCGTTGTCGGGCGGGTTGTGCGATGGCGTAATGACGATGCCGTCCGCCAGCGCCTGCCTGCGGCCGTGGTTGTGTACCAGGATGGCGTGCGAGATCGCGGGGGTCGGCGTGTACTCCCCCCCGGTAGACACCATGACGATGACGTCGTTGGCAGCGAGCACCTCCAGCGCGCTGGCAAACGCCGGCGCCGAGAGCGCATGGGTGTCGAAACCCAGGAACAGGGGGCCGTCGATCCCTTCTTTCCGCCGGTAGCTGCAGATCGCCTGTGTGATCGCCAGCACATGGTCCTCGTTGAAACTTTTTTCCAGCGCCGTGCCGCGATGCCCGGACGTCCCGAAGGCAACCCGCTGCGATGGCTCCGCGGGATCCGGTTTACCGGTGTAGTACGCCGTCACCAGCCGCGGCACGTCGACAAGGATCGAACGTGGCGCCGGTTTCCCGGCCAGCGGATCGATATGGGTGCTCATGGCTGCTCCCGTTGCCCCGCGGCGAGACCGGACGCCGCCGCGAGGAAATCCTGCGCGTCGCGCAGCAGCTGCACGGCCCCGAGGTAGTCCGCATGTCCGAGTGCGTCGCGGAGCGCCTCCTGGTGGCTGCGATAGCGTTTCCGGCCATCCGCGACGAAATCGCGCTCCAGCCTCTCATCGAGATCGTCGTTGAAACGGTCGTTGTCGAATAACGTGTTGTCTACATCGAACAGGAATTCGATTTCTTGCCCAGTTGTCACGCGAATCCCTCCGGCTTTTCGTAGCGTCGGCTTCAGCCGCGAGCATGGAGTTTGTAGCTGTTCCTGATCAGCACGGCGCGCTGTCCTCGGGCTCCGGCGCGTACCAGAAGTGTCCGTTGTTGATGATGGCGTTCGCCGCGGACGGCCCCCAGCTCCCGGGCTCGTAGTGCGCAACCTGGTCGGGCAGGTCAAGCACCGGATCGACCACGCGCCAGGCGGCTTCGACCGCCTCGTCGCGGATGAACAATCCGGCATCGCCCACAAGGGCATCGCCGAGCAGCCGCACGTAAGGTGGCGGATCACCGAGGCGCTGGTGGCGGGCAACCAGCTCGACGTCCTCGCCGCGCATGGATTCGCCGCTGCGCTTGACCCGCGCGCCGGTGGCGATGACCACCTCGGGGCCAAGCCGGAAACGGAAGTAATTGGAGTGCTCGGGCTGCATGAGCTCGGGCAGGTCTTCTTCGAACAACGCCATCGGCGGGCACTTCAGGTCGACCGTGACTTCGGTCGCGGTGATCGGCATCTGCTTGCCCGCACGGATGTAGAACGGCACGCCCGCCCATCGCCAGGTCTCGATTTCCAGCTTGAGCGCAGCAAAGGTTTCCACGTTGGAGTTCGCCGCCACTCCCTTTTCGTCTCGATAGCCCTTGAACTGGCCCCGGACCACGTTGCCGGGCTCCAGCGGTTTCATGGCTCGGAACAGGCGCAGCTTCTCGGCATGGATGGAGGCAGCGTCGTCGCCGATCGGCGCGTCCATCGCCAGCAGCGCGACCACCTGCAGCAGGTGGTTCTGGACCACGTCCCGGATCGCGCCGACCCTGTCGTAGAAACTGCCCCTGCCCTGCACGCCAAAGTTCTCTGCCATGGTGATCTGCACGTTGTCGACGTGCATCCGATTCCACACCGGCTCCAGGAAAGCATTGGCGAAACGGTAGTACAGCAGGTTCTGCACAGCTTCTTTGCCAAGGTAATGGTCGATGCGGAAGATCGCCTCCTCGTCGAAGACTTCGTGCAGCATCGTGTTGAGCGCCTTGGCCGACGCCAGGTCTCGCCCGAACGGCTTTTCAACGACCACTCGCGCATTGTCGGCGCAGCCGGACTGGCCCAGCCCCTGCACCACCGTGGCGAACAGCGACGGCGGGATCGCCAGGTAGTGCAGTGGCGACGAAACACCATCGAGTGCCTGCTTGAGGCTTTTGAACGTGCCCGGGTCCTCGTAGTCGCCATCGACATAGCGCAGCTGCGCGGCGAGTTTCTTGAAGGCCGCCTCGTCGACGTCGCCGGCATGTTCCAGGCTGTCACGGACATGGTCGCGCAGTTGATCCACGGTCCAGCCGGCACGGGCCACGCCAATGACCGGCATATCCAGTTCGCCTCCCTGGACCAGTGCCTGCAGCGCAGGAAAGATCTTCTTGTAGGAAAGATCTCCGGTCGCGCCGAAGAACACCAGTGCATCCGATCGCTTGGCCCGTTTGCTCAATGCATGCTCCTTTGCCTGGCCTTGGAAGGCCTGATCCCAGGGATATTGGTGCAATATCAGGCTGGTGCACTGTCGCGGCCGAGGGCGAGCCCGCAGCCGGGGATGCCGACTGTAAGCGATGGGGGGTTGAGACCGCGGACGCGACGCAGCGTGGGGCGAGGCGATGATGGTCACCGGCGAGGTCGCTCTGCTCTTGTCCGTCGCGCCTCGTCTCGACAACGAATGAGCCGTACGAAGGCAAGCTCGGCAGCGGCCGGATCGACGCCGAACGGCTTCCCGCAACTTCCTCGTCCCACTCGGCGCCGGCATCGCACTCTGGCTCGCGCACGTCCTGGCATCGGACACGCGAGACGGCCGCAATCTTCCCGCCGACCTCTCCGTCATCGCGCTGAGCGCGGCCGTGCTGTTCACCGGAGCGGCGTACCTCCTGTACGCGACGCAGAAGGAGCGGGGTTAGCCGACACGCGTCTGGTCGAGTGGGTGCTGTTGGGCGGCGATGGCGACGAACCCTGAATTCGGACTTGGCACGTCGCACTGTCCGTCTCGAGTTGGCCCTGGCGATTCGAGCCCCAGACGACGATCGGCCCTCAGGCTTCCACCGATCGCGACGACCGCCGGTTGCCAAGGGATGCATGCAGATGTCAGGACGAGGAGAGAAACCACGAGCCTGATCCACACGGTTGCGCTCCTCGTCGATGCACCCGGGGTGGCCGCTGATCGCACGCGTCGTTACCGGAGAGCGAGGATGAGTCCACATCCGCCCAAATCAAGGCGTGAGCCCCAGTTTCCGCGGGGCTGCGCCAGTCACTGCTCCGCGACGATCCCATCGACCGGCAACGCGCGATCGTTCCTTCCGCTCGGATCGATCGTCCACAGCCTGTCCTTGTTGTACACGATTCGACTTCCATCGCGGCGCCAGTCGCCGGTCTGCGGCGCCGTCAGCCTCCCGCCGTCGCTTCCACAAATGATGAACGCGCGTCCTGAGTTTATTTCCAGAATCTCGAGACCGGCGTCGACTCCGCAAACCACTCGCTTTCCATCCGCACTCCATCGCGGCCTCAACTCATCATTTCCCTGAGTCAGCGCGATACGCCGCACCGCGCGATCGATCAACTCGATCACATACACATTTCGACTCCCGTCACTCTCGACGCCCGCGTACGCGATCGTGTTCCCATCCGGAGACCACGCGGGCGTGCGACCCCATTGTCCGTGCGACGGGTTGCCAGCGGGTGAGGAAGGAGTATCCCCGACCCATCGCCTCAGGTCAGGAGGGGCCGCGTGACAGATGTCGGGATCTCTGTGTGCGCCGCGAAAGGTCAGCCTCACGGTAACAGGCTCTCAAATGATCACTTGTGAGGATGGCGACAGCATTCCGCAGCCGACAACCGAACTCTGGTGTTAGCCTTTGGCTACAGAAACAGAGAGGTTTCCTAATGGGCAGGGCAGGGCAGTCAACTCTCTACTGGACAGTAGGTTAGTCAAGCCTTCAGGCGGCGGCACGGTTGTTGCAAAGACGAATGGCAGATTGAAGTGCGATCAACCCTCGAGCGGGAGTCCCGATGAAAAACAACCTGGCTGTCCTGTCCCTTGCGGTGCTCGGCCTTGTCGGTGCGGGCTCTGCGGCCGAAGCCGCACTCTCGTGGAATCTGGGTGCTGCGGTCTTTGACGTTCCGGCCGCCGTCAAGCCATCGGTGAGGTACCGAGCATTCGTCAACAACAATGCGTCCAACTCAGGCACCTACGTCGGCCAGCACGATCTCGGGACTTCGAGCAACCGGACGGCCCAGACGGCGAACGGTTACTATTCTACCTCGGCGGTGTTTACCTTCAGTTTCGATGGTAACCAAACCGTGACCTCGACGTACGGCGGCAAGCCGACGATCTCGAAGGTGTTGCCGGGGGGCGACCCGGGAGCCTTGAACGCGTTTCAGATGACGATGCGGAATTCCGGGCAGAGCGGCATCGTGTACGTCGATAACCTCACTGTCAATGGTGACAACATCGGTAACTTCTCCCAGAACGGGTTTCAGGATTACACGATCTACGGAGCAGACTTCTCCGCTGGATTCACGGTGACAAGAACCCTCCGCCTGCCGGATGGCTTCTCCAACTACGCGGGCGGTGAGAGCAGCAAGTTGCAGTTCATCGCCGGTTACGGCGATGATTACCAAATCGATTCCGTCCCCGAGCCGAGTTCTGTCGCACTCCTGACGCTGATTCTCGGCGTGGCCGGAGTCGGCGCCCTTCGGAAGCGGCGCTCCGCGCGGTAGTCGCTGGGTTCCTAGGGGATCCGTCATCAGCCTTCAGAATGTCGGCCGGTTCCAGCGTGAAAGCTGGGGCCGGACGATTCGTGTCCAGATGTCGGTTCGTCATCGCGCAGGGATGGTTCGGGAAGCGCTCTGGACTTGGATCGCCGAGACCGTGAGCAGGTTCACTTCAGCAGGAGGACCTTCTGCTGGGCGGCGAACCCGCGACCTCGCAGAGCGCAGAAATAAAGCCCCGCTGCCACCCGGGACCCATCGTCGTCACGCCCGTCCCAGGAGACGACCTGCTGCCCCTGGTCCAACGGGCCGGAAAGGAGTTCGCGCACGCGGCGACCGGTGGGGTCATAGACCGTCAGGGTGGCCTCCCCTGCGTGCGGCAGACGGAGGCGAATCTGCACAGATCGTGTGAACGGATTAGGCCACATCGGTTCGAGTAGGCTCAGGCTGGGCGAGGACGCATCCACACCAGAGGTTGTCGAGGTCGAAGTGATCACCAAGTCGTCCAGCAGTCCCTCGACCAACGACGGCTCAGCGGTGTCGCAGACGGTGAAGCGCAATCGCATCTGCTGAGTGAGCGCCAGGCGTGACTGAAGGTCGAAGGCAGCCCGGGTCCAAGCACTGGCGTTCTGCGTCAAGAGCTCCAAGGTTGTCCAGGTCTGGCCTCCGTTGCTGCTGACCTTCGCCTCGAAGCTTCCGTCGGTGTAGAGCCCCATGAGCGCAAACCATCTCCAGTAGCTCAGGACCGGCCGATCCGCATTGTGCAGGTCGATCAGAGGACTCGTGAGATTGACGCAACCGTCGTCCACATCGGATTGGTCCGGCTCACCGTTTCCGGCCCCCGCACCGGTCACAAAGCACGCCACGCCTGATTCCGGAGTGTGGTCATCCGGCGGCTCGACCCAAGTTCCTTGAATAAGGCGCGTCCCGTACGGATCCTGCCGCACCCATCGCCCAACCGGTGCGTCGCCCGTCAGCGAGAGCGTCCAGCCCTTGTCCGACTCCGCATCATCCGCGAAGTAAACCGGCAGCACCTCGATCGTCCAGAACGTGTTTGGAGCGCTCGCTGGTTCGGTCGCGGAGTTTCCGGCAGCGTCTCCTGCGCGAAGGTAGTAGGAGATGATCGATCCCAGCGGTTGGCTCGGAATGTTCGCCGCGTACCGTGTCCCCCCCACGTTCGTGAGAGGCGTCGTGTTCCAAGCAGCAGGGCTCACGCGCCAGATCAGGTCTTTAGATGTGATGGCGCTGAAGTCGGTGATGGTCACCCGCACGGGAATCGGATTGGATGGATTCTCAATCCACGGCGGTTGCAGAACGTCAGTAAACTCCGGGGGCGCGATGTCATCGAGCGCGAAGTTCTCCGTCCTCTGTTGCCCACTCGCAATGATCACCGGGAAGCGCAGTTTCGGAGCGAACGATGGATGAGAGGCTTCCATCGTGTAGGTTCCAGGGGCGGAGAGTCCCCAGTACCAGCCCATCGCATCGGCAGTAAATACGTTGTTCGTCTCGACCAGGCGCACTCGGGCAAACGGTACCGGGCTCCCTCCCCCGTCCAAATTGGTCACCTGGCCGGCGCAGCTTCCATAGCCGCCGCCGAGACAGCTCAGCACCGCCTCGTAGGCATCAATGCAACCCCATCCGTAGTCGTTGTCTTCACCCGGCGCACCCTCGTCCCGCGCTGTGTCCATGAGGATCTGCTTGATCGCGTCCACTTCGATGTCAGGGTTGACCGATCGCATCAGCGCGACCACGCCGGCGACGTGGGGGCCGGACATGGAGGTGCCGTCTTGCTCCACGTACTGTCCATCGGGAATAGAGGAGTAAACACGAACTCCGGGGGCGCACACTTCCGGCTTGATGAGAAAACCCGGCATGGTCGTGCACGGCGACGGACCGCGGCTGGAGAATTCGGCGATAGGGAATGGCCACGCGTAATTGGTGGCGTCGACCGCACCGACGGAGAAGCAACTGAACTTGGTGGTCGCGCGATCGGCAGGAGAGTCCAAGGAGGAGGGACTCGGGCCATTATTTCCAGCGGAGAAGAGGACGACGATTCCGGCGGCCTCGCAGTTGTCGATCACCAGGTTCCAGATGTCGGCGCAGTCGGCGTATCCTTGCCATTCGGAAACTCCCCACGAGTTTTGTATGACATCAGGGACGTCGTCGATGGTGGAGAGATCTCCGTCCGGATCCGCGAACCACTCGAAGCAGGCGATGATGTCCGTTTCCAGGTCGAAGGGGTCATTGCCGATGCCATTCGCCGCAATCCACTGCGCGCCCCACGCCACCCCGATGGTGTCACCCGTCGCATCGGACCGGCCGGTCATTGTTCCCATGACATGCGTCCCGTGCTCATACGGGTCACGCGGATAGGTGACGCCGCCCCCCTGGACGTCAAGCCAGCATGCCTGCCAGGGGTGGCCGTTGTTGCCGCGCCACCGATCCGCCAGGGCCGGATGATGGCCATCCACCCCCGTATCCAGACTCCCGACCAGCGCGCCTTGGCCGGTCACTCCGAGTTCGAACCAGACTCTTGGGGCTTGGATGGCGGCGAGGCCCGGTGGGATGCCTATCCCTTCCCCGCGGGATCCCTCGGATAGGCTCGGTCGGGTTCGCGGCCCGCGCCGGACCGGCTCAATGAGATGAACTCTCTCTTGCGGATACACCATGCGGATGTCCGCGCGGCTGGACAGGGTCAGAATACCCTCTCGAGTCGCGGAAATCCGAATGACGTTGGCGATCCAGTACGGCGTGACGGTGGTGACTTGGCCGAGCGCGCGCAGATCGGTCAACGCTTCAAGAACTGGCGGCTGACTCGCCCGGGCCGCCCGCTGGAGTGCATCAGACACCCGACGGTGTCGTTCCGCGCGACCCGCCCGTTCGCGCTTCAGTGCATGATCGGCGGAGAGGATATCTGCCTGACTCTCGAGTTCCAGCACGACCGTGATGGTTTGACCGTCGGGCAGGTTCTGGAGTTGTTGCGATACTGCTGGGTGGATAGACGCGGCGGCAGGAGGGGGCGGGGAAGCTACGAGGAACAGCGACAGGACCGTGCACCGGCGCATCAGCCGACAGGCGAGCCCTCTTATCCCCGGTGTTGAACTCATCGCCATCACTCCTTCACACTGGATTCCTTCTACCGCGCTCAGTTCCGAGCCAAAACACAACGGGGGGAGCAATCTTTTGCTCCCCCCGCGCGTTGGTTGATCCCCACGGTTTCGTTGGACTTCAGAGACCGTCGGAAAATCCCAAGATTCTGTCAGGCAGCCCGATTTCTCCGACGCCGGGAGACGAGAGCGGATCCAACCAAGAGCCCACCGAGAAGGAGCACGCTGCTCGGCTCAGGAACGACCCCCAGGAAGTCCTGGTTGGTACTGGCTTCATCGTTGACTTTGCTATCCCACCAAATGTAGTTACTGGCCGTGTGCCCCTGGTTGAAGTAGGCCAAGTAAGTGTTGTAGTAGCCGAACTGGGCGGCGGTCATGCCGTGGGCGGTCTCTAGCACGAAATTAGTCCCGTAGGCGGCCCGCCAAACTGCGACATTGAGACCGATCGCCCTGTTGTTCTTATCTGTGGCGTTTGCACCCAGGAGAACGCTATTGGCGTCCGTTGAATAAGTCGATCCGAATTTATCGACCAGAGCGGCGGCCTTGTACAGACCTCCGATGGCCCGGTACTGGTCTCCGTCCCCTACCGGCGTCCGCCATCCGGTTTCCGCATCCGCGCCTGTGTACCGTTCGACGTTGAACCTTGACCCATAGCCGGACGCCGCGGAGTGAAACACATCAACACAGAAGACCGGAGCATACTGCTGATACGGCGCGCTAACCTGCGTAACGTACTGCCTGCCCGTGGCTCCGGTGATGCCGGAGCTGAAGACATTCGTCAGGCTGTAGTTCAAGATCTTGTGCCTGATAGTGGCCGTGCCGCTCGCCCAGTTGATGGCCCACCAAGCGTCCACACTGGCGTGCGCCTGCCCTGCGAGGGTCAGTAGCCCCGCCACCAGTAGCAACGTCCTGCCCCGTCTAAACATCACCCGTCCTCCTTCTCGCTTCTTGCGACCAATGCCACCCAGTGGCAGTCTCTCGCGCGGATCGGCAGGTCTGTGCCTTTCGCTGGCTTCTTACGACCTATATGCATTTTCCGCACCAAGACAGGGACTCGACGCTGGAGCAGGCGTAACGCGACGATTACCAACAGCATAGAGTGGCGATTCCCAGCCCGACTGTTGTGGGAGGCTCGGAGCCAACTTCGCAAACGTAAGAAGAACCGACGATTGAGCCGAAGGATTGCGATTCGGACCCCACAAGGCATTGACACATATGCGTTTGCCGCGCGCGGGAAAGTGTCGAAATCAGATCCAAAACCCGACCATCGACAACAAGCGAGTGTGTCCTTCTCAAGTACCTACAGGACAAACACTTACGGCCGGTGGCGTCGAGGTTCTGACCTGCTCGGGACCTGCTCGCTCCTCCCGGAGCAGAATTCTCAGCGGGGACCATCGGTCGCGGGCTCGACTGAGCACCGAGGATCTCTCGTCGAATTGGGAGCAGCCGCTACAACCCAACGGCAGAACGGCTTACACTCGCCCCGCCGCACCGAGGGCCGGTCGTCCGAAGCCGGCGTCATGGGGCCAACTCACCGCCTTGACGGGTCACGGCGATCCGGCCTTGGACGCACATCCGATCGAACTCGGCCATGCAGATTGGCGGGCGCCCTTTGGCGTCGGGAGGCCAGGCTCACTCGTGACACTGAATCGTCCACGGATCCTCGTGCTCGACGAGGAAATTCCACTTCCCGCGAACACCGGCAAACGAATCCGGACGATGAACCTGCTCCTGCGTCTGGCGCCCTCCTTCGAAATCGATTTGCTCGTGCACGCGAGCGGGGCCGCGGAGGGCGATATCGCGACCCTTCGGGCGCAGGGAGTCAATGTTCACATCGCGACAAGTCAGGTTCCTCGCAAGGGGGGCGTTCGATTTTACGCCGGAGTGCTGGCCAGCCTCTGTTCCTCTCTCCCGTACTCCGTGTACTCCCATCGACACCGCGCATTCGCCAGCCTGTTGAAGTCGCTCCTGGACGAGCATGACTACGATCTCGTCCACTGCGAATGGACCCCGTACGCGATCTACCGCACAGGGGGGCAGATTCCCTGGTCGGTTTCAGGGCACAACATCGAGTCGGAGGTGTGGGCGCGCCTGGCGGAGTCCCGTCCACGGTCTCCGATGCGCGTATTTCTCGAGCTGCAGGCTCGGCGAATGGCTCGATTCGAGAAGCGAGTGTTTTCTTCGATTCCGTGCGCGACGGCGGTGAGCGAGCGCGATGCCCGTAGGATTTCCTCATGGGGGTGCCACCAGGTCGAAGTCGTGCCTAACGGCGTGGATCTCGAGAGCAATCCATTGCTGGACCCCGGCCTGAGCGAGACCGGGTGCCTGGTGTTCGTGGGTTCGATGGACTGGCGCGCGAACCAGGACGGGATTCGTTGGTACCTCGACCAAGTCCATCCATTGTTGCGGACACTCCCCGATTATAACCTGACCATCGTTGGGCGCAATCCGCCGGACTGGATCAAGGAAGCCCCACGGAGCTCACGGCAGATCGTCGTCACAGGAGAGGTTTCCGATGTGCACCCCTACATCGCGAGGTCGAGCGTCGTGATCGTCCCTCTGCGAGTTGGTGGCGGCAGCCGGCTCAAGATCCTCGAGGCGTTCGCCTGCGGCAGACCCGTTGTGTCAACAACGATTGGCGCCGAGGGTTTGGACTTGGAGGCTGGACGTCATGCGCTGTTGGCCGACACACCTGCCGACTTCGCGGAGGCCGTCCGCACTCTGCTGATCGATCAGGAGCTGAGTCGTCGCATCGTACTGGCGGCGCGCGAACTCGTCGAGGAGCGCTATGACTGGGAGCCTATCGCGGACCGCCAGCGGCGCGCTTGGAGTGAATTCATCGCCACCGCTCACCAAATTCACGGCGAGTAGGATGCCATGCTGAGCCGGTCGATCAGAGCGGGTGTCGAAGTCGGCTTGCAGTTGAGGGAGACGTGGGTTCAGCGAGATCTGCGAGCCCGCGCCAAGCGCCAACTGCGACGGAACGGGCGCCGCGGTACCGGAATGCCTTGTGTGCATCACGGCCGACAGAGAGCGTCACATTCCTGTCGACCGAGTCTCCGAGAGTGTTGGAAAGGCATTCTCGCGGCAGTAAGAGGTCTATTTCAGCTTCAGCGCACTTGGGTCAACGCCGCTGTAGCGTGCGGCTGTCTGGCGCTCTGTGGCGAATGTCGAGCCGGCGGGGAGTTCCATCACGGGGTGATCTACTACTCGCCGATCCAAGGCAACGATCAGATCACCTCGCTGGTGGCCGAGCGGTTTGATCTGGGCGTGATCGGCAGCCTCGCCTATGGGCAGGATGCCCAGACGATCAAGAACTCGAGCCCGAATTTTCAGTGGTTCGTCTACAACTCGGTCACCGACAACTACGTTTCGGGCCTTCCCGACAACCTCGTCGAGGACGCGTCCATCGCCACGGTGGCGGCTCGCCATGGCTGGAACCACGAAGAGGCGTACCTACACTTCTACGATGACACCACTGTCAAGCTGCAAGGCCAGACGCTCTTCATCCCTGGGTGGGGTGGGGGTAGCGCGACCGTTGAGTCCGAGGCCCGGGTTCCCGTTTACTACGCCAACCTCAGTCGGCGGGCGGTGAACTTCTCGACGCCCCGGGCCAAGCAGCTCAACAAGGAAGTGATCGTCGGATTGGCCCTGGATACGCCCTTCACGGGAGCGACCAACCTGTATGCCGACGGGATCTTCCTCGATAACTCCGCCAACAGGCTCTGGAACTACGGGGAGATTCTCTCGGGGGGGCACGTCGCGGAGACTCCTGGACACTTGCTGATCGGCAGCGCGACGTTTCAGACCTGGCACTGGAGCAGCAATCTCGGTCCGTTCCTGACCGCGCTCAAGGACACGTTGGAGACGTCGGCCTCGTGGTCCCGGGACGGGAAGAGAAAGTCGTCGATGATCAACGTTTCGAATTCCTGGACCGACAGCTTTGTCTCCATGGATGTCGCCGACGTCATCTTCACGGAGTTTCAGTACGACCCGATCCGCAACAGCGGGCTCGGAGAGGTCCAGTTGGCGTGGCAGCGGGACGTGCTGGCCGCCAACGCAGGCATTCGCACGTTCTATGCGCCGCTGATGACGAAGAAGGTCAGTGGACGCGCTGCGACCTTGAGCCATGGCGAAGCGTTGCTCGGCAGTCTGGCTTGGCATCTGACGACGCGGACCGAGCAGTCGATCGAGTTTCTGTTCGGGGATGTGACCAGTCCACGGACCGCAGGCTGGGATACCTTGACCTGGCATGGGTGCGTCGACGTGGTGAACAATCAGTTGGGCACGGTCGTCGGTGATCCTTACGTGTTGGCGCAGGGGACCGACCCGGTGGGCTACCCGTACAAGGTGACGGCACGGAACTACACGAATGGACTCGTGCTGGTGCGCAACCGCGGTCGATGGGATGAGGGTATCGAGCCGGAGACCGCGGTGTCGGTGCCTCTGCCCGCTTCGCTCGCATCGGTGGAACCGTCGGGCGCGATCGGTGCGCCGGTCTCCGCCTTCTCGATGCGCAACGGCACAGGCGCGATCTTCCTCCAGAATGTGACGGTCAGCCCGCCGGTCGCGGCGTTCACCGGAACTCCAACCAGCGGCGCGGCCCCGCTCACGGTGGTCTTCACGGACCAGTCGACCAACAACCCCACTTCCTGGTCGTGGGACTTCGGAGACGGCGGCGCCGCGATCACACGGAACCCTAGCCATGTCTACGCGGCCGCGGGCACTTACAGCGTGATGCTGGAAGTGAGTAACGTCGCGGGACCGGGGGTTGCGACCGAGCCGGACTATATCGAATCCATTTCCAATCCATTTGAGGACGAGCCGACGCTCAAAAGCGTCATCTATTCCCTTAATGACGCCACCTCGCCCGGTATCAGCACGGCGGTAGTGTTTTCCATTCCACGCGCCGGTCATGTACTACTGGAACTCTTCAACGCGCTCGGAGGCCGTCAGTCCATTCTCCTAGAAGACGATCGGCCCGCGGGGCGGTACATACTTACCATCGACTTGAACGCCACGCCGTCCGGAGTATACTTTTGCCGGATGACCTGGAATGGTTTGGCTCTCTCCACAAAACTCGTCGTGTCGAAGTGATGCCTCGGATGGAATCGACCGCAAGTGTACTTACTTCTCGATAGCGAAGTGGTAATCTGCTTCGAAACGTGCGGCTAACATCACCCGCCCTCTGGGGCCAAGACATCGGCCTGTACCGCCGAGGCACTCCCGGGTGCACGCCGGCTCTGGCCAACCGACTTGATGAACAGCCCCGGGTCCAGGGTGGAACTCGACCCGGTGCACCGCTTTTCTCGCCTGTCAGTGACTGCCGGCCTCGAATGCCGTGTCCCACCTCCCTTGCCAGCGCCACGCGTCCGTGTCAGTATTTTCCAATGGCGAAATGAGCCTGAACGGGTCCCCGTTTCCGCGACGGGGTGATTCTGGGTCAGGCTGCTCCTGGTTCCCGCTTGGTGATGGCCCGGAAGAGCGTCTCCCGAGCGTGGTTCAT
>Ga0163151_10004865_pt1 | contig 17639 bp, 8 predicted proteins | sample OliLakLV19MP5IB2_FD_145596 | JGI IMG/M metagenome (GOLD analysis project Ga0163151, IMG submission 145596) | Freshwater microbial mat bacterial communities from Lake Vanda, McMurdo Dry Valleys, Antarctica - Oligotrophic Lake LV.19.MP5.IB-2 | ecosystem: Environmental > Aquatic > Freshwater > Lake...
GCTTTTTGCTAAATACTTTTTGCCAAGCATTTTTTGTTAAATACTTTTTGCCAATCGCTTTTGCTAAATACTTTTTGCCAATTGCTTTTTGCTAAATACTTTTTGCCAATCGCTTTTGCTAAATAATATTTGCCAATCGCTTTTGCTAATTGTTTCTAACGAACTAATTTAACAAATACTTCTGCCAAATTGCTAAACCAAAAATTCGTCAAAATCTCTTTCTAGCTCAATATACAAATCGTAAAAGCGATTAAACTGATCGCGCAATGCAACATGGGTTAAGAGCAACAAATGAGCCGGTTGATCCTTTTTTTCTAAATGATTTTCATGTTGTTTTATTTCGTGCCTCAATTCATCAATAACTTCCTTGTGCCTGATAAACTGATTTTGAAATTGTTCTACCCGCGCAATTTCTGGTGTGTGAAGATAATGCGGTAAGGCATGTTCTAAACGCTTTTGCAGTTCTTTGAACTGTAACTTGGTTTGGTCTATTACCCGAAGCCATTTGGCATGCTCGGAGAATAAGACAGATTGGGAAGCAGTTTGACTCATGGTGGTTATTTTTTAATATGGTAAAACTATACAATAGTTAATAAACTCACTACTTGACAATTAACTTTCTTTTGCTTACATTGTAATTTTTGAAAATTGGCTTTAGTGGTTTAAGCAAACTGTGTAAAATCAGGTAATTTCTGTGTAAAGCCGCATAGAATATATTATTTTTGTGGCTCAAAATTTTCAAATTTTATGACATACAGAATAGAACACGACACCATGGGTGAAGTTAAGGTGCCTTCCGACAAGTATTGGGGAGCACAAACTGAACGTTCGAGGAAGAATTTTAAAATTGGTCCTGAAGCAAGCATGCCTAAAGAAATTATTTATGCTTTTGCTTATTTGAAGAAAGCTGCTGCGCATGCAAATATGGACTTAGGCGTATTAACGGCAGATAAATGTAAATTAATTAGCGAGGTGTGCGATGAGTTACTTACTGGGGCTTTGGATGGCGAATTTCCTTTGGTTATTTGGCAAACGGGTTCGGGCACGCAAAGCAATATGAATGTAAATGAAGTGGTGGCTTATAGAGCACATGTTTTAACTGGTGGGAATTTAACAGACGAAAACAAAGTACTTCACCCAAATGATGATGTAAATAAATCGCAATCGAGTAACGATACTTACCCCACTGCCATGCATATTGCTACCTATAAAATGGTGGCAGAAATAACCCTTCCTGGTATTCAGTTGTTAAAAGATACTTTGGCAAATAAAGCAGAAGAATTTAGAACAATTGTAAAAACTGGAAGAACCCACTTTATGGATGCTACGCCTTTAACTTTAGGTCAGGAATTTGGAGGCTATGCGCAACAATTAGAAAATGGCATACGGTGCATTAAAAATGCTTTGGAAATGGTTGCAGAATTAGCCTTAGGTGGCACTGCTGTTGGAACAGGACTAAATGCACCAAAAGGATATGATGTATTAGTGGCTAAGAAAATTGCTGAATTTACAGGGTTACCATTTGTAACAGCTCCCAATAAATTTGAAGCTTTGGCGGCACATGATGCCATGGTGGAAATGAGCGGCGCTTTAAAAAGAGTGGCCGTAAGCATGATGAAGATAGCCAACGATATTCGCATGTTGTCGTCTGGACCAAGAAGTGGTATTGGCGAAATTGTTATTCCAGATAACGAACCAGGATCTTCTATTATGCCTGGAAAGGTTAATCCTACTCAGCCAGAAGCTATGACCATGGTGGCTGCGCAGGTAATGGGCAATGATGTGGCGGTTTCGATTGGTGGCAGCAATGGTCATTTTGAACTCAATGTATTTAAACCGATGATGGCTGCCAACGTATTGCAAAGCGCTAGGCTAATTGGCGATGTTTGTGTGTCGTTTAATAACAATTGCGCAGTGGGCATTGTTCCCAACTTCGAAATTATTAAACGTCATTTAGAAAACTCATTGATGTTGGTTACGGCATTAAATCCGCATATTGGCTACGAAAATGCTGCTAAGATTGCCAAGAAAGCGCACAAAGAAAATAAAACTTTGCGCGAAGCAGCGGTTGAATTGGGCTTAGTTACCAGCGAGCAATTCGACCAATGGGTTATTCCTGTAAACATGGTTGGGAATTTATAAATTAAAAAAGAAGACCCATTAAATTAAGCCTTTATGAATTGGTTTATTCTAGGTAATAAACTTGGGAATTTGTAATCTAAAAAAAAGGCTGTTTCAAATCTGAAACAGCCTTTTTTTATTCCTTTATAAGCAACATAAAGCCCGTGCCATGGTAGTTACTTATTTCTATCGATGTGTCCTCTTTTAAATACTTTCTAATACGAGAAATGTAAACATCCATGCTTCTGCCATAAAAATAATCGTCCTTACCCCAAATTTTAACCAACAAAGTTTCGCGCTTAATTAACTTGCCTTGTTGTGCTATTAACATCCGAAGCAACTCTCCCTCTTTTCGGGTTAACCGCATTACTTTATCACCCAAAATCAACTCCATGTGCTCATAATGAAACTGATATTTCCCAAGCTTCATCAGACCTTGCGCCACATTTACTTCACTTTTTTTATTTCGCTTTAAAAAAACCTGAATGCGCAACAACAACTCCTCAATAGAGAATGGTTTTACCAGATAATCATCGGCACCTGCATTAAATCCCATAATTTTATCTTCCTGCATTCCTTTTGCGGTAAGCATAATAATGGGAATATGCGAATCTTTTTCTCTTATCTTGGCAGTAAGACTAATTCCATCCATAATTGGCATCATTACATCTAACAAAACAATGCTATAAACACCTGTTAAAAAAGCCTCCCAAGCCAACTCACCATTTAAGCAATGGGTAACAAAATAACCATTTTGTTCCAAACCATCTTGAACCACAAAACCCAATTGGGGATCGTCTTCCACCAATAATATTTTCAATTTATCATTCATATTTTCGCGGGCAATTCAATTATAAATTTAGCACCAAAACCTTCCTTACTCTCTACCCAAATCTTACCTTTTTGAGCCTCCACAACTTGTTTCACATAAAACAATCCTATACCAAATCCCTTTACTTGATGGTCGTTTCCATAGGGTATTCTGTAAAATCGATCAAAAATTTTCTTCTGATATTTTTTGGGTATTCCCTTTCCATTATCACTTATTTCTAACCTATAAACACCCTGACTACAACTCGAATTAACAGCAATATACAATGGATTTCCTCCATATTTTATAGCATTATCAATTAGATTAGAACATACCTGTGAAAAATGAAATTCATCAAAAAATATACTCACCTTCTGCTTACAGAAACTTGCATTTAATTGAGTGGCATTAAACGATTGCAAGACTAAAAATTTCTCCAAAGAATTCTCTAAATGCAGGTTCGGTTCGATCCAATCTTGATGCAGTTTTAAGCCCTCTTCAATCCCCAATATCCGTTCCAATTGCATCCTCAATTTAGCACTTTCATCTTGAATAATTTTAATGAAAACCGGAATCTTTGCGGGGTTAGTTTCGAGGTTATTGGAAATACCTGTAACAGAAATTCCGATGGTAGTTAAGGGCGTCCTAATTTCATGGGTCATGTTATTTATAAAATCTCTCTGAACCTCCGAAAGCCTTTTCTGGCGGGTAATAACAAGGAAACTGTATGTAAAAAATATGAGTATCAAAAAAACTAATCCACTTAAATAAATCCACAGTCCCATATCAGAAAAAAGCCCTAACCTTATTTTGGGGAAGTAAATGGTGAAGTAATAATTGTCTAAATCAAATTCCGGAAATTTATATCCATCTATGGATTCGTCTTTTAGATTTTCTTTATAATATCCACCATAAACTAATCGCTTATTGCTGCAATCGTAAATGCTATAAGCGTATGCTTCTTTGATATTAAATCTGGCAAACTCCTCTTTTATAAAATGATCGAGCACGGCTGGATCTATCAAGTCATTTACCATAACCGCATAATGATTTTCGGTAAGTTGGTTAACCGGATTGGCGGGAATAGTTTTGGTATTATTATATTGAAGGATATCTCTTACCACTTCTTGCAAGGCAAGGGTTAGTTGTAGGTTAAATTCTTCCTTCTTTTGAGAGTAAGCATTTTTCACCCAAATAATTTGAGTAGTTAATACACCCGTAAAACTTAGAAAGGCTAAAACCAAGAAAATACGAAAGGCTTTTCGTGAAATCATATACAACAAATCTATTAAAAAACTGAAACAATGAAATGAATCTATTGCAATTGTTTAAATTGCATGCTCATGGATATTTTTAACATCATCTTACAAGGCCTAATAACAGGCGTCATTCTAACCCTATCATTTGGTGCTGGATTCTTTGCATTGGTTCAGACCAGCATCATGAGAGGCTACAAAAAGGGCCTATTTATTGCATTAGGGGCCATAATAAGCGACACGCTATTTATTGGCTTGGCCATGTTTGCTACCTCTTTTATCAGCGAGGAATTGCCTAAGTATGCGCAATTGATCAAAATTATTGCCTTAGCCGCATTTTTACTTTTAGGCATACGCAGCATTTTAAAAAGCAGTAAACTTATTAAAAGTGCCGATTCGGAAGGAAGGCCAAATTATTTTTATATCAGCAAAGGATTTATTTTAAACATAGTGAACCCATTGGTATTAATTACATGGCTTGGCATAACCCTGTTTTTAGAATCAACTTTAAATTATAAACCCATCGAATTGGCGCTATTTTTTGCCATGGTTTTAATAGGAACCTTTGCCTCGCAAAGCGCCATTTGTATTTTTTCACATAAAATAAAATCCTTACTTAGCGATAAATTCATTCATAGAATGAATATTTCTATTGGCTTTCTTTTTATTGCTATTGGACTTATGCTTTTCTTTAATAATTCGGACCCCCAAATGGGTATGGTAAAGGCACAGCAGTTGTTAAAATAACGGTTATAAATAAATATTAGACTACAATTTTCTAATACCGAAAAGCAATATATAATAGACCAAAAAAATAAGTGCTTGCGTGCTTTGTTTCTAATACCGAAAAGCAATATATAATAGACCAAAAAAATAAGTGCTTGCGTGCTTTGTTTCTAATACCGAAAAGCAATATATAATAGACAAAAAATAAATTGATTAAACATCTTGTCGTTAGGCAATCCCTTACTTAAATCAAATTATATTTTCGACTAATTTAATTTGGGATGTTATAACATTCGTTTAACCCAAATTCAGCATTAAAAAATGCGGAATCGAATAAATGATTGTAATTCAATCCCGTACGCACGGGATTGAATTACAATCATTAGCTCGGGGTAAACTCAACTAAATCAAATCGTTCGGATTTTCAAACCTCCTATTGATTAAATTGGGTTTAATAATTAAGCCCTAATGCAGTATTAAAAAAATGCGGAATGTTACAAATCCCCCAATTGGCATGCAACATTAACTTGCAAATTAGGCTATTTGCCATTTTAAGGCATGTTTTATCGCCTATCAATTAGCAAAGTAAATTGTAATAAGCAAAGTAAATTGTAATAAGCCAAAAACAAAAAAATCACTAAGCTAGCTCCTATAGCAAAACAAATAAAATAGACCGACTAAAACAGCGCCCACCTAAAGCATGAGGCATGATAGGAATTAGATGGGTAAAAAAAGCGAAACAAGGACAGCGGTAAAGTGCAAGAACAGCAAAAAAATAGGGCAACGGCAAAATAAGCAAAACTGAAAAAGGCAAAAAAAAGGGCCGCCCAATGGGCAGCCCTTTTTTGAATAAATCGCAATGATTATTGTTTAATCACTTGTTTGTAGATAGCCGTGCCATCCATTTCAACTTTGATTAAGTAGGTTCCAGCCGAACCAAATTCATCCATTAACTCTAAGTGTTTACCAGCTTGTAAACGGCCTAAGTCTTTTGATTTAATTGTTCTGCCTAACATATCAAGAACAGATACTTTAACCTCAGTGGTTTTTGGCAAATCAAAACTCAATGTGGTTGCAGTACCAAATGGATTTGGATAGGTACTTAAATCATAGCTAGCAGCAAGTGTGTTTTCTAAACCAACACCACAGAAGATATCAACTTCAATAGACTTAGACACCACACAACCAGCATTGTCTTTTACAGTTAAATCAACGGTGTATTTACCTTTTGAGGCAAACACATTATCAATATCTTTACCAAACAATGATTTATTGGTTCCAGGTCCTACAATTTTCCATGTATAAGACTCTCCATCAACAATATTTGCACTTAAAGATTTTCTGTTTTTACAATATGGATAATTTCCTGTATCCAAATCAGTAACGGTAATAACCAATTCAGGAATAGTATTAACAGTTAATGGTTTAACCGCAGTATCCTTACAACCATAAATGGTAGTGACCACCAAATTGATGTTATAGAAACCATGCGCATTATAGGTATGGTTGGTAGAACAAATGGTATCTGTTTTTGAATCTCCCCAAACCCATAAGCATTTGAAAGGATCATTGTCAATGGTATAAGAAGTATTGATTACTTGCAATTCGTTGTTTTCGCAAGTAGCGTCTCCTGGAGAAGTAGCAAACTGAGCAACTGGTTTGTTATAGAAAGCAATTGTTCTCGTAACACTGTCTCTACAGCCATTTAATTTGTCAACAGCTAACATAGATATAATGCGATTTCCTTTTGAAGTATACTCCTTGTTAGGACTTACTACAGTGCTAGTAGTGAAATCATCAAATGTCCACTTATAATCCAAATTCTGTGCGCCACCAGCGAAGGTAGTTGAATTGTTAAAAACGGTAACATCTCCTTGACCAACACAAGGATTATCTACTGAAAATCCGGTAAATGGTCTATCGTAAATGGTAATTGTTCTAACCATTGAATCAATACAACCAAAAGATGAACTTACTTTTAGTACAGCACTATAAGTTCCACTTGCAGGATATTTATAAGTAGGCGTAGCACTTAAACTACCTTGACCATTACCCCAACTCCAATTGTAACCCATATTACCCACAGGTATGCTACTTGTATTAGTAATAGGCACATTTGAGCTTAAACAATGAGCAGTTGTAGTGAATACAGCAGTTGGTTTAGCGAATACATAAATACTCTTTTTCACTATTAAGAAACAACCACTCAAATTTGTTACCCTCAAACTAACATCATAAGCTGTATCAAATTTTGCGAAATTATACTTAGCCACTTCCCTTGTTTGTGTAGATGCATTTGGCAAAGTCCATAAGAAGTTTGAACCAGAAGGCTGTGTAGTTGGCGTAAAAATAGTTGAATCGAGCGCACATGGCACATTGGTAGTATAATCAACCGTAGGTGAAGGCAATACCGTAATTGTTTCCAATTTTTCGGATGCAATTCCATAACGATCGGTTAAAACAAACTTAACAGTATAGGTACCTGGATTAGCATATATCTTGGTAGGATTCTCTACTAAGTCAAAAGTACCATCACCAAATATCCAAGTATAAGAGAATGGGAAATTATTTGTTGGCTTAGTTGAACCTAAGGCATTAAACAAAATTGGATTCTTTGCACACAAATTAGATGGAGCAGGCGTGTAATTAAAGAATGCTACAGGAGCTAAAGCAACCCTTAGTACTCTTTGGAAAACAGTATCACAACTAGAAGCATTTAAACGCATGCGGAATGAGAATATAATATTGCTATCCAACATACTTGCTTGGCCAAATGTTCTAATAAAACCAGCATTGTTACCAGATGGTGGCGTAAAAGTAAAGTTTGTAAACGGTGCACCACTTGCTTGAGCATACGCTTGAATGTTTGGCAATGACCAATAAACACCATAATCGGCATTGGTATAGAAAGAAGGAGGAACAATTTTGTAGGTAATGGTATCACCCACTTTTGCCCCATCTGGATTATTTCCATCACCAACATTATAAGAACCATTGAATGGCGTACCAGCAGTAACAAATGGTCCGTTATAAAAACTATTAACTCTAACTTCAATGGCGTCTGGCATAACATTGCTACAAGTAACATAACCACCACCAAATCCGGTATTAATGGCCTTAGAATTTGGATTAGAAGCTACAACATTTAAACGAACGGTATCTGATCCAAGTTGCGGTATGAAACCAATTGTAGAATTTGCACCCGTTCCTTCTCTTGTAGCCAAAATTTGGTTGGTTTTCAAATCAACTATTTGATATAAAAATCTAGCATCTGTATTGGCAATATTTACCCTAACCGAATCTCTGAAACATTGATTAAAAATCTTAGGTGAGAATGTTTGCATTTGAACATCATCATAAATGGTGATATCGTCTATTTGAATATTCTGACCAGAACCAGCACCATAAGCTTCAAACGCCAAACGTAGTCCGCTGGTCTTGTATGCACTTAAACATACTTCGTACATTAAATACCCTGGTAAAGGAAAATCATTATTCACACGTTGAACTGAAATTAAAGCATTAGACCAAATATTACTGCCAAAAGAAATTTTCACTTGAATTGAATCGCGTTTTGCAGGCAAATCACTATTTTGTGATACAAAGAAACGCAAGGTTGGACTTTGAGTATTGCTAAAATCTAAACAAGGAGAAACCAAACGTGCAGAAGAACCTGATGCAGTATAGGCAGATGAACGGAATATGGCTGACCTAATTCCGGTTCTAGCACCCTGAGGCGGATTTACATTTGATCCCATTGCACCAATTTCCCAATCAGCACCACCAAATATAGACTGAGAAGTCCAAGCTGGGTTATTCAATCCATCAAATCCATTTGTGTATGGGAATGAAGAAATACCTGTGCTAATGGTGTCCCATACTTTATTAGCAGGATATGCCCCGAAATTTGCAGAAGAAACATTCTTAGAAGAAATACGGTATTCAATTAAAGTACCGCTGATTTGAGCTGGTAAAATATACTGACGATAAGTTCCGCTCTTATAAGTAGCTTGAATATTCTGAACAGCACCTCCATTGATTCTATAGTATAATGAATCTGAGAATGTTAATTTATCATATATATTGAAATCTAACGCTATTGGTCCAGATTGGCAAGCTGTTGGGTCACCTGCTGCAAAAATTCTTGGTGCAACATTATCTAAATAAGTACCATCAAACTCGTGAGCACCAATAGTTGATAAGAAACCATTTCTTGGTCCACCAGTTATATCTGTAGTGATAGTAAACAATGCTTTACCAGCTTGGTATAAATTAGAAGCAGTACTTGAAGGTATATATAGATTATCATTAGTGGTAAAAGGAACCAATCCAGTTAAAGAAAGCGTGTCTTGTTTGGTAAAGGTCATAATTTCAAACCACTGATTATAAGCCATCGGAGTAGTACTTACACTAGAAGCATAATTTGCAGCAGTAGTAGATAAAGCCGAAGCGCTATAATAATTGTTATAATCACTGGTAATAAACGGATTGTTTGGTCCACCAATGGCTACACCATAACTGCGAGATCCAGTACCAGTACCTCCCAAAAGATTTTGGAAAATATTGTTTTGAGAAACAATTCCAGATTGAATAAATGATGGCATTCCCAAACAAGCACTCATTGAGTTAGTAACAGATAAGCCTGTTCCAGATGCCAAATTAACAGAATTATAAATGATGTTAACACCAACAAAAGTATTTAAGCCTGAACCAATATTTCCAGTGGCATCCAATAGAATTCCAAACGTATTATTTGAAAAACCAGTTCCAGTAGACGACGCTCCCATCGAAGAAATACCCGAAATCATATTATTTGAAATGGTTATTCCGCGGTTCACATTATTGATGTTATTCAAAAAGTTAATATAAACACCGTATGCTCCGCCACCAAGGGTAGAACGAATATTAGAAATGGTGTTTCCGTTAATTTTAACATTGTTACTTAGAATAGGTGAAATTACTTGAACCGCACCTAATTCAATACCACGCGGATTTCCAAAAGAAGGATGATTATTTTGAACAGCGTTTCCAGCAATTTCTAAATCTGTTTGCGACATAGCAAAAATACCTGCGGCATTTGCAACACCACCAAAATAATTTGTATTTCCTGTTGAACTAGGAGCAATGCTTCCACCAATAATATTTCCTAAAATCTTATTCGTATTATCATTCTCAGCTACTACACCAGTTCCTCTGATGTAAATACCATAATTAACCGCTCCAATAAAGTTGTTTTGAATGGTATTGTTACCATTAGTTCCAACTCTTGCATTAGTTTGAGCATTTAATCCTCCCATATACACACCAGCAAAAGTTGAAATTGTAGTAGTGGTAGAATTACCAACTATATTACAATTTTTAACAGAATTATTTGTAGTAAAAGCATTTGTTGCCGTAATAGGTGCAACACCACTAATTAAGTCAACAACTCTATTTGTGTTTGTATTAAAAGCAGTTGGTAATACCAATGTCAGATTTTTTCCACCTGAACCATTGCTACCATCAATGCTAAAATATTTACATCCACTAAAACGGAATAAACTCTTATTTGCTGCTATGCCTGGGTTAACAGTTGACACAACACGAATGGTATCATTTCTATTGCTTGCAACAGTTAATAAAACAGGACGAGTTGCTGCTTGGCGAGGATAATCCAAAACTGTAATTGGTTTAAAGAAGGTATCCGTTTCTCCAACATATCCCGAAGAAATTTCTAAACGAATTGTCCTAAATCCACCAAAATTTGGATCATCCACACCTTGTGAATTTAAATAGTCAACTGCATTTCTTACGGTTTTAAAGCTTCCACTTGTAGGGTTTAAAGCCGATGGCGGATTGTCTGTGCCATTGATTGGATAAGTAGTATTACCAATTAAGGCAGGATAAATTGTTCCAAACTCCAAAGCACCTACCCAACGTGTAACTGTTGGATTACCTCCAGGACATTGAAAACGAGGATTGCCATAAATATCATTACAAATTCCAGTTACGATAGAAGCTCCTCCTGGTACTTTACCACCATTAATCAAATCAATCTCTGGCGTGGTATCAGTTTTAAATGTATTAACCCAGTTGAATGAACTACCATCCATACCTGCTGTAGCAGGTGTTGGGGCTGTAAACGTTCTCCAGTCATTAATATTGATGCGCGTAAAAGTTCCATTGTGACTTGCACCCACGAAATTACTGTCTGCACCATCGGCAAAATAATTATTATTATTTGATGGGAAAGGCAAAGCAACACTTGTGGTAAATGGACTACTGGTATGACCAACTAAAACGGCAAACCTTTTTCCAATTGCACCTAAGCGCGTAATTCTGTTTCCAAAAATGTTATTTGCCAATTCTACGCCACCTTGAACATTTGAACCTAAAAATAAAGCAGCAGTACCTGTGTTATTAGCAGCTAGGCCAGTTCCTGTTAAGTTAACGGTATTGTGTGCTATGTAAATTCCAACATTGGCATTTGCTGTAGCAGCATCAATACTAATTCCATGTGGATTTAAGTTGCTAAATACAGCACCATTTCCATTACCCAAAATACTTCCTACAAAGTTATTGGTAATATAAATTCCTCTTGGACCTGCACCATTTGCTAAAACCGCTCTGATACCAGTTACACCAGCACCAGTAGAAGTTTTTAAATTATATACAAAGTTTCTGCTAACAGTTACATTAGCGTATAGCGGTGCACCAGATTCTTCCAATAATATACCCACAAAACCATTTGAGTTGGCATTTGTAGTAACACAATTACGAACCACATTGCTATCAATAATGCAATTTGTTACCCCTTTTACGCGAATACCAACTGTATTTCCATTACCACCAATATAGGAGGTATTTTGGGCTGTACCCGTGGTAACATTACCTCCAATTATATTGCTCTTAATCAAAGTATTATTAGTATTACCTGGAGCAAAAAACTCAATACCACTTCTTACAGCAGAAATTTCGTTTCCAATGATGCTAATGTCATTATTTCCTCCTTTTAATGCGATTAGGGGTGTTCCACCAGTTAACGGATTTCCTAAATAAATACCTATACCCGTATTTGGTCCATTCACATTGCTGTTTCCAATTAATTTACAATTCTTAATGGAGATATTATTACTTGCGGTATCTACTGGCGTAAATCCAATTATACGCGTAATGGTGCTTGTTGCCAAAGGTGGCATAGAAAATGTTAAACTCTTATTAGAACCTCCATCAAAAGTTACATGACTTGCTCCCAAGAAACGTAAGATAGAGGTATTATTCATAACTACAGTATTTGGAATGGTAACTGTAGTTGAGAAATTGTTTTGAACCCTAAAAACTATTGGTCTACCAACACTTGAATTAGGATAATCTATAAAATCTGGTATGTTATTTATTTCACCACTATAACCAGGTTGCAATTCTAAGGTTACTTCGCCTGATCCACCTGTTCCGTAATGGTTAATGTATTCTACTGCTTCAGAAATTGTAGCAAAGCTTCCATTCAGATTTAAGGCTGTTGGCCATTGCGTGTAACCATTAATAGGAAATAATCTTGGGCCAACCAAGGCTGTATTGCTATTGGTTGAATCTCCTGCCCAAACAAAACAACCAACTGAGGTAAATCTACCCAAATTTGCCCTGCTAGTTCCTGCAATATCAACGTTTACTCTAAAACGTATGCTATCATATATACTTTGGTAAAACGTAAAGAACAATGGAATATTAACACCGCCATTTAACAGTTGATGACTTACGCCACTATTAACCGTTAAATCAGTATCGTTTTTAAAAGGCGGAATAAATGAATAAGAGGTTGAATCGCTCCTATGGTTCATTTTATAGCCCTTTAATGAAGTAAAGTCCCTGTTATACATTCTAGCTACATAAGCATTACCTCCATCTGTAGTATTGGTATAATAATTATTATAACTACTGAAACTAAAAGGAGAAGAAGAATTATTTGTTAATACATTATAAATGGTGTAACCAGTATTGTTATTAGATAATTTACCCATTCCATTTGCGAATGAATTGTTCATCATAATAATACCACCCGTAGTAGCAGAACTTGTTGCAAAACAGGCAGAGAATGAATTAGGAGGCAAAGTTGCTCCCTTTAAATTTACTGAATTAAAAAACACCTCTACGCCCACATTGGCTGAGTTATCCTCAATTAAAATACCAATTGGATAAGCAAAACCAAGCAAACTTGCCTGAGCAGCCGTTGCCGATAAACTTGATATTGAGTTATTGGCAATTAAGTTTCTCAAATGTTGACCATGGAAACCTAAGTTCATGCGAATTCCGGTTACACCCCCAGAAGCAGTAATATTTAAATTGTAGATGTTATTTCCTATTACTTGAACATTTGAATCTTGCGACATGGTACTTGTACCACCTTCATGGGTTAAGAATACACCCCTAAAATTAGATGCACTGGCAAAAGTGTTTCTGATTGTATTACCAGAAACAACTGCGTTAGCTACTGCATTTAAATAAATACCATTTCCATTTGATGCACCAATAAATCCATTTAATCCTGGTGTGAATGGGTTGGTATAATCTCCAATTATATTGTTACTAATAGTTATAAATTTATTTTGTAAATTTCTGTTATTGGATAGACCCCTAAAATAAACACCATTTTGAACATTGATGATATAATTGTTTATTACTTCAATATATTGATTTTGGCCCAAAGCCGTAACCGATCCAGCAGAAATACCGCCCATATAAATACCTGCATAGGTAAAGGCAGAAGAAACAATTGAGTTACCAATGATGTTACAATTCTTGATCCCAACATATTGTACACGTTGACCAGTTGTAGGCATAATATCAATTACCCTTGATGTGGTTTGAGTAGCAGAAGCTGGCATCTTAAATGTAAGACTGCGACTAACAGAACCATTAGAACCATCAATAGATGCAAACCATGCACCATTAAACCTAACCAAAGCTTGGTTAGCTGATATACTATTAACGGTGATAACAAAACTTTGCCCGACTGCTGGCTTAATTACGATTGGACTATTTGCATTCCAATACATATTAGGCCAACCACCTGCTCCTATTGGATTACCAATATTTACTACAGATGGTTCTACAGGGTTATAACCAGCAGATAACAAAAATGTAACCTGACCAGTTGCCGTCTGTGACGAATTCATACCGAACAGATTTAGGTAAGATAAAGCCCCATAAAGCGGGCCATTGGCAGAATTGGTTAAGTTAGCAAAAGTGTCAACTGGTGCTACCAAATCCTGTGCTCCATTTACCACATAAGTGGTATTAGTGCTCAATCCCTGAGCTTGCAGCCTTGCACTACCAAGTAATCCAAAAATTACTAATAATACAAGATAGCGGAAAACATTGAATGTGTAATTGTATTTCATGTGTTTCTAAATTGTTGTCTAACTTTAAAAATCAATAATAGTAAATATCATGCATTTTCCAAAGCAATTATACTCTTTTAAGGATATTTTATATGAATTTACTGAAAACCAAAGCTAATTAAAAAGAAATTAAATTCAAAGAAAAAATTTAAATAAAGCAAAATTCAAGCTTCAATCAATTAATCTGATCCGAACGCTTAGGCCTTCGACCTTCATACCACTTAAAACCTTTTAACCTCAGTTCCTCAGGTTTCAATTCATCAACAGGGTATAATGTGGCATCAGGAGAGGTAATAAATTTAGCTTTATCCAATTGCCCTTTCAAAAAATTAAAGGTCATCTCACTACAATCAATCACATTAACGCCAATGTAATTAACGCTATCCTCCTTGGCATAAAATATACTCTGACCATTTCCAAAAACTTTTATCTCATTTAGGTTACTGCTATCCATCCTGCCCTTCATATCCTTGCCCTTAATTTGGTTATAGTGCGCACCCTTTTCCTTGCTAATAATCATGGCATTGCTCATTAAATCAAATGAATCGAGCTTTCCATTGTTCACATAAAAAAGAATGGTATCCGAAAATATTTGGTTCACTCCATTCCACATAATTGGTGCATGGTACATTTGAATAACAGAATCAGATTGAACATAAACCAAACTATCACATACTGCTTGTAAATCTGTTTTAAATATCTTCACTTGATGGAACGCCTTTAACAGCTGCTTTTGCTTACCCAATTTTTCGGTCACCATTAGGGTATCTGAATACAGAAATAAGCTGTCGTTTTTATCCATCACTTTCACGGCAGTACTGTTCCCATTAACATACGTAATTTTGGTTCGGCCATTACTAATACCTTTATCCCCAAACAAATGAACCTTCTGCGCAGAATCGTATACATGAATGCGCCTGTAAGCTTTCCCCAACTGCTGTTTGCGGTCGTACCACATGCTATCTGCCTGAAGCATTTTCTTATCGGTAAAAATCACTGCATTCTTGCTAAATTGAGATTGGTCTGTTTGGGTATTATACCATCCATTTTCGCATAATATTTTATCTTGTTTGCTTTCTATTTGGGTTGAACCAAAAAAATAGGCCGTTTTTGTTAAAGTATTATAAAGCAAAGTATCACTGTGCATGGTATATTCGGGGTTAGTCAATACCACCTTATCCTTAAAGAAGAATTCGTTTGAACGGGCATAATAATACCCTACTCTACTGTGCAATTTATTCTCTTTGCTAGTAATGTTTCCACCATTTGCATAATATCCATAGCGGTTGGCCAAATCATAATCTAGTTGCTCGGTGCTAAGGCTCATGCTTTGATCTACCATCAATACCTTGCCATTTATTAAAGCCCTTTTGGTATTGCCATCATAGTGCAAAAAATTGCCCGTTATGGTTACGCTATCGTTATGGTTGATCCGAACGTTGCTAAAAGCTTCTACTATATTTTCGCTTTCGTATATTAAAGCACTATCGCAATACATTAAGGTGTTCTGCTCCTTTAGCCGCACGTTGCCAATTAGTTTACTTATATTTGATCCATTCGTTTTTATAAATTCAAAATTATTGGCACCCAATATTTCTACTTTTCCCTTACTCTGAGCAAAGGTTGAAGCCATTGCTATATTGGCCATTAAAAAGAAAAAAATATTTCTGACTATATTTCTCATGATTTGCGCCAAAACTAAATATTTTTGAGGTCTTAAATGAATCTTTTAACAGAATTTCAGGAACAAATTGGCAAACAAGCCCTATTTACAGCAAAACACAAGCTTTTGCTGGCCTTAAGTGGCGGATTAGATTCGATGGTTTTGTTGACCCTTTTGCATCGGTGCAAATATACTTTTGAAGTAGCACATGTAAATTATCAATTGAGAGGCGCAGAAAGTGACGCCGATGCAACTTTTGTGAGAGATTATTGTTTATTACATCAAATTCCATTTCATGAGACCAAATTCGATACCCAGTTATTTGCTAAAGCTGCTGCATTAGGAATTCAGGAGGCTGCTAGAAATTTAAGATATCAATGGTTTCAACAATTAATAGACCAACTGGGCTTCGATTATTTGTTAACGGCTCACCATGCCAACGACCAGGCAGAAACAATTTTATTTCACTTGCTTAGGGGAGCGGGTGCAAAAGGATTGTCTGGCATGCAGGTAATCAAAAACAAAACCATTCGGCCTTTGCTATTTGTTACCAAACAACAACTCATAGATTTTGCTGCTGAATTAAATATCCCTTTTAGGCAAGATTCAAGCAATGAAAAGGATACCTATTCTAGAAATTTTATTAGGCAACATATTATACCGAAAGCCTTGCAAGTTCAACCCAATTTTGTGGAGGGCATTCAACACTATTCAACATTAATGTTGCATACTTGGCATTATTACAATGAAAGGATACAGCAAATTAAACGCGACTTAGTTTCTGTAAGCGATGGACAAACGATTATATCTATCCCTAAACTTTTACAAATGCCTTTTATGGACATGGTATTGTTTGAAATAATTCAAGAATATGGGTTCAACCACAACCAATGTCAACAGGTTATTTCGGCTTGTCAAGCTAATTCAACAGGAGCAATTTTTATTTCACCTTCTTATCGTTTGTTGCTAGATAGAGACCATCTAATTATTGGTTCAGACCGACCTAAAATTGAGCCCCAAGAGATAGCTCAATTGCCTTGCGAAATAACGATAGGCAATAACCACATTAGTTTTATGTCATGTGCCTTTGATGGTTTTACTCCAAACACATGGTGGCTAGATTTAGATGCCCTGAACCTACCACTAACACTGAGAGGCATTGAAAGTGGAGATAGGTTTATGCCCCTTGGATTAACACATTTTCAAAAGGTATCTGATTATTTCATTAACCATAAAATTAATCGGTTCAAAAAGGATTTGTCTTGGGCACTTATTACTGAAGGTGAAATTTGTTTCTTGGCTTTGCACCAAATCTCAAACCAATATAAGATTAAGGCAGAAACTAAAAACTTTCTGAAGATTAGGCTGATAAAATAAACCCACTTAAAGCAAGACTTTATACCTATTTTTAGTTCAAAAACCCAATCATCCAAAGGTTTAGTCGACAGCATTTATCAGGAGTAGCTGCACACTGCCTTTATTAATCTTATTACCTAAATGAGATTGTAACATTTGGCACAAACAAAGAACAATTACATCTAATACCAATTGTAAATGCCGAGATAACAAAATAATAGTACAGTGAGATAACAAAATAATAGTACAGTGAGATAATTGTCTAAATTGGAGTATATATTTTGTTATTTCGGTTTAATTTTTCAAATTATTGTTTATTAAGTTGGGTT
>Ga0163151_10004870_pt1 | contig 17631 bp, 10 predicted proteins | sample OliLakLV19MP5IB2_FD_145596 | JGI IMG/M metagenome (GOLD analysis project Ga0163151, IMG submission 145596) | Freshwater microbial mat bacterial communities from Lake Vanda, McMurdo Dry Valleys, Antarctica - Oligotrophic Lake LV.19.MP5.IB-2 | ecosystem: Environmental > Aquatic > Freshwater >...
TCATAGGCGAGCTCCTCGCCATCGACAGCTGCCGGATCCAGTTTCTGGAGCTCGCCTATGAACTCGAGGGCCGGGTCCAGGTGCTGCTCTCGTCCCAGACCTCCGTTCCGGGCTCGGGCTGGAACTTCACGGCCGTGCTCAATGCCTGGCGCGATGGCATTCGCGCCGCCCAGGGAAATCTCGGCACGGATGACCTCGCGGAACTGCTCGTCCCGGCCATCGCGAAGACTTACGCGGCCGAAAAATCGGGTTACCCGTGCGCCGTATCCGCTCTCGACCTACGCCGGCTCGACGACTTCGCCCGCGCGCTCGACACCTTTTGCATTGGTTTGATGCAGGCACTCGGCGAGGGGCTGATCTGGGAAACCCGCTGCTTGTTCGTCTCGTATTTCGAGCACGATGAAGACCTCGACAAGAAATATTCCTACGATGCCGGCAGCCTGCTCGTCATCTTCTCGCAGTTGCTCGATGCGATGGCGGACGAAGCATCGCAAGGCTGGCTCGGTATCACCCTGAAGCGCACGTCCGGAGCGCAATTCGAGCGCTTTCGCGCGGCGGTCGCCACCGTCCTGGATCGTGCCCCGCTGGCCAGCGGCGGCCGGGCGCAACTGCTGCGCAGCGCCTTGCGCTCGAACCGGCCCATCGATGCTGGTCAGACCATTCACGATTCAATTGAGAAGGGCATTCGGCGGCGCCTGCAGCTTCTCGGCGAAGGCCCGAGCCAAGCCCAAGCTCTCGCGAGCGCCACCGAACAGGCCCGTGAGCTGGACGCAGCGTTGTCCGAGGCGATTCGCAGTTCGCTGCCCGCGCTCGCCCAAGAGCGGCAGTTTGATCTCGAGCGTCTCGAAGAATCCCGCGATCTCGCCCGCCGGCTCGCCCGTCAAGCCCGCCAGGCCGCGTCCATGCTCCTCGGTGACTCCATCTTCGCGTCCGCGACGTCGAGCACCGAAGATCCCCGACCTGGGATGGTGATTGCCGCGGTCACCGACAACGCGTTGTCCACGCACTGGCCGCGCTGGTCCGGCGTGTCACTCTATCGCCCACCGAAGCTGGATGAGCTGATGAGCCCCAGCTATCAGGCGTTCGCCTTCCATACTCGGATTCACTGGGCGGCATTGCTCGGTGCTGCCAACTTGATCCAGCACCATCCCCGCGCGCTGTGGCGACTGGTGTGCTCTTTGCTCGCGACCGGTGGCGCCGGCACGCGGCGTGACGTGCTGCGTCGGCTCACCGGGGCCGACTCAGTCATCTGGGGACTGCGCGAACAATTCCGCCCGATGGCTCCAGCGCCCGCACTCACCCTCTCCCTCGAGCAACGTCGCGGGACGCGCGATGGCCGGGGAAATCCGCTGCCCGGATCCGGTGCAAATCAAGAGCACTATCTATTGCGACTCGAATCGGCAAACCGCGGCGCCGTGATCACCGAGCAGCTCAGTCGCGTCCAACCCGAACTCATGCAACGCGCCTTGCGCGAGCTCGAGGATCTGCTTTCGGTTCCGGCCATGACCCGCGATGGCTTCCGCCGGCTGCGCGCGGTGGGCGGATTGTTGGGCGACGATATTCTGCAGTCGCTCGGACGCACCCTCGAGGAAGAGCGCACAATCTGTCAGGACGATGTCGGCAGCGGCCAGGTTCATCTCCAACTCCAGATCCCACGTGAACTCATGGCGTATCCGTGGGAACTCATGCACCACCGCGGCGAATGGTTGAGCGAACGCTTTGCCATGGGCCGGCAGGTGTTCATGGCCACCGGTCTGGCCCGCCGCGTGCCCCGGCGCCGGCAGGGACGCGTGCGCATTCTCGTTATAGGCGATCCGGTGCTCGATACGCCCGGTTGGACACAACTGCCCGGCGCCCAAGCGGAGGCCGAACAAGTCGTCGGTTATTTTCTCAAACTGAAAGAGCAAATGGGCGAAGTCATCGACTTCGATCCCGTGCGCGACGCGCATATTCATACGCGCGTGACCAATGCCGATTTTCGCGCGCTCCTTCGCGATGGCGACTATGATATCGTTCATTTCGCCGGCCATGGGGTTTTCGATGCCGACGATCCCGAGACCAGCGCCTGGTTGTTGAGCGATGGAAAGCTCTGGGCGCTCGAGCTGCGCAATACCCTCTCCGAACACCCGGCACCACCTTGGCTCATTTACGCCAACGCCTGCGAAGCCGCGATGGAAAGCCGCGCCATCAAATATCAAGGCAATGTCTTCGGGCTCGCCACGGCCTGTATCAACGAAGGTGTCGCCGCCTTCATTGCTCCGCTTTGGCCGATTGACGATCTGCTCGCACAACAGATCGCCCTCACGTTTTATCACGAACTCTTTTCCGAACGGGCTTCGCTCGGCGAGGCGTTGCGCCGCGCCAAGGCCGGCGCCCGCCGCATCGCCACGCCATCCGAAACGGACGGTGATGACACCGGCGCCTGGGCCAGTCTCGGCTGGGCGAGCCTCGTGCTATACGGTGACGCCACCGAGGAAATGTTCCAAGCCCTCGCCGGCAGCGAACGCCGCAACGTCCCCGTTCCATCCATGCGCGGGGGCGAAGCGGCTCCCGTTCGCAACCGCCCGCAGCCGCGCCTCGAAGGCCTGCGGCCCGCGTTGCTGCACGCGCCGGATCAAGTTCTCCGTGACTGGGTCGACGATCCCGTGGCGCTGCGCCGCGGCCCCGTGCGCGGTGGGCCGGCGACCGAAGCACCCGAAGGTCCGGCACTCGAATTGGTCGAGGAGGCCGGTCTGCGGCGCTGGCGCATTCGCAAGCCCGGCCAGGCGGCAGCGGCCGGTACGCGCGGCGGCGAAGCCACCTACGACGGCTTACCCGGATCGGACTTCGCACAGCTGCTCGCCAATCCGGCCGTGCGCCGTCAATTGCCCGCGCAACGCGGCATCGTGCGCGTCATCGGTCGCTGGATCATCAGCGGCTTCGACGACGGCCTCACCGGCCTCGTCCGCGAATACGATCGCGAGGAGGTCCCCGTGGAAAGACTGTTATCGATCAACGGAACCACGATGCGTCCACTCGCCGATGTCGGATTGCCCAAGGCGACCAAAGACAACGACCGCGTTCTCCTGCTGATTCATGGCACGTTCAGCAAGACCGCTTCGCCCGTGGAAGGATTCGGCCCCGCTTTTCTAAAATGGGCGCAACAACGCTACCGCGCGGTGCTGGGCTTTGATCACTGGACGTTATCAAAGGATCCGTTGGAAAACGCCGAACTGCTCGCGCAGGAACTGCTCCGACTCGCCCCCGAACTGCTGGAAGGAAAGCGCCTCGACATTATCACGCACAGCCGCGGTGGTCTGGTCGCACGGGCGTTCTGCGAGTTGCTCCCGCATGCCGGCGCGGTGAAGAACCTGATCTTTCTCGGCACCCCCAATTGCGGCACCGATCTCGCGAATCCAAAAAACTGGGGAGCGATGGCCGACACCCTGATCAACCTCACGGGGGTCGATCATGCGCGGACGTTTGGCCGGCTCGCCGGATTGCTCGCCCGTCTCGCGGTCGCCCGCGGCATGTCGAGTATTCCCGGCATTCTCGCGCAAAATCCGTTGATGGCCGGCCAGGACTCGTTCCTGAAACGCCTGCAAGCGGCAGATCCTGATCAGGGCATCCGGCACGCTGCCGTGACAGCCGAGTTCGAACCGTCTCCCTTCGTGCCGAATCTCAAGGCCCTCTGGCAAGCCGCGAAGTCCGCCGGGATCGATGCGGCGATCGACGGCTTTTTCCGCGACGGCAATGACCTCGTCGTCAACACCAAGAATGTGTGGTGCCTCGGCCAGCCGCCCTCGGAGGCCGCGAACTTGCCCGCGTTTTTGAAGAGCGACCGGGTTCTCGCCTTTGTGCCCGCCGACACCAAGGTCGTACTGCCCGCGGGCATCCATCGCGAAGTCCTGACCGGCGTGCATCATTGCAACCTCTTCGGCCAACCGACCGCCCAGGAAAAAATCCGTCAATGGCTCACTGAAGCTTAGTCGGGCACGCGAACCGCACACTAATCAGGTCGCTGCCATCGGCAGGTAGTTCTCACCCGGCGGGGAGCCTGCCGCCGTAGCGCCCATCAGGGACCCGGGCGCAGCGGTCTGTTCGCCCGCCTGCCCGGGCCGTTCAGGCACGCTCCACGATTAGAAACTGAACGTGCTGGTGAGAAGCCAGCGGGTCTCGTTCGGGATCCGAATAACGGCAATACTACCATCCGGATTGGCGGTGACGGGAATATCGTCATTGTTGCCCCAGGCGTTGCGGACATTGAGCTGCAGCCGCCAATCGATGTCCTTGAAGATCTTCCGGCGATAGCTGATCCAGACATCTCCAGCGAGCTCCTCAGGGCCGTAATACGGATTCGCGAGATCAGTAAATTGCGACTCCATGATCGGATCGTTGTCCGCAATTTGGTTAACGTTCGTATAGTTGGGATTCGTCTCCACGATCTTTTCCTTCAGCCGATTTCCGGTCAGGAAAGGGTTGCCGAGTGCGACCTTCGACTGCCAGCGGACAGCGGTGCCCAGGCTCATTTGTTTCAGCACCGGCACCTCCAGATCGCGGAAGTCGTAGGTCGTGACAAAATTCGCGCGCCATTTACGCTGCTCCTGTGAAACCGCCCCGTCCTGAGCGACCGTCGCCGCGAGCGGAGTGCCGATATTGCTAGTGAAGCGCTCGGCCGTCGATTGCCGTTCCGGGAGCGCGGGACCCTGATCAATCCCCAGCAGGTTGAACTTCTCCAGGTTGGCAAAGAGCGCATCAGCCACCCGTTTGGTCAGACGGGCGGACCCGTTGAGCACCGTCTCCTGTTTCGCGACGTTAAATGAAACGCGCCAGCGGCGAGTGAGATTCCCCACTAGCTCGGCTTCGAAACCGCGAGCGGTAAGATCGCTGGTGTCCGTCAGTCCCTGGAGCCCATCGCTCTGGAGATTACCGCTCGCATCAAACCGCAGATTCTTCAGGGAATTCGCCGGCTCGGGCAGCAGTTGGAAAAGTGCATTGTATAATTGTTGATATGAATTGTAACCGGCGGCGGTTACACCGGGGATGGTGGAGAACTCGATCCCTTGGGTTTGCGCGGTGGTATAGCGGTTGATAAGGAAATTGGGGAAATTAAAGGCCTGCCCGGTAGCTCCCTGGGCATTGTTGGAGGAATTGGTTTGAAGGGTTTTGAACCAATTTAAACGGAGTGACGCACGGCGGTCGAAAAATTCGGCGAGAACGCCGTATTCCTTGGTTTCACCCGCGGGAGTATCAATAATCACTCCATTGAGATTAGTGCGGACATTTACCGGGTTAAAATTACCGGATTCATTATAAAAGGCGCTCAGGTCCAGTCCAAACGGCAACCGCCCAAGAACCCGCTCGGGATAACGGCCGACGACACTCCAAGTGAAGTTGCGGCCATCCTCATCAAGATCAACGTCGTCACCAAGACGGAAGCTCGGGTCGAGTGTGCCATCCGGCAACCGCGTATTGTTCTCGTTGGAATAGGTTTTAAGGCTATCCCAGCGCCAGCCAATGACCCCGATAATCGTGTCGTTAAAAAAATCGCTTTTCAGGCTCAGGGATTTCGACTCGAGCGTCTGCCGGCTAAGCGACCCACCATTGAGAAAGCGGCGGACGGAGAGATCGTCGGTCACGAGTTGCTTGGTCGTGAAGTCGAAAAACGTGACGCGATGGGTATCGCCATCGCGTGGAATTGCGCCCGAAAACGGCGTGGTGATGCGAACGTCGTCGATCGATCCCGCATTCACGACCGACGGGCCCACATACTGCAGAATAACCGGGGAACGACGGAACGAACTGTTGAGCGCGGCTTGAAAAACATCCGTGGTGAGATTGCGTCGATCGCTATCCCACGACAGGTCGTATGACTCCGTGCGCGCATCGATCTCCTGGGTATTGAACAATCCGGTAAAGGTATGCTTGCCGAGAGGGATTCCGAAGAACGTCTTCTTTTGCTCGTCGAAATCGAGACGATAGAAGGCGGTGGCGCGGAACGAATCACGCTCCCGATCCTGCCGGCGATCCTGACTCCCGAGCTGCTGAATAAAGGGACGACCGACATTGGGGTTTGGTTCATCATTGCTCAGATACCGGGAGACATCGATATAGATGTCGGACTGCCCGTTGCCAGCCCCGTTCTGCCCGAATGAAAACGGGAGTGAGCGCTTGGAGCGCGTCGTCTGGCGATCGTACGCGAGTTCGAAACCGCCCCGACCGTCGAAGAGTTCCTGGGTAAGCGCGACGTTAAAGGCATCGAAATCCTGCTCGATGCGGTTGCTCCCACCAGAGATGAGCCGCTTGCGATAGTCGAAGATTTCCCGGTTCTGCAAGGACGGCGTCACGAAACCGGACAGCAAGCTGTAACTGGAGCGAGTGGAAATGACATCGACGGGCGGACGACGGTTCAGGTTGTTCGCATAGCGAATCCGGCCCATGATACCGGCAATACCGTTTAGCGCGGGGTTATTCGAGCTCGCAAAGCCCGGAGCCGATTGCCCCGGAGTGTCATAGACGAGAGGAATCTGAATGAAATACGGAACGCCATAGTAACCACCGACGTTCTGCGGAATGGCACTGGCATTTCCCCGATTATCGACGGTAACACGCGGGGCGTAGATATAGCGTGGGTTTCCGGGAGTCAGCGCCGCGTCGAGGGTGACGCCTGGAATATCATTGAGCGCAGGATCAGGCGGCTGAAAGAAGATACTGAACGCATCGAGCGGCGGGATCACGTTGACAGGGTTCGCCTGGCTGTCGCCAATTTCGCCGGAGGCCCGCAGGGTAGTCTTACCAAAGAGCGGAGTGCGCTTTCCATCACGCAGAATGGCCTCGATTGCCCCAAAGAGGCGGCGTTTGCGGTCGAACGCCGGCTCCTGATCATAATTGTTCTGCTCGCCAACACTGGCAATGCGGACCGCCAGGCGATCTCTCACGAGCACGCGGTTCAAATCAAGCGACGCCCGGTAGGATTCATTGGACCCATAACGGACGGAGACTTCGTTGCGATTTTCGTTAAGCTGCGCTTTTTGCAGCGACGCTTCGATAATGCCCGCCGGATTTCCGATGCCGAAAAGGAGGGAGTTGGGTCCACGGCTGATCGTTACCCGCGAGGTGTTATAGGAATCAAACGGGATATCGGTGAGAAAAAAATCGCGCGTGTTGCTGGCAGGGCCAATGCCCCGAACGCGCTGGTTGCCCTGGGGATTTTCGCGACTCTCCGATTGGTCGGGACGGCCATTGCTTTGGCCACCCCCCGCAAAATTTCCGTACACTCCACCCACCTCGGTCCCGGTTGTGAGGGAAAGAAGTTCCCCGATATTGGTTGAAGCCGTATCGTTGAGAAACTCCGGGGTGATGATACTGATGGACGCACCCACATCGCGGAGCGCAGTATTGATGCGCGTGCCAGCAAGCGTGCTATTGGCGGAGTAACCAACATTATCGTCTTCACTGACGACGAAGGGATCAAGCATCACGCGGTCACCGGGGTCCAGCGGCGTGGTGGGGACAGCCGAAGCCGGAGCCACTTGAGATAAGAGTGCGGAGGTGGACGCAGTCAGCAGCAGAGCGCCAAGGGCAGAATTCAGAATATTCATGGCAATCATCGCGGGTTTGGGTTAGGGCTTCCGGTCGTTTATCGACCGCAAGATACGCATACTATCTACGTTGCTTCGCAACCGGCCAGAGAGTTAGGACGGCATTGCAAGCTCCGGTAAAAAATTGAGTGGGCAAAATAATCAGGTCAACCCTCAAGATCCGAGAGACCGCCAATCTCTTCCGCCCGGCGCCAATTCCGGATCGAAAGGAACAGGCAGCAAATGAAGCGCATCATAAATCCTGATACACTTCGGATTGGCCCCGCCCGTCGTCCACCGCGGACCTTCAACGGCTGAGCTCGGTTTGAAAGGGATCGAGCAACAACACCGACTCCGCACTCCCATATCCAATCCGGTGCCAGTCGATCTCGTAGGGATCGCCCGCCTCGGCGATTCGGCGCATAAGCGCGCTCCGCACCGCCGCGCGCGTGTCCATCGGCGGGTCGATCAGCGAACGCGGACTTTCCAGATCGAGCCCCCACGGACCGTCCAGGTCCGCGAGCGCGAGCCCGAGGCTCCGGTCGGGATCGACTTGGTGGTATTCAAGATCCTGCGACTCCAGCCAGGGCGCATCCCACGCCAAGCCTTCGCGCTGCCGAAACGTCTCTAACAGCTCCAACTTTGTCACCCAATCCACGAGACCCATCAGCTGCTTCGGATCCGACGCCAGCCCCTGCTCCACCCGCATCCATAAACCAAGTACGGAATCAGTCTCCGCGTCGCGACCGCCAAAACGCGCCTGCGCTCGCTGCCGAAACCGACTGAGCAGCTCCACCGCATCGGCCTCCGCGCCGTCCTCCATTATCACCCGCCAGGGCGGACGGACTTGACGGGACAGGGAGCGCAATGAATTCACCGCATCGGCCAGCGCCAGCTCTGGAAGATCATTCGCATCCAGCAAATCGAGGACGAGACGCGTCATGCCGACTTTTAGATAAAGTGCCGCCGGCAGAACATTGGTGTCGCCATGCAAGAGATGAAGGCGTCGATAAAGCCGCGGATCCGCCAGGGGTTCATCGCGCGTATTGATGATGGCACGGCTGTGCTGTACCCATTCGTACAACTCCGTCTCAACGAAATCCGCCCGCTGGCTAATCTGAAAATCCACGCCTTTCCCCTTCTTTCGTTGGTCGAGGGCAGACGGCGTCTCGCCCACCCGCCCGCTGCCCGTAAACAAAACGCGCAGGGTGAGAAACGCGATCAGGCTCTGAATGTGGGAAAGCGTCAGCGGCGCCGTCCGCGGAATAGAATAGTTTTCATGGCAGCCGAACGTCGCCCCGGTATGGTGATCAATATTATTGCGGATAAAGCTGACCGACTCCTCCAGGCCCAGCGCTTTTAGTCCATCGAGCAGCAGCCGATCTCCCGCGCGATCATAGCGCACCACGTCCTGCAGGGTCGCGCATTCCGGGGTGCAATACTCGAGGTGCCCCATGTCAATATAGACGCGTCCGCCATTGAAGAGGAACCCGCCATTTCCCGGTGGTTCGTCCCAGCCGCGGTCGTGCTGATCAACCAACCCGTGGCGGTGATGTTCAAAAAACCAGTCGCGCAGCTGGCCCACCGCCCGCCCGTCGGCGCCCTGGATCAGGCACCCGTATTCCGTCTCCAGTCCGGTAATACGGAGACCGCGGCCCGCTTTGTTTCTCACGACAACTCCGCTGGTTCCAAGCCGCGATATCGGACCCGCGCAGAGATCCGACGGTCGAGCAGCGCACATTCAATGACCCGACCGCCCAGCTCGGCCGGCGTTGCCTTTTCTCCGGCCCCTTCCGTCGTCGGCGGAGTAAACGGCTTGTCGGCCGTCAGCGCCCGCCATGCCGCCAGCGCCAGCTGCCGGACCGCGCCGACCCCCATGTCATCAGTGAGTTGTTCGCGCAGCCAGGTTGCGGCGGATGTCTCATCGGCATGATCGGTATGCACCACCACGACGCCCTTGTTTTCGAACCGGTAGGTGCCATCAAAATTCACGCGCGCCAGCACATCCTGACCGACCTTCGTCCCCAACTCGGCAAAAACACATTCGACGATAATCGGCGCCGAGAGGATTTGCTCGAAACTCGTTTTGAGCGCCGGTCCGAGGGAAAAATTCAACAGGCGCCGCAAGGTCACGTCCTCGGGTGAACGCGTGAAGCCTTCCATATGCGCCGACTCAATCACGGTCTGCCGAATCTTTTCGATGTCGACCGGGTGCCCCAACGCAGCCAGGGCGAGCCGGTCGTAGATCTCGAACACCTTGGAGTTTCCGCTGCCCACTCCGACCAGGAGAATCCCTTCGGGGCGGGAAAACGCCAGGACGGGCGTCGCTCCTTTGAGCTGATCGCGAATGTATTCGCGGCGATTCGCCACCGCCTCGAGCCAGCGATATGGTTCGTCGTTCATCGGGAAACCTTGTCCTTCCAGTACCCGGCCTGCTCATCCGCGAGGATAGAGCGCACACCCGATGCGCTCAGCAGTTTCACCGTTGCAAAATCCCCACGGGCGGGATCCACGCCGCCCGTCGCCGTATCGTATTCCGCCGCCGTCATCAGCAACTGATTCGCCAACGTGACCGCCTGATCGAGCGGCATCTCCGCCGGTTTGGGGTCACTCCATTGCTCCAGGAAGTGCAGCACGCTCTTGATACTTCCCGCCCCGGAACCCGAACCCGCGAAGGCGGCGGCCTCAAACTGGGCGCCCATCGGGTCGTAGAAATAAATGGAGGGCCGACCGCCCTCCACGCCGTCCACGCCGGCGAAGATCGGCGCGACCAGGCCGAAGCCCTGCAAGGTCGCCGGAAGATTATCATGCAGCAAGCGCGCGAGGGCGCGCATCTTTGCCGGCTGACTCATCGGCTGCAACTGACTGCGCCGGTAAAAATCAAACGAGGTCTGAAGCGTGCGAGCCATTTCCATGGCGATGGCCGGGCTCCCAGCTATTCCCAGCAGCGAATGGCGATCGAGCTCCAGGATTTTTTCCGTCCGGTCTGAGAACACGATATTCCCCGCGGTGGCGCGATGGTCACCCGCCACGATCACTCCCGCCGCGCAATGAAACGCAAAAACCGTGGTCGCCTCCAGGCGGGGCACATGCCCACCCGAAGCCTGCGCCGTCGCAAATGGGCTCTTCGGCAGCAGCGCGATGAAGTCGCCGTTCATTCGCCAGTGCGCTGGCGATAGCGACGCGCCTGATCCGGATCGACCTTGCGCATTCGCTTGAGCAATTCGTCTGTATTCGGTTTTGTGATATTCGGCTGCTTCGGCCCCTCGCCCCCGCCTCCCGGCGTGGGAGCGGGCAAAACCGGGCGCGGTTTCTGAATGGTGTCAGGCATGGAAGATTACTCCTTGGTTTCCGATCTCGGGTTGCACGGCAATCAAGACTCTTTGAGGATGCGTTGCTAGCGCCGTTTTGCAAATGGCAGCGCGAGCAAATCCGCCGGTAAATGGGCCTGCGCGAGTACCACCCGGCCCCGCTCCAACGCCTCCGGGGAAAACACGTTGCCCAGATTCAATTCGATCAGCCCACTCCGGTCCTGCAGCACGACCGCGTCCCACTGCGCCGACTCCACCACTGGCCCAAATTTCTCGATGCAACCGCCGCGCAGAAGAGCGCGGGTCGTAAGGGGCGCAGCCAGTTCAGCGGGCGTGATCTCCGCGAGCGGATACGGCAGCCGCAGCGCCCCGCTTTCAAGCAGGCCGTAGTAGAGCCCCTGCGAGCGATCGAGAAGATGGTAAGCGAGGTCAAGACTCCGCAGCCACGGGTCGTCCGGCGCGAGTTTCTCGCTCTCGCGAAACTGTTCGATCAGACGGTATTTCGCCGCCCAATCCAGGCGATCGGCGGTGGATAACGGATCACGCTCCAGATCGTCGAGCGTTTCGCTCCATGCACTCAGGACCGCGCCCCACTCCGCCTCCGCCGGAGGCGCGAATTCCCGCACCCATTCCAAGTACGCCCGCTGCACGGCGATTGCCGTCGTCTCCCGTCCATCAGCCTGCCGGACGCGCCACTGCCATTCGGGATCACGGGAGATGAGCGTCAGAGCGGCGACGGGATCGTCCAGTCGGGGCAGGCGATCGACCGGCGCACCGGACGCGAGCGCCTGCAGGACAAGCGCCGTCGTCCCCACTTTCAAATAGGTGGAGAACGGCGAAAGATTGGCATCACCGACGATAACATGGAAACGCCGGTACTTCGCCGGATCCGCGTGTGGTTCATCGCGCGTATTGATCAGCGGCCGGTCCCGCATCGTCTCGACGCCCTGCAGCGCGCAGAAAAAGTCACTGCGTTGGGCGATCTGAAACCCTGGTTGGAGAAATCGATCCTCGGCCTCCCAACCATATTTTCCGGCGCCGCAGAAAATCTGCCGCGTGGCCAGGAAGGCCTGCATGCTCTCCGCCAGTCGCGGCCAGGGCAGCGCCCGCGGCAATAAATAGTTTTCATGGCAGCCATAGGAATGGCCAAGGAAATCCGAGTTGTTTTTATACAGTCGAACCGGGTTATCGGAACCCGCCGAGGCCGCGACGGCGCACTCGAGGACCAGAGCATCTCCGGCCCAGTCCTGCTGGAGCAACTCGCGCGGGGTACTGCATTCGGGCGTACAATATTCCGGATGCGTATGATCATTATAGAAACGCGCGCCGTTCCGCAGGACCAGGTCGCTCTTCAACTCGGTAAACGTCAGCGCGCGCTGCGCATCCTGACGAAAGTAACTCGCTTCATCCGCATCCTGCTGGAGCTCCTGCACGCGAAAACCACGCGCGTCCTGATGAGGATCTTCAGACCGGTAATCCCAGCGGTCGCGCACCCCCGGAGCATGTGCACTGCGCACGACGGCAATCGCTTCCTCCACCACATCAATTCCCTCCGGCCGTTCCCGGGTAATCCCATACTCTGTCTCGAGGCCGAATTGGATTTGCATCGGAGATTATAACCACGCGTCCCGGTCAAATTCGCCTCCGCGGTTAACCCGCGCCTTGTCTACGTACGACGTCCGAGTCGCCCGATGCGAGGCCGGGCCGGAGCCCGGCACTTTCCCCGAACCCGGCCTTCGTCAAGCAACACCGGCGGCGCGTGATCTTCATCTTCACGTTCACACCGCCCCCGTAGCAATTCGACCGTCCTTGGGTGCAGCGCGATACGGTGCGAGGCGCACGACGTTCTCCGGATCGAAGTCGGTCAACTTGAGCCAATCCTCGGTGATGTCGTTCGGCGGGAAGACATCATTTTCACGGTACTCGTTCGCCAACGCCGCGAGCAAATCCTGCCGCGTGATGGCCGACTCTTCTTTCGCGATGATCGAGCGGCCGATCGCAAATTCCTTCGCACGGTCAACAATGGCGGCGATGATCGCCCCGCTCGCCAGGTCGCCACGATACAGTTGTTCGCGCCGACCACTTCGGTAGGTGACGTCGAGGAAGCGGTTTTCCTCCGTCTTCGTATAGTGCGCGGCACTAATCGCCTCGATTAACGCGTCGCGGAGCTCGGCCAGCGGAAGATCCTCCGTCAGATAAATACCGTAGATTTCCCGCGCCGCCTGGGCATCAGGGCGACGGACGCGGATCTTTCGATCGATGCGGCCTGGCCGCAGAATCGCCGGATCGATGAGATCGGCCCGGTTGGACGCGAGGATGACGATCACGTTTTGCAGCGCCTCAAGTCCGTCCATTTCCGCACAGAACATGGGCACCACCGTTGATAGGATATTGGTTCCGCCGCGAAACGCCCGTCGCGTTCCCAGGATCGACTCGGCCTCATCAATAAACAAAAACGCCAGCTGCCCTTCCGTGGCTTTCTCGCGGCATTGGACAAACAAGTCGCGGACCTGCCGCTCTGATTCGCCCACCCACATATTCAAGAGTTCGGGGCCTTTGACGCTCAGGAAAAATTCCGGGCGATCAATGCCCGTCGCTTCGCGAAGATGCGCGCGAAGATTATAAGCGGTGGCTTTACCGAGGAGCGTTTTTCCACAACCCGGCGGGCCGTGGAGCAGAAATCCCTTCGGCACGCTGTGTTTAAAGCGCTTGAACAACTCCGGGTGCAGGAGCGGCCACTCGATCGATTCGCGAATCGCCTTCACCGCCTCCGCCTGGCCGCCGATTGCATTCCATGGCAGCGTTTCGACGGTCGTGAAGGTGCGATCAAGGCGCTTTCCCATGCCGATGATTTCAACCGCCACGCGCTGGTTCGCGTCGAGGCGCACCTCGGTTCCGGGCTTTAAGATTTCTTTGCCGATGGCATCGGAGCGGATCACGATCGCATCGCTGATTCCCGCCTCCTGCCCGATGCGAAGGCGTCCGTCGAAGAGGACCTCGGTGATCTTCACCACCGGTCCGTTCCGATCCAAACCGAACGTATCCGTCACCGCAAACGCCTCATTCAGCAGCACCCGGGCCCCTGCTTCCAAGGCAGATTCCGGAAGCGCCGGATCAATATTGCAGACGTAGTCGGTTCCGCCCACGCAGGCCAATACGCGCTCTTCGCCAATCCGTTGAATGAGCGTGCCGAGGCGCAGCGCCGGTGAGCGCAGTTTATCCACCGCGGCCGAGAGTTGTTCCACTGCGTCTCGCGCCTGATCGTTCATCTCCTCGATCTCCTCGACGCGATTCCGCAGCAGCATGAGATCCGTGGTATCCACTCCCAGATGCCGCAAACGGAACGCCACGGCATCGCAAAGTTGGAGCGCGGACAAACGCTGCGCCTCTTCGTCGCTGAAGTGCGGAGGCTCGGCGCCCCCATGCCATTCCGGCTTCTCCACGTTTGCGGCCTTTGGGTCGCCGCCGGGTCGCTGTTTCTTGTCGGATCGTGCCACGCGAAACCAAAGCACGCCGAAGCAATCCGCGCAACGCGTCCAGCTATTGAATCGGCCATTTGTAGCCGCCGCTCAGGCGTTCGGTTGTCCCCCCAACCGAGTCCACGGCTCGCCGTTTTGCCTCGCCCGGAGCCCCTCTGGTCAAACCCGTAGCGGAACCCCGCAGGATTGGCCGTCGCGTTCCGAGATCCACTGACGCGTCCGTTCGTTTGCAGGCCCGCACCCCCCGGCCACGCTTGTCAAAAATCAAGGCGAGTTTTTCAGCTTACCTGCTAAATAAATCAGCCTGTTCGCCCCTGTTTTGGACAGCAGTGCACCCTCCTCCAACTGGTGATTAACGGCCCACGTGGAACCTGACTCGAGGTCGGATGATTTCGGATTTTACATCCGCTCAAAATCAAAGACCTACAAATCCGGCACTCCAGAGTGAGGCCGGCGTGCCTTCCTGCCGCTTCGAGGGCAAGGCCGTAGATCAAGGAGCGGAACAGACAGGAACAGACAGGAATGTCTATCTCAACCCAGACCTTCTTTACTTTTTGGCCTTGCCCGGGATGCCCGGCAGCACCCGCCACGGTTTGACGCCAGCGGCCTCCGCCCAAGTCGTGTAGCTCGCCGAGAGGCGTTGCACCGCTTCCGGGTGGACGCTCGCCAGATTAGTCATCTCGGTGCGATCGGTCGCGAGATTATAGAGTTCCCAGGGTTCGTTGAACGAGGCGACCAATTTCCAGTCGCCGTGACGCACGGCGCGATGCCCCTCGTGCTCCCAGAACAGCGGTTCAGCGCGCTCCAACCCGCGGCCGGCGAACGTAGGTGCCAAACTGATACCTTGCACCGCCGTCGGACGTCCACCGTTCCACTCCTTGGGCCAGGTCACGCCGGCGATATCCATGCACGTCGCCATGATGTCGATTACGTGGCCGGGATCCGTCACCCATTGACCTTGCCGCGCGGCCGGAATTCCGGCGGGCCAGTACGCGATCAATGGGCTGCTGATGCCGCCTTCATGGCTGAACTTCTTCGTTTTGCGAAAAGGGGCGCTGCTGACGTGCGCGCCGTCGATGGCGTAACCCTCGTAGTGTTCGCGCGAACCGAGCGGCGCGTCCGCGATTGTTTTTAACGGACGTTCAGCGGCACCGCCGTTATCTGAGAAAAACAATATAAGCGTGTTCTTTTCCTGACCGGTTTCACGCAAGGTCTCGAGCAGACGACCGATCGCGGTATCCATTTCTTCCACCTGCGCGGCGTAAACCGCCATCCACGAATCCCAGACATCCTGCTTTTCAGGGGGAAGATCGGTCCAGGCGGGCAGGTTCTCCGGGCGGGGCGCGAGCGGCCAACCCGATTGGATGACACCCTCCTTCCGGAGCTCCTCATACCGTCGCTCCCGAATCTGGTCCCAACCCGCGCGGTATTTTCCACGGTATTTCGCGATCGTTTCCGGTCGCGCATGCAGCGGCCAGTGCGGCGCGTTGTGGGCGAAGTAGAGAAAGAAAGGCGCCGCTCCATCGCGCGTTTCCCGAAGGTAACGGATGGCATGATCCGTGAAGGCGTCCGTCGTGAAAAAACCTTCCAGCGGGGGAGTAAATGGGGTGCCGTCGACGACCATGGGCAAGGTCCCCTGCTCCCCTTGCGGGAGGGAATGCTGCGGTCCATAGCCGTAGTAGTTCATCGCTCCTTCAATCATGACAAAGGAGCGATCAAACCCGCGGGCGGCGGGCCACTCTTCCGGGCGGTAACCGAGATGCCATTTACCGACCATGAACGTGCGATAACCCGCGGGCTTGAGTACCTCCGCGATGGTGGGCGCCTGCGGACTCAAGCGATCGGTATAGGCGGGGCTCTTGAAGTCGGCCCGACGCGGCGCCGCGTAGGCATCGACCATGTGGCCGACCCCGGCCTGATGAGGGTAGAGTCCCGTCATCAGCGAAGCGCGCGTCGGACAGCAACGTCCGGGATTATAAAACTGCGTATAGCGCAGACCGTTCTTCGCCAAGGTGTCCAAGTGAGGCGTCGCGATTTCCCCGCCATAGCACCCGATATCCGAAAACCCCAAATCGTCCGCCATGATCAGGATTATATTGGGCTGGCTGGCCGCAGCCGCGGCAGAACTAACCCTGGCGAGCGGAAGCGCCACCAACAGCGTAAGACGAAGCAGAAGCCGACGACGGGAAAGACTACAGCGGGAGAGAGGCATACGGGGTCGTGAAGGGAGCGTTGAGTGGGGCAGGACAAGTCAGCCTCTCAAGGAGGCCGACCTGTTTCGGCACGCCGACGTTTGTGCCGGGGCACCGGGGCAGCGCGACTCAAAAACCGGGCCGCCGTTTCCGGCGTCATAGCCTCCCGGCGATCGGGCTGTTAGTCCGACTGGCTTAAGCCGCCCTGCCATGGCGCCCCGACGTCGAGGGGCGCCTCGTCGTCGAAATCGGGTGCGACCGGTTACTCGCGACATGCCGAAACCAAGACAAAACAGTCGTAACTCACCGACGGAACGCGTCACAGAAACGGGAGTGTTCCCCGAGGGTTCTCCCATGCTACTTCCGGTTAAAGCGGAGGCGCGTTGCGTCGAAGAGAGTTTGGCCGTCAAACGGCATTCCCTCCATGTCCAAAATTCTCGTGATTGACGATGCAGAGCCCGTACGGCGCACCATGGCGACGTCGTTGCGGCTGCAGGAACACACGGTCATTGAGGCGGGCAATGGGCACGAAGGCATCGCTCACCACGAGGAGGGGATGGGCACGTTTGACCTGGTAGTTTGCGATCTCTTCATGCCTGGGCTCGGCGGGATGGAAGCAATCAAGACGATTCACTCGCGCGACGCGAACGTCCCCATTCTCGTTGTCTCTGGAGGGAGAAACGCGCTCGAATTTGTGCGCTCCCACACGGGCCCCGCCGCGATGGGTTTTCTCTCGAAGCCGTTTTCGGCGAAAAATTTCGTGACGGAAGTGGACCGCCTTCTGGCCTTGCGCGACGCAGAAGCCGGCAAGTCCATCTGAATCAGTCAATCGGATACGCGGCGCTGCAACCGGATGATCGGCCTGGGTAGGGGGAATCGATGGCTCGACGGTGTTGCGGGCGGATCACCCGTTGAACAGAAGCTATCGGCCCGGGAAGCGGCTCGACACCGCGGGTGACGCCGTCGATGGTTGCGAGCAGCCTGGCACCCCAAAAACCCATCGCGACCTTGGTTTCCCGCATCCTTCGCACTTCATCGCTTTCCTCGCCGGTGGCGACTTCGCTCCGAGATCGTCCGAGCCGCCGCTGGC
>Ga0163151_10004871_pt1 | contig 17627 bp, 6 predicted proteins | sample OliLakLV19MP5IB2_FD_145596 | JGI IMG/M metagenome (GOLD analysis project Ga0163151, IMG submission 145596) | Freshwater microbial mat bacterial communities from Lake Vanda, McMurdo Dry Valleys, Antarctica - Oligotrophic Lake LV.19.MP5.IB-2 | ecosystem: Environmental > Aquatic > Freshwater > Lake...
GAACCATAAATTTTGCCGAGGGTTAATATTATCCAGAAATATAGCGTTGGGATGAGATATTGTGGATCTGCATTTAGCGGCTCCATCCCCAAAGAAGTATATCGTATGCTTCTGTAACAGTTCCGAAAATGAATTGCTATCAATTATATCCGCAGATGTTTTTTTTATTTCTTTTAATTGTTCGTCAAAAACAGCGCAATAGACTTCCATTCGCCTCGCATCGATCATCGGACAGAACAGGGATGGCTGATGGTTAATGGTTAATGGCTGATGGATAAGGCCGGCAGCCATGGCTTCTAAAGAATTGATCGCAAGAAGCGGCTTGTCAAGCGCATAACACAATCCTTTGGCGGCAGAAACACCAATCCTTAAGCCTGTGAACGAGCCGGGACCTTTGCTTACGGCAACGGCATCTATATCTCCTAAATGGATCTTAGCCTGCCGGCAGACATCTTCGATATACAGTGTAAGATTTTCTGTGTGAGAATGTTTTTCGTCCAGGGATTCTTTCACCGCAATGACTTTGCCATTTTGCCCGATCGCAACAGAGCAAGCTTTCGTAGAAGTTTCCAGACAAAGAATCATTGGTTATTAAGTTCGGCCATTGCGAGGGCGTTTCGACCGAAGCAATCTCAGAAATTTTGGTGAGATTGCTTCGCCTCAAAGCAGGCTCGCAATGACGATTATTATTCTTTCTTCCAGCTATTTGCAATAGCTTCCTTATCAGATTTCTGAACTTCCATTCCGTTCTTCAAAAGTTTTGCAACTGCATTGTACGGACCCGTAACAATTTCATCTCCTTCTTTCAATCCTTCCGTGATCTCAATTGCTATGTTATCCTGGATACCGGTTTTTACTTTTTGAATTTTTACTTTTCCATCTGCATAAATGAACACACATTCCTGCGGTTTAACATCTTTTGGAAGGCTATTCATTTCTATTTTTTCTTTTTTCTCATCCACCACTTTGGTCTCGTAGTCATCTCCTTTCTCTTCTTCTTTATCCGCATTCACTGCAGAATCGCTGCGGGTTGTAACGGCCTGAATAGGGACGGAAAGTACATTCTTCGCAGTCTTGGTATGAATATCTACCGTGGCAGACATTCCGGGACGGAAAGGAGACAAGTTTGGATTTTTTGTGTTCATTAGGTCTTTGTAGGATTCCTGAAGAACGCGGATCTTAACGGTGAAATTAGTTACCTGATCCGCCATTACACCGGATGTATTGGCCGAGTTAGCTATCTCGGTTATTATTCCTTTAAATTTTCGTTCCATGTAAGCGTCTACCTGAATGTCTGCAGTATCATTCATGTGCACGCGTACAATATCGTTTTCATTTACATCCACACTAACTTCCATTTCATTCAGGTTTGCAAGGATCATGATCTCGGATCCTTCCATCATGTTTGTTCCTACCACTCGTTCGCCTTTTTCTTTGCTAAGCTTAGACACCGTGCCGCTCACAGCAGCGAAAATGGAAGTTTTGTTCAGGTTCTCTTTTGCCTCTTTAAAGCTTGCCTGCGCACTGCTTACATTGAACAAGGATGCTTTTACACCTTCCTGTGCAGATTCATATTGTGCCTTCGCAGATTCATACGAAGCCTGTGCATTATCAAAGTCTGCCTGGGAAATAGCGCCCTGGTCGAATAATTTTTTGCTGCGCTGAAATGCAGATTCCGCATTTACGAACTGCGCTTTTGCCTGAGCTACCTGTGCTTTGGCAGTTTCAATATTGGATTGGGACGAACTCACTGCAGCACTTGCCCGTTCGAGGGAAGACTGATAAATATCCGGCTTGATCTTCACCAGCAGGTCGCCTTTGTTAACGTGATCGCCTTCTTTCACCATCAGTTCCACAATTTCTCCTGATACATCGGAGCTGATCTTCAGCTGAACTTCGGGCTGTATTTTTCCGTTGGCAGAAACAGTTTCAATAATAGTTCTGCGCTGAACTTTTTCTGTGGTTATTTCAATTGCACTGCTGTTCGAGCAGCTTTTTATTCCAAGAAGAAGCGCTATGATTATAATTCCACTGCCGATAAGTAGGAGAGGCTTTTTCATATTGTCTTTAGAGTGTAATTGGCTTTCCCTGATAAAAATCCAGCACCTTCAGCTTAAAGACATAATCGTATTTAGCCTGGAGAAGATCAGATTTCACTTTTGTAAGCTTATTTTTTACATCGTTATAATCCGTTGCTGTTACAGCACCCACAGCATATTTTTGATCGGTGTATTTAAAAGATTCTTCCATGGCGCTTACTGCTTTTCCGGAGGCCTGGTATTTTTTTAAACCGGATGCAGCATCGTTAAATGCCTGCTGAATGGTTTTTCTAAGATTATCTTTTTGTAATTGCAATGTAAGCTTGGCACCTTCAGTGTAAATTTTTGCGCGGGTGATAGCGGTATGTGTTTGTAAATTATTAAAAACAGGAACTGTCAAAAAAAATCCTATGCTGCGATTCAGATTCTGATCGACCTGATCGGAAAAAGGAGTGGTGGCAAATTCCGGAGAAGATGTGACCGGAGAAAAAACAAGATCTCCCGAGGATGTAGTATCCCCGTTAGGAAAAAACCCCTGAAATGCCGGTGGTTTTGTGATATACTGGCCTACAGAGGAGTATCCTGTTCCATACGAAGCATTCAGCGAAAGGCGTGGAAACAATCCGCCTTTAGCTATAGCGATGCTTCTTTCAGAACTTTTCAACTTGAATTCGGCACTTTTTATTTCGGGTTGGCGCGTGAGTGCTGCGTCATATACCTGGCCGGCTGTACTGTTTAAAAGGCCTTCGGCAGGTGGAGCAATATCGGGCTTTGCAATTGCAAAATTTGTGATCGTATCCAGGTTAAGCATTTGCATCAGGTTCAGGTAGGAAAAGGAGAGGCTGTTCTCTGCATTCACTATGTTTACTTCTTCGATAGCCAGCTGCGCCTCCATGTCGAACAGATTTCCTTTGGGTAAATTTCCCACATCCACTAATTTTCGGGTGCGTTCTGCTTGTAGTTTTGTAATATCCGATTGGCCACGTGCCACTTCCAATAATTCCTGCGCAAATAAAATTTGCAGGTATGCAGAGGCAATGTTAAGGGCGATATCGTTTTGTATTTTCAGCACATCTTGCTGCGCAGCCAATAGCTCGTACCGGCTTTGCTTGATAGAGTTCAGATTTTGAAATCCTCCGAATAATGTAACACTGGTGCTCAGGGAAAAATTCTGAGAAAGGAACCAGTCACCTGATGTAAATGAGTTTGTAAAAGGATCTACTTTTCTTCCGTTATTATACGAATGAGAAATGTTTCCGTTCAGCGTAGGCAAAAGCTGGGCTTTAGTTTGAAGATGAGTAGCTTCCGATAATTTTTGGTTGAGCAGATTTTGCTTTATCTGTATATTATTTTTGAGAGCAAACGCAATACATTGCTGAAGGATCCATGGTTTTCCTTTGTCCTGGGAAAAGAGGGGACAGGAGAGTAAGATGCAGGAAAGAAAAATCATGATCTTCATAACGTTCAATAGGGCGTAAATATACAAAAGTTGCAAGCAGTGCTTTCCAGTACGAATACGTGGGTGTACAACAAAACCCGCTTCAGTTTACATCCTCTCTGAAGAGTCCTTCGGACCGTCTCGCGAGGCGCGATACACCTCCTTGAAAGGAGGAATAACAGCCACCAGCCTCACTCACACGAATACGTGGGGGCGTTTGAGAAGTAATACCAGTACTGATTATATATTAGTCCATAACATTTGGTATAATGCCGATCAAGTACAAATTATACTTGGACTAAAAGATATGAAGCTTCGGTATAAGTGCCCGGATCGTCTTTGCATAGCGCAATTTTTTTTCAATCGGTATAAAAGCAAAACCCCGTTCAGATAGTATCCGAACGGGGTTTTGTTTTAAGTGTAGCTTATTATTTTCCTACTTTAAGCAAAGTAGTATTGCCTTTGAAAATGGCCTGACCAAACTTGATAATGTAATAATACGTTCCATCTGTAGCTATAGTACCGCTTTTGGTTTTTCCATCCCAGCAGAGGATACCGCCTTTAGATTCAAATATCTTTACTCCCCAACGATCGAACACTTCCAGCTCAAAGCAATCCAATGAGTCAATTACTGCACCGGAAGCAGATATTACAGGTTTGAAACAATCATTCAACCCGTCACCATTTGGAGTGAATACGTTTGGAGCTTGCAGCGAAAGAAGAGAGCTGATATCTCCAACAATAATGCTTGTGCTCATTGTATCTGAACAAGGAGGATTAGAAGCGATGAGGGTTATATTATAAGAACCATTGTAAGCGAATGTATGTGTAGGAGGATTTTGATCAGTAGAAGTAGTTCCATCACCAAAATTCCATGACCATGTGTTTGCTCCGGTACTTACATCCATGAAGTCTGTAGTAATGCCTGCGCAAGTAAGGTTTTGAGTAGAAGTAAATCCAGCTGTTGGAGAAACTCCTACCAATACAACTGATATTGCGGTATCAAGACATCCATTCAGGTTGCCAATAACCATGTAGGTAGTATTTGCACCTGGACTAGCAACTGGATTAGAAATATTCGTACTGCTCAATCCTGTGGATGGAGACCATACATACGAATTTGCACCTGTTGCAGTAAGCTGTGCGCTTCCACCGGAACAAGCAAGGCCTGAAGACGAAGCAACAACCACTGGTTTTGGGTTCACTTGAACCACAGAAAAGCCGGTACCTGTACATCCATTCGCAGTTCCTGAAACGGTATAGGTAGTAGTGCCATTTGGAGAAGCAACCGGATTAGAAATATTAGGGTTGCTTAATCCTGTAGAAGGAGCCCATGAGTAAGTATCTGCTCCGCTTGCAGTAAGTTGTGCGCTTTCACCCTGACAAATGCTTGCAGTGTTTGCAGTAATTGAAGGTGAAGGTTTAATTTGTACGGCAACGGAAGAAGATGATGAACATCCGTTTGTAGTACCTGTAACATTATATGTAATACTTGTATTAGGAGTAGCAACCGGATTAGAAATATTTGCATTGTTTAATCCTGTAGATGGAGACCATACATACGTAGTTGCTCCGCTTGCAGTAAGTTGAGAAGCAGTTCCGGCACAAACCGTAGAAGCTCCTGCAGCTGTAACAACCGGCATTGGTTTTACAGTGATTGTGGCTGTGGAAGTACCTGCGCAGTTGCTGTTTTTGCTTACCGTTACTGAATAAGTATACGTGCCTGCGGCAGTAGGTGTTACCACAATAGAAGGAGAGGTTGCCCCGGTACTCCATTGGTAGCTAACTCCTCCTGAGGCCCCGATGGTTGTAGATTGACCTAAACAAATTGGATTAGGCCCTACTACACTTGCAGTAGGGATATTGCAATTCAACACATTATATTGTACATCTCGTCTTACTCTTCCAATCCGTACTCCATTCCGGTACTCATCTACCTGAACACAGAATACAAAAACACCTTGTGTTGGAGGAGTGGTAGAAATAATTCCGTTAGAATTAATAGCTTGCGCTGCATCTCCCATAAAATTAAAAGAGGTATAAGGTGATTGCCATGTAACTAAACCATATGGCTTAGGTTGTGGAAGAGGCGCAGGTGAGCCTGGCCCGGTACCCGCACCGCTAGGTCCGCATATTCCTGTAGCAGCACAATCATAAGGAGGAGTAAATGAGTAAACCAAAGAATCCCCGTCTATGTCTGTAGATGCAAAGGTGTCTTTATTAGCAGTATTTACGCACATATATGCGTCAGGATAATTGGAGAATGTTGGAGAAGAATTTGCTATAGAAGGATTCGGTACTTCAACATAAAATACGTTTCCGGAGGCACCTGGGGTCACAATATTATTAATAATACCATTCCTGCAGCACCGGTGCCAGGACAAATAATACCCGTTTGCATTATTTGGAAGATTAATAGTAGCGATATATCTCTGCTCACGGATACATACGTTAGTAGGTGTAAAGCAAGAATCTCCAAGTGGAACTGTTACCGAGTAGGTAAGCGGCATTGCCAAATTGGTCAACTTTACGTTGGTTGCTAAATCATATACTCCCAGCGTTACAGTTTGGTCAAGTGCGCCTGGCAGACCATTGTAGCAGTCAAAGAAGAGGATAAGCTTAACTTCAAAATTATTACCGCCTAATGATCTTACAGTGATATCTCCTCCTACAATGTGTGTGGCTTTAGCAGGAAATTGAGCTGCGGTCATTAAAAACGCTAATAGAAAAAACGCTCTGAATTTTTTCATAAAAGCGAAGTTAAGTAGAATTGATTTTTTCATAACGAATTGGATTTTGGTTGAGTTTCTTTATTTCGTGAATTCTCTTTTAATGTACTGTTTTAGATAGATGCCTAATCAGGTCGAATGGTTGCATCTGGATATCATTAAAATAACAAGTGAATATAATCGAAAAATCCGAATAAAAAAGCGCCAAAAAGCCCCTAATTTCGATTAATTAGGGGTTGAGGCCAAATCTATTGAAATTTATTTTGACTCCCTTAATAAGGTCACATACCCTTTGTAAGTGGACTCTCCGAATTTAATCAGATAATAATAGGTACCATCTTTGGCTTTTGTATTGGTCTTGGTCCTTCCATCCCAGCAAACAAGCCCTCCCTGAGATTCATATATTTCAATACCCCATCTGTCATATATTACCATTTCTATACACTCAAGAAGGGTATCACCGTAATTGCCCATAAAAATGGGTTTGAAACAATCATTCAAGCCATCGCCATTTGGTGTAAATATGTTTGCTGGTGTTAATGTATCCAGGATAGAAGCAACCACTAAGGGATATGTAAGCGTGTCGCGACAGGGAGGATTTATCGCAATAAGTGTAACGCTGTAAGTTCCATTACGAGGGTAGCTATAGGTTGGGTTTTGTTCAGAGCTGGCCCCCCCATCTCCAAAGTTCCAATCCCATGAGGAGGTATTGAGGCTGGTGGAGGTAAAGTCAACATTGGTTCCTTCGCAGGAAATATGTTTGGCATAGCCGAATTGTGCGGTTGGTACCAAGCCAACATCTATCGGCTGAGACATGGATTTTGTACAACCTGCCTGTGAAGTTACTGTTAAAGATATAATATATGCTCCGGGTGGATACGAGATCAGTCCAGGATTTTGTGAAGTAGAGGAAGATGGTGATCCTCCCGGGAACTGCCAGTTCCATCCATTCAATGTGCCGCTTGTAACTGTTGAGCTATCCGTGACATTCAAATAACCGGTGCTGCAATCTACAGAATAGGAAAGAGCAGGGTTCATTACAGTTGGAGTTAAAAGAAACACAAGATCAAATCCGCAGGTGCTGGAATTTTGAGTGATGTGTACAGTTACAGTTTGCGTTGTTTGAGGGTTGGCAATAACGCTATTGGTGGTTTCGCCCGAAGACCAGCTATACGAGAAGCTTGCATCGGCAGGGGCAGAAAGCAGCACGGAGTCCTCACCAATACAATATTGTGCTTTGCTGATGGCACCGCAGGAGAAATCAAGATAGGTATAACCAAAGTGCCCGCATTGGGAACAATCTGCAGTAGTGCATATCACGGTAACAGACTGGCCAATGTAGGATCCGAGATTAACACCAACCAATGTCCAGGGTGAATAATATACATCAGAAAATCCACCGGAGAAACTAGCACAGGCAGAATTGGATTTATTAGATACATTAAATCCGGGCAAGCCAGGCCCTGCAGTATAATGTTGGAAAGAACAGGGAATAGTATCTCCATTCTGGTCAAGGATCACAAAATCAAAATAAGGCTGGTTACTCGGAAGGTGCCCGGGATCTTCGAGCACTGCAGCATATTGATAAACAAAATTTGCATCATCTGCCTGAACGGTGAACGTATACGACAAACGCTCAGACCCGGCATCAATATCGTTATTGCCAAGCCGGATGGAATGATTGCCTCCATATGGGGATGGAAGCTGAATAGGTTTTCCCGGAAGATCTCCGCAAGGATCATTGGGGGCTATGGAGGATGTGCTTATTCTGTTAGTAATGGGCAATGCTGCATTTACCCAGGGAGTAGGTGTACAATTGCTGATTACGCTGGACCAGCACCTGGTTTGGGATAGCCAGGCACCGAACGTACCCGATTCAACCCCAAGGCTGTCTCCGGAGCAATTTGCCATAGGAACTATTTCGCCTTTGTTGTTTTTTGTAAGTTTTATTTCACGCTCGAATTTCATCATTTCCTTTTTATGCTGCTTTTCCCTTGTTTCCAGAAAGTCATATATCTGCCTGTCTGTTTTGCCTTCACTCCGCATAGTTTTAATAAGAGGAATTTCACGCGCATATTCTTTGTTCCTTAATAAAGAATCTATACAAGTCATAGTATTCTGTGCGCGGGAGCTAAAAGCGTACCCCAGTATTAATAGACAAGAAAGAAATAATTTAGTGAATAGGACAAATGAATTTTTCATGCAGATGGAGTTGGGTTATACCATTACTGATTATATATTAGTCCATAACATTTGGTATAATGCCGATCAAGTACAAATTATAATTGGACTAAAAGATATGAGGCATCGGTATTATTTTAAAGATGGCAGATTAGCCACAATGGTTGCACCTTCAGATAAAAAAGACGGTGGAACTGGTAACGAATGTAATGGAAAAAACAATAAGAATGCCTTTGGAAATTTTACCTCAATACCGTAACAAAACCCTTCAATTGGATTCCATTCAGGTCAAACATGTAGAAATATGTTCCTGCAGGAACTACTGCACCGGCAGACGTATAACCATCCCAGCAGGATCCGGAATATTCCGAATGGTAAACAGGAACGCCCCAGCGGTCATAAATTGTAAGGTCTGCACAGCCTTCGAAACGTCCATTTGTGTTTATCCGGAAACAATCATTCACTCCATCGCTGTTTGGAGTGAACACAGTAGAGCTTTCGAGATTTAGATAGCTTGAAAGGCCGTTCACTAAGATCGTGGTTTGTGCAGTATCGGTACAGGGCTGGTTTGCTGCAATAAGTGTGATAGCATAATTACTTCCGTAAGGAAATACATGTGTAGGATTTTGCTGCGAAGAAGAATTCCCATCGCCAAAATTCCATGCCCATGAGGTAGCGTTTAAGCTTGAATCAGAGAAGTGGGCTTTCATTCCATCGCAGGCAAGCGTAAGATCGTATCCGAAATTAGCTATGGGAATTATTCCGCTGGAAACAGTTACCATATCGGTTTTCGTGCAGCCATTTCCATCTGTGCCTATGACTGTGTACGTTGTGATGCCTGTAGCGGCAGCAACCGGGTTTGAAATGGTTGGATTGCTGAGTCCGGTTGATGGAGACCAGTTATATGCTATTCCTCCTGTGGCATTTAATGTAACAGAGATTCCCGAGCAAATAACAATGTTTGGTCCTGCATCAATATTTGGCAATTGATTTACAACAACAGTAACAGAGTGTGTAGTTGCACATCCCGAATTTGTAACGGATAACAGATAAGTTGTTGTACTGGTTGGCGTGGCGATCGGATTTGAAATAGCAGCATTGTTAAGGGATACGGAAGGAGACCAGGAGTAACTGCCTCCGCCTGTTGCATTCAGAGAAACGTTTTTTCCTGCGCAAACAGCAGTATCATTTGAAACAGTGCTCACAGGAATATTTACTACCGTAATTCTTACTGCATCGGTGTTTGAACAGGAGTTAGCGTCTGTAGAGGTGAGCGTGTAAGTTGTTGTGATGGTTGGAGTCGCAACTGGATTAGAAACATTTCCATTGTTTAATGTACCTGCAGGACTCCAACTATATATTTGTCCCCCGCTACCAGTGAGTGTTGCAGCTGTCCCGCTGCAAACGGTAACATCCGGGCCCGCACTAACAACGGGCAAGCCATTCATTAAAACAGAAACTGAATCAATGTTTGTGCAGCCGTTCGCATCCGTGCCGATCACAGTGTAGGTGGCTGAAGAACTCGGCACAAAAGAAATGCTTGTTGTGCTCGCTCCCGTACTCCAGGAATAAGATTGTGCCCCGCTACCAGTGAGTGTTACAGCAGTTCCGCTGCAAAGAGAAATGTCCGCACCTGCACTCACCGCAGGAACAGAATTAATAGATACCGATACCACATCACTATTTGTGCAGCCATTTGCATTTGTTCCCGTTACCGTATAAGTTGTAGCCGAAGTTGGAGTAACAGCAATGCTTGCAGTAGTTGCCCCTGTGCTCCAGGAATATGAACTGCCTCCGCTCGCATTCAGGGTTACGGAAGTGCCCGTGCTTGAGCAAATTGAAATATCCGCACCTGCGCTGATTGCTGCAGCTGTATTCACGAATATAATTACAGTGTCCAAACCATTGCAGGTATCGCTGGAGGTTGCAACAATGTATGTTGTGGTAAGAACGGGGCTTGCTACCGGGTTTGCCAGTGTGGAATTATTTAATCCTGCCGTTGGCGACCATTGGTAAGTCGCAGCGGGTGGTGCGGTGGGATTTCCGCCTAGTGTAACGCTTTGTCCATTGCAAATGGAAAGATTATTTCCTGCATTTGTAGGAACGGATGGAGTTTGCCTGATGGTGAGCGTATCACGCCCTGCACAACCATTTACATCTGTAATATTTACGGTGTAAGTAGTATTTCCTGTAGGACTTGCAACAGGATTAGAAATGCTTGGGTTGTTCAAGCTTGCGGAAGGCGACCAACTGTACGTTACACCGTTAGATGAATTTAGCGAGATCCCAAATCCAGGGCATACCCATCCCGGTCTTGGCCCCGCAGCAGGAAGCGGGATTGGATTCAATGTAGCACGTACAACATCAGTATTTGTACAGGAGAACGCATCCGTAAGAGTGACGGTGTAATTTGTGGTAGATGTAACAGCAGCCACAGGATTTGCGCATGTGGTGCAGCTTAATCCTGTTGACGGGCTCCACAAAAAATTTCCTGTTCCGGTAGCATTCAGCGTTGTGGAATTTCCAATGCACAGAGAAACATCTGCACCCGCGTTTACAGCAGAGGGGGTGCGGACGTTAATAGCAACGGTATTGGTATTGGTACAGCCGATGGCTGTTGTCCCCGTAACAGTATAATTTGTAGATGTTGTAGGGCTTGCAACAGGATTTGAAATATTTTGGTTGCTTAATCCAGTTGCAGGTCTCCAAGAATAGGTGCTGCCTCCGCTGCTGGTGAGTGTCACGGGATTTCCTGCGCAAATGGTTGAATTAGTTCCTGTGGTGATCACAGGAGCGGCCTGAAGATTTACGTTCAATGATATTGGTCCCGAAGAACATCCGTTCAGATTATACGAAGTGACATTCACTGTTCCATTCCCCGAAGCGCCCCAATTAATATTGATGCTGTTTGTTCCTTGCCCGGAAGCAATTGTTCCGTTTGTTACGGTCCATGTAAATGTGGTTCCGCTTGTTGCGGGAACGCTGTATGTTCCGCTGGAGTTTAAGCATAATGGACTGGGCCCGGAAATAGAAGTTGGTCCTGTATACGGCAAGATCTGTATGGTATAAACCACATTGGCAACTTTTGGCGGGCAGCCGTTGTCGGGAGATTGAACAATAAAAATATAATTTCCTGTCAGGCCGCAAGGAATATCCCAGCAGAACTGACTGGTAATGGTTCCGATACCGGCATGTGGATTTGGCGTTAGTGTTGCAGGTGGAGCAGTGGGTGCATTAAAAAGATTCCCGGAAGCAGTTAAAAAAATGCTGTCGCCATTAATATCGCTGAACGTAATAGGAAAGCACAAGCTGTCGCCTGAATTAGCTGTGTAGCTTATCTGCGAAGTGGTGGATGAAAGTACAGGCGGATTATTGGGCGGGCAATTGATAACGATGATCTGAATATCCAATCGCGTAACGCCAATCAACTGGTTATTCCGGAATTCTTGCAGGTCCACGGCCACAACAAAATTGCCTGTGCTGGGAGAAAGATATTTTGATAACCCCGTAAAAGAATTTACGCTTGCATAGCCTCCTGCTCCAAAGGGCTGCGCTGCATTATACCCTCCGGAATACGTTACAAGCGGAATGGGAAATACATAGGGGTTTGGCGGAGGCGGGGCAGCTACAGCGGAAGAAGACCGCCCTGAGAAAGGCCTCACCAGAGAGTATACAATTACATCTCCATCCGGATCAAAAGCAGTGTTAAGGATGCTGGCTGTATCGTTCACACATATATAAGGTACAGGAGGCAGTGCGAATGTGGGAGAACTATTATTTACGAATGTAGGAGGGACAAACGCATAAAACGACATACCCTCTGCGCCAGGATTGGAAAGATTAATAATATTTCCGTTTCTGCAGCAGCGCTCGAAGAAAAGATGGTATCCTCCATTGCTGGAAGGAAGCTCAATCTGCATGGTATAAATCCCTTCTTGCACACAAACAACAGGAGCCGTAGTACATTGAGCCGAGCCAGGCAGGGGAACCCAGCTTTGAGTAGCCAAGGGCATTACAAAACTTCTGGTAAGTACTTTATTGGGATCATTCGGATTCAAAAAATCCTGTGTGTACGCCCCAAGCTGAATGGTTGGATCCAGCACTGCCGTATTGCAGGCATTGGATCCGCAGGGGCCCACATTATCCTGGCAGTAACGGTATACTTTTACGGTCACTTGATATTTATAATCTCCAGTAGCAGAATTTAATCCCAGATATTCATATCCGGCCCAGCCGCCCATTAAATGCGTGGCATAACACCTCACTCCCAGCCCCTCCCCCTGAAGAGAGGGGAGCAATACAAACAGCAGCTGATAGCTGACAATTAATCTGAAAAAGTATTTCAAAATTATTTAATAATAATTTTTCCGGTGCCTACCTCAGCCCGTCCCTCTCCCGCGGGAGAGGGAGAAAGGGAGAGGCGATAAAAGTAAACCCCTGCTTCCAATGTTCCGCGCTCTATGGTTGCCTGATTGCTAACAATGGATTGTTCCTTAACGGTACGGCCGTAGATGTCATAGAGAATAAATACAACATCCCCCGGCACTGCGTGTCCGCCCCCGTTCAAAGGGGAGATAACAGCCACGATAGCAGATTCGGAAAAGGGGTTGGGGTACACCAGCACATTGTGGTCCGGCATCTGCAGATCATTTGTTCCAACAAATTGCTGGATCTTTATGCCGTAATCTTCCACCTGTCCCTTAATAAGCGCAGTGCAAGGGCCTTGGTTTGTACCGGAATTCTCCGAAGATACACGCATGCGTAAAACCGTATTTAATGTCGCTGCTCCGGTAGGGATCGTAATGTTTCCCGTTGGGTTTATAGAATTTAAAGAAGTAAGTACCAGCTCATTTGCCTGCGTAAAAGCCCCATCGTTGTTAAAGTCTATCCACACTTTGGTGTCTTGAGTGAGCGAGGGGCTTGTCTGAATGGAAATAGAATACGTTTGTCCTTCGGTAAGTGTAGCTTGGTCCGAGCAGGAATAATCCCGGTAACCGTCTATCGCATCTGCGGATGATTTATTAATGGTGCTCATCTGTACTTTGTAGATCCCGTAACCGCAGCAATATGAAAACGTGGCTGGCTGGCAGGAAGCTATCACAGGTTTGTTACCCAGCGTGACATCTATATAATTTGTTTTTGTAAGCGTATGGCTTCCGTTGCCATTGGTGGCAGTGAGCGACACAGAATAAGTTCCGCTGGCGGTGTAAGAGTGCACGGGATTTTGTGATGCTGAAATTCCACCATCACCAAAATTCCATTGCCAGCCTGTGGGAACATTTTGTGATTGATCTGTAAAAGTGATGGTGCCCGAGCACGAAACAGTATCATTTGCAGCGAACTTCGCAACGGGAGGATTGGTATTTGGTTTCACCCAAATAGCATAATCTTCCACCTGTCCGAACTGTGGATTTCCGCAGGGCGTTGGCACTGCTTGCAGGCTATGATCTGCCGAAACCCGCATGCGCAGCGGAGTGCTGAGCGTTGCAGTACCCGGAATAAAAATTGAACCTGTTGCGGTAAAAGAATTATCGGCAGAAAACACTAATTCGTTTGAAATGTTAAAGGCGCCATCGTTGTTAAAATCTATCCATATGCGCACGTTATGGGAAGAAGGCGTGAGCGTGGAAACAGAAACCGTATACGACTGGCCTGTTGTTACCGTATCAAGGGTACAGGAAAAATTTTTGTATCCTTCACTTCCATTTCCGGAGGAATTGTTAATGGTATGAAACTTAAAATTGGTGATTCCGAATCCGCAGCAATACGCGGTGGTGGTAGGAGTGCATGCAGCGGGAATAGGGCCTCCGCCCAGGCTGACCGATATATAATTTGGCTTTGTGAGCGTATTATTTCCGTTAACGTTTGTTGCAGTTAGTGAAACAGAATATGTTCCGTTCGCTGTGTAGGTGTGAGAGGGGTTCTGTACAGAAGAAGTAGAGCCATCGCCAAAATTCCATAGCCATCCTGTGATATTGTAAAACGATTGATCCGTAAAATTTACAACACCCGTGCATGTAGCAGTGGGATCTGCGGTAAACTGGGCTGTAGGGGGCCCGTTAGGAGCATACGTAAATTTAATATTCGGTCGGTTTGTTGATGTAGTGCCGGCTGCTTGTGTGCAAGCCGTGCTCGCATCTTCATTATAATAGGCTACGCTGTTATAGCTGGTGGCAGTGTAATTCATCCGGGCGTTTTGCGACCAGCCCCCATTGTTGAAACAGGTTTCTATCAGGATGTTAGAGGTTCCATTCCAGGAAAAAGGAGTGGAAAAGGTATGCGTGTTCCAGCCTGTAGCATCGTTGTAGGTTTGCGGCCCGTATACTGTTACAAATCCTCCAAGATCAAAAGTTCCTGTAACGGTAGTGGCAGCAGTCGCTTTTACCCGGACAGTAAATCCGCTAAGCGGCACCCCCCCGGGTGCGCTCACCTGGAAAGCTAGTGCTGAAATTATTCCCGGAACCATTCCTGCCCCAGTCATTTCCGAAGCCCGGACAAGGATCTGGTGCTTGGAACCCCAGTAAAAATTTCCATAAGGTGCCGGGTATGAGTTTATGCTATTTGCAGTAATGCCGGTGCCTATAATTGCTGTTGATTGCGCAAATGCTTTTCCTCCTTCAGCACCAGGAAAAGACAGAACGCCTGAAAACGATGCCAGGAAGGCAATTAAATAATGCTTCATGATAAAGGTAAATTTAGTAAAACAACGTTCATTTTAACAACATGAGATAGAGGCTTTTCGTTGGGGATGTGGCTTGTACGGCCGCATTCATTTTATGGTTACAGGATTCATTACATATAATGGCACATAAGTACAAAAAAGCTTTGTTTTGAAGGATACTTGTTATTTTTGTTTCACACACCATACTGTTCATTCTTGAAATATTCTCCGTTTTGCAATATGTTTTAATATTACATCATGAAAATAGCCCTAGCCTCCCTTTTTTGCTTTTTCACAACTTTTATTTTTTCTCAGAACCTCACCCAAACGATTCGGGGCAGGGTGGTGGACGCTACTTCAAAGGCAGAGCTGCCCGGAGTGCAGGTTGTTCTTTACAAAGACTCCTCCAAAATAGCAGGCGTACAAACAGATGTTAATGGAAAGTACCGTTTGGAAAATGTTCCAATCGGGAGGGTGATTCTCCAGGCAAACTTTGTAGGGTTTTTACCTGCAAGTTTTAAACTGGAAGTTACTTCGGCCAAAGAGATAATCCTGAATTTTCAAATGGAAGAGTCTGCTGTTAAAATGAACGAAGTAGTAGTGACAGCTACTAAAAAAGGAGAAGTGCGCAATGAAATGGCTACTGTGAGCGCACGCACTTTTTCGGTGGAAGAAACAAACCGGTATGCAGGCAGCCGCAGCGACCCGGCACGGATGGCTTCCAACTTTGCGGGAGTGCAGGGTACGGACGATTCTAAAAATGATATTGTCATACGCGGCAATTCTCCTATGGGATTGCTTTGGCGACTGGAAGGCATTGATATTCCAAACCCAAATCATTTTGCTGTGGCAGGAAATACAGGCGGCCCGGTGAACATCATCAACAGCAAAGTGCTGGAGAACTCGGAATTTTATACCGGGGCTTTTCCTGCTGAATATGGAAACGGCAATGCCGGAGTATTTGATCTTAAAATGAGAAACGGGAACAATGAAAAGCATGAATTCACCGGACAGTTTGGATTTTTAGGAACAGAATTGAATGGAGAAGGCCCGATAGATTCATCCGAAGGATCATCGTATCTGTTTTCATATCGCTATTCCACATTGAAAATTTTTGAAGCATTGAACATCAGTATAGGTACCGATGCTGTTCCGAATTACCAGGATGGATCATTCAAGTTTAATTTTCCGGGAAAGAAGGGAAGTAATTTTTCGATCTTCGGTGTAGGCGGAAAAAGCAACATTGATATTCTGGTCAGTTCCTATACAGAACCATCCGAAGACCTATATGGCGACCGGGACCGCGACCAGCTTTTCGGAACTTCCATGGGAGTTATCGGAACATCGTATACAGAATCGATCAATGAAAAAACATTTATCAAAGTGGTAGCAGCACATTCAGGCAGCGAGTCCCATTCTCATCACATTCTCGTTTTTCGCGATTCAAGTTATGCGATTGATTCTTTAGTGGATCAGCTCGGATATAAATACATTGAACAAAAATCCTCCCTGAATTTTTCCATCAGCAGGAAGCTTTCAGCAAAAACCAGTATGAAAGCAGGAGTATTCTTGCATTATTACAATTTTAATTTTCTGGACAGCAACAGGAATCAAACCACCTGGCAGTTTGAAAAAAGAAATGATTACAACAACGGATCAGGTATGCTTCAGGGGTTTTTGCAATACAAGATTAAGCCCAGCGACCGTTTTGCTTTTACGGCCGGCCTTCATACACAGTATTTTGATATAAATGGAAGCTCGTCCATAGAGCCGCGCCTGGGCGCCAGATGGAATATAAAGGAAGATCAGGCTCTGAGTTTTGGCTTCGGGCTTCACAGCCAGATGCAGCCTTCGTATATTTATTTTACGCACAAAACGGATTCTAACGGAGTTAAGGTATATCATAATAAAGATCTTGGCTTTACACGCAGCAGTCATAATGTGATCGCATACGATGTTGCGCTTTCAAAAAACCTGCGCGTAAAAGCAGAAGCATACTACCAATATTTGTATGAAGTGCCTATCGATATTTATTCTTCATCCTATTCTGTGTTGAACCAAGGTTCGGGATATGACCGTTTCTTTCCGGATACGCTCATTAATAAAGGAACAGGAAATAATATTGGCGCAGAACTTACCATCGAAAAATTTTTCAGCCGTGATTTCTTTTTCATGATCACCGCTTCACTATTCGATTCAAAATATAAAGGAAGCGATGGCATTGAGCGCAATACGGATTTCAACGGCACGTTTGCCTTGAACGGACTCATTGCCAAAGAGTATAAGATCGGCAGGAATAAAAACTCTGTGCTTACTTTGGGTACAAAAGCAACGTATGCAGGAGGCAGGCGCTATACCCCGGCCGATACTCTTGCTTCCGCTGCGGCCAGCGAGATCATAGGCGTAGATTCTTTGCGCAACACTAGGAGGTTTAAAAATTATTTCCGCTGGGATATTAAGATCGGATTTCGCGCCAACAGAAAAAAAGTTACGCATGAATTGGGATTGGATATTGTGAATGTGCTCAGCACGAAAAATGTTTTGTCGCTCACGTATGCACCCAACCCCAAAAATCCTAC
>Ga0163151_10004872_pt1 | contig 17625 bp, 15 predicted proteins | sample OliLakLV19MP5IB2_FD_145596 | JGI IMG/M metagenome (GOLD analysis project Ga0163151, IMG submission 145596) | Freshwater microbial mat bacterial communities from Lake Vanda, McMurdo Dry Valleys, Antarctica - Oligotrophic Lake LV.19.MP5.IB-2 | ecosystem: Environmental > Aquatic > Freshwater >...
TTTGACCTTTTAGGATTAACAAATGTAGCAATTTAAGAAAATTAACTACTTCAAAGAAAACAGAAAAGCAAAGAATATCTTTGAGGCATTATCAAATCCCTGATTTAGTTAGAATGCAATGGCTCTGGAGGACTGCCTACTACAGTTGACATACACTATTGATAAGTTGTGTAATGTAATTAGAGTCAAATATGAATTTAAATGAGATACCTATTGCCTATATAATTACTCCTGGGTTATGTGCACTTTTAATACCTTTCTTATACTCCAAGAAAGCAGCCGTTTTACTTAAATTTCTTCTGTTTAGCATTGGTGTAATAATTTTTTCTGTAATTGCACCCATTTATATTGCAGATGCTCAAATTGTAAGTTTAGGTCAGCTAATGTTACATGGTAACTTTTATTTAATAGGCATGTTGCTAGCTTATATCAGTGCTTGGGGTCTGCTCTTTAAAGATGATAATCGTTATCATAAATTGTCTTTATATATTTTTGGGGCAGGATACCTTCTTTATTGGGTAGGTGTTGTTAGTCAATTTGGTTGGGATAGTAAAATGACTTATTCAGCAGAAGATGGTCCTACTCTTCAGAATTTAAGCAGAATTAGTATGATTTTGTACCTATTACTGCCAATAGTAAATTTAGTTATCTATCTTTTATTATCATATCCAAAAAAAGCTGTGGACCAGCATATAACAGGTAGTGAAATTCTCCAGATAAAACTTTTAGGCAGTAATTTAGCCAAAGTTATAACAGGAGCTGTGGTTTTAGGCTCAATCTACTTGCTTTTCTCATCCATTAACTTGATAGACAAGAATAATTTTGCTCTTACCTTTGCAATGGTGTTAATTACCCTTATAGCAATCTGGAAGATGCTGCAAAGCTTATTTATTTATCGCATTGATTTTGACCATAACAATCACTTAGTTACACTTCATAAAACCTTTACTAAGAGCGTCATTAAACGAGAGGATGTCACCAGCTGGGGAATTAAAGAATATGATTCTGACTATATCTTTGCTCCTGCAGGGGCTATGTCTTATGTTGAAATTGAGATGACAGGAGGTAAAAAAACGTCTTATCCCTTAGTTTCCTGGGAATATGGAAGAGAAGAACTTCCTAAGTTCCGCTCAGCATTTGAATCAATCTTTGGTGCTCCTCCCATCGCCCTAAAGCCAAGCAGAGACCCAATCTTCTCCAAAAACTGGTGGTGGTTCTTAACTGTCTAGCTCCCTCCTTAATCAGGTTAATGGTTTAACCTTAACAAAACTTAATATTGCAATATAGCTTATAACTGATGTTCTAATCATCTATTGTGATAGTACTGGTTGAGGATGGGTCAACTTATTCGAGGTAATTGAGGCTAGAGTGTTACTCCTTGCTAGAATCAGATACCATTTAAAAATATACACTTGAATCTGGTTCCAACTTTGTTCTAACATGTCCACAAAATCGACCGGAGTAAATGTGTTGACAACCCACACAGCATAGGTAATACTAAGTTTAATATGCCCGAAGAAATTAATGAATCCGCTCTAACTAATATAGTTCGTGATAAATAAAAGACAAAAAAAAGAGGCTAAAGGCGAGAATAAAACTAAAATTCAGGACTGGCTAGATACAAATATTGATGGTTTAGCTACACTGCACTCAGGAAGAGATATTGGTTCAGGATCTGAGTCTATTGTGTTTGAGAGACCCAATGATACTACAAAAGTTGAAGCCATTAACTTTTACCATATAGAATCCCCAATTGAGGCAAAAAGAATATTCTATCGACACCGTCTATTTAATACTCTTTTTCCGCATAATTTCCCTAAAATCTACGCTTCCCAAGGGTGGAATTCAGTGAAAAACAATATCACTGGTACTGTCAGAGAAAAAATAGAGGAAGGTTCGGTGTTTGATCACGATTACTCGTTTGGTAAAGTTCAGCAATTTGTTAAACAACTTGATTTGCCCATCGCTTTTGATACTCTAGGAGCTAATATTAGAGTAGGGGTCGACGGAGGTCAATATTATTTAGATAAGATTGAGGGGTATAAACCTATATTTAAACAATGGGATCCTCCAACAAAAGATTGGGACAAGCAAGCCGTAGAAGCTTATTTAAAGGCTAATAAATATACTCCTGATCAAATTGAGATTGCTATGAAATCTATCGATCGAATTGAAAAGCTAGATAAGGACGAAATCACAGAAAAAGATGCCCAAATTACTAAAAGTGAAGTACTTGATTCACAAGCTTCTTAGGTGCCTGACTTATGAATTACTAATAAGCTAGTTCTCTATCATTGAAATACCTTAACTCTTCTAAGCTTCTTAATGATGTATGAATCCATGAAGAACGTTCGATAATTAACCCTTATTGCCCGCAATTATGGTTTAAATACTGCAGTTTGTAAAATTTTATCAAATGCTTTTTCAACTTCAGCTTCATTATCCTTAACATACCTTGTCATATCGAGTGTTTTATTTTCATCTAAACATGTTTTATCAACCTGATCGCGATGGCCATATCGTGGGTGATTTTTAGTCATGCTCAAAGGCCATTTACCTGCAACCGTAATCGTTTTTCGGACAGCATATGAATAGGAATTATGTTGGTCTAAAGGTTCGTTTTTACATTGTTGCCAATCTGATATCTGAACAGACATCCATTCAGGATTACCAGATGAGCCATGATTTATATTAATGGTTTCAATGTTATTAAACTGATTTTTTGGTTTATATTCAATTCTATAATCCGCTGGAACAGTAAAAGTTAAATTAAATTCCTGACTAGTAATACTGCTTATTTTGCTTTATTGAATAATTGGTAGTGACTCAACATATTTAGCGATGTCAGGAGCAGGTAGTTTTAGTGAGTAATGAGGCACAGTAATATTTGGAAAATCAGGCAGGAATATTTGAAAAAATGGCAGGCTTTCCATACCTTTATAACTTGTATTTGCATCGGTAATAGTCTGGGGAATTATTGAATTACGAAAATAATAGGTGCTAGTCCTGCTTTTTGGGAAAAAAGCATGAAATCCTTTATTTATATTAATTTGAAAAAAACTTTCCCCCAACGGTAAGGTAATAAATATTGGAGCAGAAAAGCGAATGAGGAGAAGGATAATTATTAACAGAATGAAAAGTCCTACTAAAACTCCACTGATGACTTTATGCTTAAAAAGACGTTTTGCGACATTCTTCACTCATTTAAGAATAGCATGATTCATTGAATGGGGCTATTGAATATTTATCTGTCTCTACATAAAGAAAATCCTAAGTCAATTAATTTTTGGTATAATCGGAAGATGGAATCCAATACAGTGTTCCAAGCGACGGTATTAGTGCCCACAGGTTATATTTATTGAGCCGGGTTGATTAATTTAAAGTTATTTTTTTGACTTCTTTCCAGATTATTAGATTCCCCCAGCCTGGTGTCCAGACTCCCTGATAGATAGTGTATGTTCCTTTTGCTAGACCTGCAGTGTTCCAGTTGTGGGTATATTTTTTAGCTGTGTTGGCAGTGAAGATATCGTTATCTTTGGAGGACTGGAAAACCTTACCACTGGTTGACCAGATTTCAGTATTTGTTACTACTGTGGTGTTAAGATTTGGCTTAAATGAACTGTAGACTTTTACTGTTGTACCGGCTTGAGCTGTTAATGGAGTGCCGCTGCCTGAGAGAGTAAATTGCAATGGATTTGCTGTCAAAGTGACTGTTGCAACCTCATTCCAGATTAGATTGTTTCCCCAGTTTGGTGTCCATAGTCCGTGATAAACTTTATAAGTACCTGCAGGTAAACCGTTGGTAGCCCAAGTTGAACTGAACGTTTTTTGGGTATTTTTAACAAGCGATTGATTATTCTTTATTGACTGGAACACTCTTCCTGCGGACCCGTAAACTTCTACATCTACTAAAACCGAGGTGGTGTTGGACGAAGTAAATTTACTAGTTATTGCAATGTTGGTACCGATGGCTGCAGTAGTTGGGGACACAGAGCCTGTTTGGAGGTATGTTATTGTCGGTGAAGGACTTGGTGAAGGCGATGGCAAAGGATTAGGGAATTCATGGGCCCCGACATCGTATCTGTTTCCTTTGGGTAGAATGTTGCCGTAGAAGTCTCTCGTTCCTTGACTGACGGAGAAGAGGGTGCTTAGATCAAGTCCTGATTCAATGAGTGGTGACTGGGGGCTAATTTGGTAAGCAGTAAGAGACGTTAGTTGGTTAGGGTTGTTGATAGTGCCGCCTCCGCCAGGATTATTTAATTGAGGATTTAAGTTCAGTCCTATCGGGGCATCGCTTAACTTTTCCTGATTGGTTGCACTTTGCCAGTTTACTAATGAAGAATAGTCTGCACTTCCCCATTTTACTTTAAAGGGATTTCCAGAAGAGTAATAGTTATTTCCCTGGAAAAAGATATTTTGACCTGTAGATATTTGGGGGGATGTTACGTCTACTAAAATTGATCCGCCTGTGGTTATTAGATTATTGTTTCTCACGTAAAAACCGTTTACAGATTGTGCCTCAATTCCTAAATTCGTTAATGCTATGGCGGGAGGAAAACCATTTGAATTTGGGGTCATATAAATTGTGTTGTTATAAATTTGAGTATTATCTGTTCCACCCCAAACATGGATTGCCCCGTAAGTTGCTAGTTTACGAGAGTCGTTTTGACTGATGTTATAACGGATGGTGTTATTCTTGTGATTTCGATTCGGCTGACTATGAGCTATTAAAAAACCCGCACCATCATTGTCGTGGGAATAGTTGTACTGCATGACAGAATTGGAGACATTTTGATCAAAATCAAAACCGTCCCCGTCAACATTAGAGCTGGTTTTGTTGGAATAGGACTCATTAAACTGGAAAGTAATATTATTCGAATCGTAGGCCCAAATTCCGACTCCACACTCGTTGGCAAAACAATTGACTCCGTTGTTATATGCTAAAGACCTTTCAACTGTTCCTCCACTTACAGACCCCAGTACAATCCCACTCCCCGTATTCTTAGTTGAGGAGGGGTCACCGAGGTTATTGAAAAATTTGCTGTCTGTTACAAAGACGTTCTCATGAGCCGGATAAGACTGGGCATAAGTTCCAAACCCGGCTGATTTATTATCATGGAAAGAAGAGTTGGCTACCCGGATGTTCTTATAACCGCTGAGGTTATTCCATGAACCCAGGGATGCGCCAGATTTACCATAGCCGCTTACATCAATATTATCCAAAGTTATTGTGTCGAGCTTTTGGTTGTTACCCAAATCCATATAAAAGGAGAGGCCATCATTTGTGTTAGAGGAAGCTCCAGCGCCAACAAAATTTAGGTTTGAGAAAGAAAAACCACCGCTATTATATATGAATGCACCGCTTTCACTCCCTGAGTTGATTGTTGATTTGCCTGTACCGTATGAGGTTATAGTCACAGGATTTTGAGCTGTTCCTGTGTCTTCGCTATCGAAGTATAGACTTCCAGAAAATTCCTTTCCTCCTTCAAATAACACCTTATCCCCAGACTGAAAAATCGAATTGTTTACTTTATTAATGGTTTTCCAGGCTGTTTCAGGAGAGAGTCCGGTGTTAGCGTCATCTCCATTTGGACTCACATAGTAGCTGGTGGAGGCGGCGGGAGTAAGCTTAGGGAAGTAAATATAAATACTTGCAACTAGTGCGACAATACCCAGAATTTTGAATAAAAAGAACATCTTAATTATGTATAGGATAATAAAATAGGAAAGTCAATCTAAAGAAATATCAGAAGCCAGATTTTGTGTAGGATTTATTGACCATAGACAATATGTGGAGTAAAGTTAATTTATGGATTCGGCTTGGAAGATTCTTTATTTGTTTGGGGGGATTTTCTTTTTGTTGACACTTATTATTAATTTTTTAGTGAAGACATTTCCTAGACTGCCAGGTGATATTGATTTGCGCTATCCGAGCTTTCAGATGTATTTGCCCTTTACTTCGGCGATTGTCTCGACAGTCCTTCTCACAATGTTAATTAATTACTTCTTTAATTAGAGAGTGAGAATGGATACTACTCCCAATTTGTTCTGCAAATTACTGAAGCAAATCGGAGGTTTGTTTTAAAACCCTGACCCCCTGCCTTTAAATGAAAAGTCCACCATTTAGGTGGAGTTTTTCTTTTAGAGCGGGAGAAGGGATTTGAACCCTCGACATCCTCGTTGGCAACGAGGCGCTCTACCACTGAGCTACTCCCGCGAGCGTAGCGAGCGGTGAGTAGGCTCTGCCTAACTCCCGCCGAAAGCCTGGCTTTCGTAAACGCTAAACATGTGCCACAGTCTGGAGTCGAACCCGAATAAGACGCTCTTCAGGCGCCCGCCTTGACCACCTTGGCTACTGTGGCGTAACCGACATAGCAAGCTTTCGCTTACTGTGGCTGATTAAGCACAAGAGCAATTTTACGTTTTCTTAAGTTAAAAGGCAACAAGACCTAAAAAATCTCCCCTTTGATTTACTCTTTGTACAAATTTCTTTGTTTGGGCCCGAGTAAACCTGGGGGGAGATTTTATTTAACTACACAGCTGGTGTAGGTTCTGTTGCAGGTGCTCCAGGCATTGCTGGTGCTTCTGCTCCAGGCATTGTTTCAGGCATAGCGCCTGGCATTGCTGGTGCTTCTGCTCCAGGCATAGGCTCTGATCCAGGTGTTGGTTCAGGCATAGCTCCAGGCATTGCTGGTTCTGTTGCAGGCATGCCACCTGGCATAGCTGGTTCAGTTGGTGCAGGCATTCCACCACCCATAGGATCTGGTGCTGGGGTTGCTGGTGTCATAGGATCTGCTGGAGGTGTTCCTCCGTTATTCATTCCATCCATTATTAAAAATCACCGCCTTTCTTTTCTTCTACTAGTTTAATGTAAGACTTTCAAAATACACAAGAGTGAATTTAAATCATGAGTTCGAGGAAATTTATCTGAGCTTAGTAAGTAATTTGCAAGAAACTGTTGGCAGCTTGGGCGGGGTAGCCTTCGGTTAGGGTTTTGAGTTGAACTGTGTAGGTGTTTGAACCGTTGAATAGTTTGAATGGTCCTGATGTGAGACTGATAGGTTTATCGGATGAGGTTGAGACTTCTGAAGGGAGGATGGCTAAACTGGTCTTGGGATTTACTAATTGTGCAAAAGCTTGGCCCTGGCCGACGTAGACTGAGAGGTTGATGATGAGATAGGCGTTTTTGTAACCTGGGTAGTCGGCCGTGTCGAGGGTGATAGAGCCTGAAGTTAGATTAGTCCATTCTTTTGAATTGACTTCCCCGCCGGGATTGATTGGTATTAGGACCGAGGATTTTTTTGAATTGTTTGTGACTGTTGAGGTTTTGTGGGATGTTTTCTTTGATTCCAGATCGGAGAGTTTAGAGAGTAGTGCGGAGTTAGAGCTTTCCAGAGAGACTACTTTATTTTCAAGATTATTCAGTTTGTCCGACAGACCAACAATTTGTGAGGTATCTGTGATTTTCTGGTCACTAATTATTACGGGTGAAGTTTTTGTGGGGAGTAGGAACCAAAAGATCAAACCAATAAGTGCGAATATTGGGAGAAGCATTATGGCCAGTTTGAGCATTAGATAAATCATACATCTTTGATACAATCTTTGGTATGAGCCCAATTATTTCGGTTAGAGATTTAAAAAAATATTATCAGATTCATGAAAAAGAGCCGGGAATTTCGGGGACAATTAAGTCTTTGTTTAACAGGAAATATTCGGATGCTAAGGCGGTTGATGGGATTTCTTTTGAGATTGAGGAAGGAGAGTTAGTAGGATTTATAGGGCCTAATGGAGCCGGGAAGACTACGACGCTTAAGGTTTTGTCGGGACTGCTTCATCCAACTTCGGGAGATGTTGAGGTTTTGGGGCATAAGCCCTGGATTCGCAGGAATGAGTTTTTAAAACAGTTTGCGTTGATTATGGGGCAAAAGAATCAGTTGTGGTGGGATTTGCCGGCGATTGAAACCTTTTTACTTAACAAGGAAGTTTATGATGTTTCGGACTTGGATTTTGATAAAAGATTAAAAGAGCTTTCGAGACTTTTGGATGTAGATGATTTTCTTACGGTGCAGGTAAAGAAGCTTTCTTTAGGGCAGCGGATGAAAATGGAGCTTATTGCGGGACTGATTCACGAACCAAAGCTGCTCTTTTTAGATGAGCCAACGATTGGGCTGGATGTGGTGATGCAAAAGAAGATGCGGGATTTTATCAGAGAGATTAATGAGCTTAAGAAAACTACAGTAATCCTGACCAGCCATTATATGCAGGACGTTAAGGAGCTTGCTAAACGGGTTATTGTTATTGATCACGGAAAGATACTTTTCGATGGGAGCCTTTCGACTATTATCAAAAAGTTTGCTAATACTAAAGTCATTACAGTTGTTTTAGAAAAACCGGTTCCTAAAGCTGATTTTTCCGAATTTGGGATTGTTAAAGAGTCAGATCCGTTAAATCTTTCTATTTCGGTAAAACGGGAGAAAGTTGCTCAGGTTGCGGAAGTTTTATTAAAGAAGTATCCGGTTGAGGATCTGAATATCGAGGAAGTTGGGATTGAAGATATTATTCGTGAGGTTTTTGAGGCCAAAGGTTAGGTATGGAAAAGTATTGGGTTGTTATCAGAAATACCTGGAATGAGATGACAACTTACCGCTTAAGCTTTGTGATGTGGCGAATTAGGGTGTTTTTACAGCTCTTAACTGTTTACTTTATTTGGGCATCGGTTATGCCAACTGACAGCACTTTGTTTGGTTACAGCCGGGAATTGATGCTGACATATGTTTTAGGAACGCAACTTATTAATTCAATTGTTTTTTCCAGTCGGACTCAGGAAATTGCCGAGAATATAAATAGCGGGGATTTATCAATTTTTTTGCTGAAGCCGCTTGGCTATTTTAAATATTGGTTTGCGAGAGATTTAAGCGACAAGACGATGAATTTGGCTTTTTCGGTAGTCGAACTTGTGATCTTCTTTTTGATCCTCTCTCCCCCATTGTTTGTTCAAACAAATATGATGCTACTTAGCTTATTTGTTTTTTCAATTTTTCTGGCTGTTTTACTCAATTTTGTAATTGGTTGTTTGATGTCAATGATTGGGTTTTGGAGTTCTGAGGTTTGGGCGCCGAGGTTTGTGTTTTATGTAATTATTTCTTTTTTTACGGGCGGTCTGTTTCCTTTAGATATTTTACCGAAGCCATTGTTTAATTTCCTGGAGCTTTTGCCTTTCACATACCTGCAGTTCTTTCCTCTAAAAATTTATCTAGGTCAAGTTGGAGTAGCTGATATTTTCAAAGGTTTGATGATTTCCGGGGTTTGGATTGGAATTCTTTATACAGGATTGTATGTCGTTTGGAATAAGGGATTGACTAAGTTTAGTGCGGCAGGCAGATGATTTGAGATATGAAAAAATACTTTAGATTGTGGTGGATTTATACTAAAGCTGCGGCACAGCTATCTTTGGAATCAAGACTAGGAGCAGTTTTTTTTCTGGTGGGGAAATTCTTGCGATTTCTTTTGATGTTTTATTTCCTTTACATTCTTTTGAACCAAACTAAGAGTTTACAAAACTACACTTTTTGGCAGGTGATCTTTTTTTATGCCACATTTAGTTTGATTGACGGGATTCCTCAGTTTCTTTTACGGGAGGTTTACAGATTCAGAAGGCATGTCATGAGCGGGTATTTTGATTATGTATTACTTCAACCTCAGAAAACTTTGTTTAAGTCTTTATTTGCAGGAAGTGATGTTTTAGATATTCCCCTCTTAATTTTTTCATTTGGACTTTTGATTTACAGTGCTTTTCAAATTGGGCCGGTTAATTTAACCGGAGTTATTTTGTATATTCTGTTGTTTATTAATTCCCTGGTCATAGCGCTCTCATTCCATATTTTTGTGCTGGGTTTGGGGATTTTGACTACTGAGGTTGATAATTCGATTATGCTGTTTAGAGACATTACGCGGATGGGTCAGATGCCGATTACGATTTACCAATATCCGATTAGTTTTATTATTACTTTTATTATTCCGGTTGGGATTATGATGACATTTCCGGTTCAGGCAATGTTAGGATTGCTAGCTCCATACTTGGTTGTATTGTCCTTTGGATTTGGGTTAATTTTTATTTTCTTATCGTATACATTTTGGAAATATGCGCTTCTAAGATATCAATCTGTGTCAAGTTAATGTAAAATAGTTCTATGTTTGTTGATGAAGCTGAGATTGAAGTAGTTGCCGGGCATGGTGGAGCTGGTAGGGTGTCTTTTTACAAGCCGCCTTTGCGGGGGCCTGATGGTGGAAATGGTGGTAAGGGCGCTGATATTTACCTGGAATCTACTGACTCTCTATCGACGCTTGAGTATTTTCTTAGTCACGCTGATATTAAAGCTCCTAATGGTGACATGGGCGGACCTAAGCGCAGCTCAGGTAAAGATGCAATTGATTTATTTATCAAAATTCCAACTTATTCTGAAGTGACTGATTTAGAGAATGGTGAGGTTTTTGAGTTTCCAAAACCGGGAATACGAATTCTTATTAACCGTGGGGGTAAGGGTGGTAAAGGTAATTTTGAGTTTAAGTCTTCCAGAAATACCACACCAGAATACGCTCAACCCGGACTGAATGGTGAAACCCGAAGGCTGAAGCTGGAGATTAAATTTATTGCTCAGGTTGGATTGATCGGTCTTCCAAATTCAGGCAAAAGCTCACTACTTAATGAATTAACAAATGCTCAGGCCAGGATTGGTAGTTACCCATTTACAACTTTGGAGCCAAACTTAGGGGTTGTAAAACTTGGACCAAAAACAAAAGTCATTGCTGACATTCCTGGTATTATAGAGGGTGCTGCGGAAGGTAAAGGGCTTGGTTTAAAGTTTTTAAAGCACATTGAGAAGGTTGAGACACTATTACATTGTATCTCCTGTGAATCGGAGGACCCTTTGGCTGATTATAAAACTATTCAAAATGAGATGAAGGAATTTAATCCGATGCTTAATGATAAGGAAGAAGTGATTTTGCTGACTAAATCTGATTTAATTTACGAGGAGGATTTGGAGAGTGTTAAGAAAAAACTGAAAAAAACAGGCAGGAAAATTTTACCGGTTTCGGTATATAATTTAGAGAGTATTGAGAGTTTAATTAAAGCCTTATGGAGATGAAAAACAACTTCACGCCAAGAATAGGAATAATAGTCATTGTTATATTTTTAGTTGTAGCAGCTTTGTTGATGGTTTCAAATCGCAATAAAACAACAACCATCACATCCTCTGCTTCGGGATCACCCAAATCAAATTCTACCCTGGCTGCAAAAGCTGAGAGTTTGGGAAATATTGGCGAATATTATGACGGGACAAAAAGCGCAACTGCGACTTCGTCTGCGACCCCTGCCCCAACTCCGGGGAGTATAAAACAGTATACATTTCCTTCATCTGTGACTAAATCATCTGCTGCGAAAAAATTGGAGCTTGAGACAACAGCGCCGGTTGATGAAGTTACTGAATGGTATAAAGAGAAGATCAGGTCACTTGGGTTTAACGCAAAATCTTTTTCTCAAACAACAACAAATGGTGAGATTTTAAACAAATTGTCAGCAGCAAAGCCTGGAGAAAAAATTGATATAACTATCAAAAATGATCAAACAACATCAAAAGTTTTGATTACTGTTGACAGATCCTAACTACTTTGGTAGCATCCTCTCAAATGGCTCCTGCACCATTTTGGAGTAATCCAAAACCCTATTCTCACACTGACTTATGGACGAACAACCTAACTATTTACGACGAGTTAAGAATTCTAAATATAAAACTTACGGCATAGGACTGGTAGTTATTTTGGCTGTAGTAGCACTTCTCGTTGTACTAAATCCTTTTTCTTCGAAAAGCTCACAAGCTGCGTTCACAGCTGATAAGAATGCGGTAAGAGATGCACTTGCAGTTCAGGATTTAAATAAAGAATTCAAATTTCCACTGAAAGATGACAAAGGCGAAACTGTTGGGGAAATCAAATACATTGTAGAGAATGTTGAACTACGAGATGAGATTGTTGTTAAAGGTAGAAAAGCATCAGCGGTTTCCGGACGGGCGTTTGTGGTTTTTAATCTTAAGATTGTGAACGATAGTAACAAGAACATCTCGATGAATACTAAGGACTACGTCAGGCTTTTTGTTAACAATAATGACAATGAACCCCTGTCCCCCAGCATTCACAATGATCCGGTAGTTGTTGATGCTATTTCAGTTAAACCTACCAGAGTTGGGTTTGCTATCAATAAATCCGATAAAGATTTAAAAATCAAGGTCGGAGAAATTAAAGGTGATAAAGAGACGATAGAATTGACTATAAATAAATGAGGATGTAGTTGGTAGGTTTTAGTGAGTAGTTACATATTATATATGGATTCGGAGAATAATAATCCCACGACAGATTTGCTCAATATTCTTTCTAAAGCTATGGATGCTAAAGTTTACGGAAGCATTGAAGTTTACTTAGAAGAAGGGCAAATTACCCAGATTTCTCAAAGAGTCATTAAGAAAATAAAACGCAAGAGTATCTCTCATGATATTAAGGTTAAGAAACCCACTGCCAGAGTTAAGAGCCGTCAATTAAATATACCAGTAGAACTCCAAAGATAATTAATTGACTATAGCCACAGCTCAGTATGGTTGTCGTAAAACTTTTTATACTAGGCCATTATTCAAACAGCTGAGTGATATATAGTAAATAAGTAAATGACACTCTTGATTTCAAAAATATTAGCATCTTTATCATTAAAATTAGGCACTTTTAGCTTCGTCTGGAAAAGGTAAGAATCTTGTTAGAAGAGTTACTAGCCCCTTGACAAGGTATAAGCCAATAGCTAATATCAAATGACAAATATAGTTTTTAATTACCTATAAAGTTATTGGAAACTATACGGATTAACAACTAAATAACTTGTAGACCGACCGCTAACGGAGGCTATCTTAGAATTTTCCATTTAAGGAAAATTGTAGGAGGGCCTCCGTTTTTTTGTAAACTTTTACCGAAAGGGATAAAGAGCAGACGGACCACAGTAATACTCTATCTGCCTTTTCACTCTCGAGTGAAAGCCGTGTATTACTGAGGATACAAATTGTTTATTGAAGTGTTCCCAATCCGCCAGCTGGCGGACGGAAATTAAAGGGAGGAGGTGAAAATACAAAATGATAAATAAAAGAATAGCTACAGCAGTTGCAACAGGAGCTTTATTACTAAACTCCTTCGCAGCCCCAGCATTTGCAGCAACTAATATTACTTTATCTGGAAACGGTTCTGAGTCTAATAACACAGCAAACGTTAACATGACTAAAGCTAATACTATAGTTCAAAACAACACAGCCAACGTTACAAACAAGGTTGATGTTGATGCAAACACTGGAAATAACGACGCTAACGACAACACTGGAGGAGATGTAAAAATCAAAACTGGTGATTCTGCCGTTGGAGTTGCTGTTAAAAATATGTTGAACAGAAATTCAGCAGCTGTTGATTGCTGTGAAAACGGTGATTCATCAGTAAAAATTTCAGGTAATGGAACAGAATCAGACAACGATGTTGATTTAGATATGGATAACTCTAACGAGCTTTTCCAAGACAATGATGCACACGTTAAAAACGACGTTAAAGTTGACGCAAAAACAGGTAAAAACGATGCAGACGACAACACCAATGGTGATGTTGAAATCGAAACTGGAGATGCAGACGTAAGCGTTGGGATTTTGACTTTCGCTAACTCTAACTTCGGAAGAATCGGAGGAGGAAATGGTGGAAACGGTGGCGCATTAAGCCTTTGGGTTAACGGGAATGGTTCCGACTCAGATAGCTACATTGATGCTGACATCGAAAAATCAAATACAGTTACACAAGATAACGCAGCTCACATTTACAACGATACCGATGTAGATGCAGAGACCGGAGACAATGGTGCTAATGACAACACTGGTGGTGAGGTTTCTATCGAAACCGGAGACGCTGAGGTTAATGCATTAGTTGCTAACGTTGGTAACTTTAACTGGGCTGACCTCTCATGCGATTGTCTTTTTGATGACGTTACTGCAAAAATCGCAGATAACGGTTCTGAATCCGATGGTGACATCGATTTAGATCTATCAGGAAACAGTGAAGCATTCCAAAACAACTACGCCGGCTTAAATAATGATTTAAGCGACTTAGAAGCTGGAACTGGAGAAAATGATGCTGAAGACAATACAGTAGGTTACGGTGAAGATCCTTCGATCAACACTGGAGATGCTGATGTTGAAGCAGAAGTAGTCAATGAATTCAACTCAAACGGAGCTGGAATCGGTGGAGACATCGAATTCGATTTCGACTGGGATGAGATGTTTGGCTCAATTTTTGGTTAAGTTTTAAGGGATTTCGGGGGCCTGATACTTGCACTTCGGTACAGGTCCCTGGAAAACCGGATTGGTAGTTAGGGTTTAGGGGAGAGCGTAGAGGGTTTAGTTAGATATAGATAAATTTAAAATAATGAAATTACAGAGAATTTTAGCTTCAATAGTTCTAACTATATTTGTTTTTGGGCAGGCTTTGAGTTTGCCAGCATATGCAGCACCTACAGCTCCAACAGCTCCTTCAGCACCTACAGCCCCATCTGCTCCTGAAGCTCCGACACGGGAAGAGACGAGAGTAGAAGAACCTAGAGAAGAGAGTTCTCCTAATATAGAAAATGAGGAGCCTAAAGAGGAAAATGAGGAGACGAGAGTGGAAAACCAGGATGAAGGCGATAAAGCCGGAACTAATGCAACACCTGCTCCTTCTGCTACATCGGCACCAGCTGCGCAAGCAACTAGTTCCCCTTCTACAGCTCCGACGGCTGCACAAGCTAACGCTGCCTCGCCTACATCTAATAATCCAGGAGGCCAGGAATCAAGCAAGAATAACGGTGGAACTGACTTAAAGACTGGGAATGCTACTAATTCATCCGGCGTGATGAATTCAGGTAATAGCAATGCAGCTACTCCTTTTGCTCCCGCAGATGGTCAAAGTACTGGTGTTAATACATCAGGACCTTCATTAGGTATAGTTAATTCCGGTAATGGATCAGATTCTAACAATAATGGGTCAGCTACTGTATCTAATAGTAATTCTACAGATCAAGCTAATAGCGCGGCTGTTGTAAATAATGTTAATCAGTCAACTATCACCGGAGATAATCAAGCTAATAAGAACACCGGCGGAAACGTTAATCTTGAGACTGGGGATGCGAATGTTACCGGGACAATTATAAATTCTCTTAATACTAACGTCTCCGGGGTTGCAGTTGCGGAGTTTAATGTTGAGGAAGATCACAAGGGTGATATTGTTTTGGACTTTGCTAAAGGGTGTGTGTCTAATTGCGGTACCGGAGGAGTGAAAGTTGCGAATACCGGTAATGGGGCTGATTCTACAAACTCAGGGAATGCGGATATTAATAATACTAACTCGACTAACCAATTTAACGAAGCTGACGTTGCTAACAATATGACTCTTTATGCTGACTCCGGTAACAATGATGCCAGCGATAATACCAACGGAGATGTGAATATTAAGACAGGAGATGCGAATGTGGCAGCTAATGTTTTGACTTTTGCTAATAACAATATTGCCGGAAATGTTATTTACACAGTAGTTAATGTATTTGGAGACTTAGTTGGTGACATCATTATGCCTAAGGAATACATTGAAGCCGCTGGTGGATGTTTAGAGTGCGGCGGTGGCGATACATTAGCTTTGAATTCAGGGAATGGTGCAGGAAGTGATAACACTACTAATATTGATCAAAACACAGCTAACAATACTTTCCAGAGCAATGATGCCAATATTGAGAACAACCTAATCATTGATGCCACTACTTCTAATAACCAGGTTAACGGAAACACGAACGGTGATAACGGAATTACAACAGGTGACACTAATGTTGACGCACAAGTTATAAATGTTGCTAACTCTAATGTGGCTGGTGGAGTTTGGTGGTTAGTTTTGGTTAACGAAGCCGGGAATTGGGTTGGTAAGATCGTGGGATCTCCTGATGGGACTAATATGGCAGGGTCTGAGGGCACTGAGTTTGTAGTTGACGAGAATGGTGAAGTGCAAGCTGTTAACTCTGGAAACGGTGCTCATTCTAATAACACTACTAATGTTGCTCAAGATAATACTAATACCACTACTCAGGAGAACAAGATTAACCTGGTGAATAATGTTAACTTAGGGGCTAATACAGGCAATAACGAGGCTAAGGATAACACCGGGTCTGATACTACTGTAGAAACTGGAGACGCAAATGTTGTAGCTAATATTGTTAACTTTGTAAACAATAATATTACCGGCGGAGGAAAGTTGTTTGTATCTGTTGTTAATGTCTTTGGCAGCTGGACTGGCAACTTTGTAACACCTGATGCTACTGCAGAACAGATTGCACAAGCTGAGATTAAACCTTCTGCTACAAGCGCTCCACAGGGACAAGTTGAAGAAGAGGAAGAAGAAGTTGAGGAAGAAAGTAACACAACATCAAGCACAACCAGAAAAACTAAGAGAGTTAAAGCCTCCCCTACTGCTACACCAGTAATTGCAGCACAGAATTCAGGCTCACCAAAAGCTCCAAGTAAGCCCGCAACTTCAGGATCAGTCAGCGCGACTGTGGGAAATTCTTTGGCTCAGGTAGCTGGAGTTAAAATTGCACCTGGAGTTGAATTGCCAGATGGAGCTGTTGTTGGAAATAACAAGATCAGAATTAATCTAGCATGGTTGGTTCTGGCTTTGCCTCTTTTGGCTCTGATTGCTTTCTCGAGACTAAGAGTTGCTTACTACACCCGACAAATCAAGAGCCGATTAGCTAATAGAAGAGCCGGAGGTGTATTCATGGGATCATTGATTGCTGCTACTGTCTATCTGCTCAACAGGGTTAGTTAATATTTCACCTGCTGCCTAAACTGCCGAAAAGATTTCTTGTTCATGAAATCGAAAATATTTGTCAGTGTATTCACTGCCACTTTACTGGTTATTAACCAGTTTTTTGCGTATTCTGTTTATGCGGATGAGTATTCTATCTCTGGCAATGGTGAGGGTTCTTCCAGTAATGTTGAAGTTAAGCGAGATGAATCTGCAAATGCAAAACAAAGTAATCAGGCTGAAGTTAACAATGAGGTGAAAACCGAAGCCAATACTGGAAATAATGAGACTTCAGGAAATACTGGAGACGAGGCAAGGATTGAGACTGGTTATGCCAGGCAGCAAGTTACAGTTGAAAACTCCGGGAATAACAACGTGGCTACTAATGGCTGTTGTCCTGATTCAGAGGAGTCTTCTGCTCAGATAATTGGTAATGGCTCTGGCTCTTCTAATGGTATAACTCAGACTCAAAACAGTAATACACAGATTCTTCTGAATAATAATTTAAGGATAAGTAATAATGTTCAGACTAATGCCAATACCGGGGATAATGAGGCTTCGGACAATACGGGGGATGTCACGATTGTTACGGGTAATGTTAATACACGTATTGGGGTTGCTAATCAGAACTTAAACAATTCTTTTGCTTCAGTTTCTAAACCTGATTCATCACTTAATACAAAGGTTGCAGGGAATGGGGTTGGGAGCTCCAATCAGATAGAGAGTGATTAC
>Ga0163151_10004874_pt1 | contig 17621 bp, 14 predicted proteins | sample OliLakLV19MP5IB2_FD_145596 | JGI IMG/M metagenome (GOLD analysis project Ga0163151, IMG submission 145596) | Freshwater microbial mat bacterial communities from Lake Vanda, McMurdo Dry Valleys, Antarctica - Oligotrophic Lake LV.19.MP5.IB-2 | ecosystem: Environmental > Aquatic > Freshwater >...
TTCCAGGGTTGTGCCGGATAGAAATTGCCCAGGATGCGCCTGTGACAAATACTTCGCCCGAATGGGTGTGTGGGTAGGTTCCATTGCCGGAACTCGCACCGGAAACCACAAACTCCTGCGGGAAGGAAGCGTTTTTGACTTTAACACGCACCAGCCAGGTGCCTTGCATTTTGATGGCCATTTTCAAAAAGTTTTTAGGTTGGAGAAAATTGATTTTTGTTCGGAAAGACCGGATCACACCTGCTGAATAGCAATTTAACCTTGCGGGTAAGTGGAATGTGGTACGATGGATTAAAAGGGCGTTCCGGTTTCTGAACAAGTGTTGTGATCTGAATGACCGGCGCCCTCCAGTGCGTAAACAGTGTGGAAAAGATTTAACTATAATTTTTTTGTCGTATAGTGAAACAGTACGCTTTTCAGAAGATTATTACGGGAAACCGGTACAATTTATCTCCGGGCCGACCAGCTGGTTGCGTCCGACTCTTCCACAAGCATCAGTTGGCTGAACCCGGCAAAGGTCCATGGCTCCTTCAGCCGCGCTTTTATCAACAAATAACTGTTGGCCTTTGGCAAAATGACACGGGTCGTTTTTACCGGGATACACTCGCCTGTGAGATCGTCGCAAAGCCAGTATATTTTGAACAATCCTTCGACGCCTAATTTTTTATGGCTCACCCTGCCTTGCACCTTAAAGGTCCTGTCAGCGAACATCTGGGAATGGTTTTGTACCATCCCTACGGCATAAGCAGGCTCAAACAAGTACTTGCCAAGATATAACCCGACACACAGGGTTAGGATGCAGCATAGTACCCAAAGCAGGTATATTCGAATATTTTTCATATAACAAATGTTTTGAATTCTATAAAGATTTGTGCCGCCCGGGTCGCTTATCGCTCGAAAGCCAGTTCCGACTGCGCCAAGGCAATACTGGATTCAGGGCAGATATCCACATAATCATCATGATCTGTCCCTCGGTTTTTTGTCCGGTAAATACACTGCCTTACATCAGCCAGCATTTGGGGCGACTCTCCGTTCCGAATCGCATCGCGCCAGCCAGTAGCCACTTGTTTGTCCAGCGCTGCCGTTTGCAGCATCCGTGTTTTGAAACGCCGACGAACGCGGTCCAACTCCCATTTGCAATATATTCGTCGCAGGAACAGAACAGCCATTTCTCCGGTAATAACTTCTACGATATAGGTGACAATGGGGAGTAAAAGCATTGCAAATTCCAGCATGCCAGCGGTGTTCAGGTAAACAAAGCGTTGATAAGTAATCATTACGGAAATTCCGAATGTAAACAAGATCATCGCTGCGAATTTCAGATGGGCACCCGCCCGCTCCTGTTCCATCTGATAATGAATCACTGCAAGCGGCTCTCCTCCCAGTAATTCATTTTTTTCCAGCCACTCGCAATAACGCCCGTTGAATACCCGGGCCGCCAAATGACCTGTATAGAGCGAGAGCGACGTAAAAAATAAGGAAATCAGCATTACTGCCGCTAAAGGTGCCCCTTCTTCCGAGGTCTTAAAATAAGCGTCCGTCAGAATGGTACTATACATTTCGAGGCCCAGAAAAAAACTGGCAATGGCGCCACCTGCGCAGCAGATAAAATAAATCGCCAGATGCCTTTCCTTCCAGTGTTGATCGAACCGTTCGATCCACGCGCGACCTGCATAATACGTTTCTTTGAACATCCGGGCCTGGCCGGCCAGATCATTGGCTTGTGGTGCGAGGGTATGGGCAACGAATGCACCCAATGGGACGGATTGTATTTGACTGGTTTTCATATTGCGTATTGTTGTTGAAAAAAATGGTGAAAGCCCTCCATTGATTCAAACACGCCATCGATACCGCATCCGGTGGTATCTGACTGCCAGTTGCAGACATAGAAGGCGCAGTTGGAAGGCCATTCCGGGCACCGGGTTTTCATATCCCTGGACGGAACGGCTCTGCCGACGGGCGCATCGTGTTTGCCGTCAGAATTACAGAGAATCATTTTCCGGTAACCCTGCAGTTGGAGTTCGGAGATAAAGGTGTCTGACTGCGACAGAAACCCGTTCAGGTCGGTATAGTGGCTATTTTCGGATGCTTCATCAAGACGATGCTGGCAATCGCGGATAAAAACCTCCATCCGCTGCCGGTTTATCGCCAATATCAGTGCATTGGAATCGGATACTACGGCGAGCTTGGACAAAGAGGCTGTTTTCTTTTTCACTTGCGCCAGCAAGTCAAGTCGCAGAAATTTGCGGTCAGAAGGTACTCCGATCACTTCAAAACCCAGTGTTGCAGCCCGCCCATACTGTAGTAGCACTTCGCAAATACGGCGGATGTCACTCGTATCAGCCACAGAGGCAGAGCCCATTGAAAGACTGCGATCGAAGCCGATCACAAGGACAAGAGGGTAATTGTTTTTGGCAATATCGCCGTTGTTTGCCGAATTTTGGCAGCGATACATGGCCAGTAAAAAAATAATTGCAAGAATAAAATCAGTTCTCATGGTAAGTAAGCAATTTTGTGAAACATTGTGTACGTTTGTTGCATGTTGGTACCAGGCTGAAAATTGCGTGCAACTTTCAACTGATGAAAATATCAAGCCTGGAGGTATTAAAAAATGCGCACATGCGCTGAGCGGAATCTCGCTCACTTTTGAGCGGGTCATGGAAACAAGGAGTACAGGCGCCTGTATCACCTTGCAAAAAGCATCCAACTTTTTTGTTGGAATATCGATATTCTAAAGAACTAATTACTTTAATAGCCCAAATGTGCAGCCACTTATTCGGCTAAACAACCGATATATTTATTCTATAAATTACAGAATAAATTCCATAATCGATTCCATAATCCGTTCCGTAATTTACAGAATTAATACATTTATTGAAGTAAAATATATAAAATGGCCAAAAAGCATATAAAAAACAATACCCTTCCGGCTCACCTTGTTTTATATCTACACCATAAAATTTTCCAACAATTTGAGCAGGAATACCTCCAGAAACACAATTCCGTTTACGAATACGTCCATGAAGCCATGAAGTATGGGGCAGGCTCCTCCTACAATGACCCCGCTATCGATTCCATCTGGTCGTACATGTGCAGCAACCTGAATGTCGTAGCAGCCGTACAGCAATACCAGAAAAGCACAGGAGGTAAGGTATTGCCGATTCATAAGGCGATTGAAAGCAGCTACCTTTGGAAAAAGGTACGCGAAGCAGAGGCCAAGCCGAACGAAGCCATCGGATTCAAAGATCATTACAAAGCGTTTTTCCTGGCCTACCTTGGGAAAAACATAGCAACATTAGAAGAGGAATATGAAAATTCCTACACCTATTTCGTCGGCTTGTATATGACTTTTTCCGAATTTGCCATCAAAACCCTGCTTTTTAAAATCTCATCTACTCCGGATAAAGAGGGCCGCTACGAACTCATGATCGAGGGTATTCATGCCAAAGAAAATGCAGATAAAGAAGCCGTTTACGAAGGGAAAGTATGGCGGGAAAACGGGTGGTTATACGGCTTTGCACAAGCCCACACCAAAGAACTCAGCAACAGCATCAACCTCCTCGGATCAATCAAAAAGCAAGAACCCATTGCGTCTAACGCCTACTTTCGGGTATTACTGCAGGGTGTCACATACAGCGGCGACAGGGCATTTGGCTGGGAAGTTGTGCTGCACAAAACGACCGCAGATGAAATCAGCAAACACAGAAACCCGCTGCTGTACCCCAAAGGTCCCGTACATTTTGACATTCTGGAACAAGGTGTTTTCAAAAACATTGCCTTGTACCTCGTACTACATAGAAATGTTATTTCTTTTAAAACAGAGGAAATAAGAGATATCGGCCAACTGGAAGCAAAAGGTGTTAAGGTCGGCAAAATTGCCTATATCAGAGGGGGCTACCGATTATGGAATTTTGATTTTGAACACGGCTACATCATTCAATCAAAATTTCATATTAACAACGATGGAACCGGGTACCTTGAAACCCGGATTCCTCCGAAACAAAGAGCAACGGCCAACACTGTAAAAGTAGAAAAGGGGGTGGAAAAGGAATGGAGACAGGATATTATACCCGGACTTCAACGACAATCTGCACTGGTGAATGTCAGCAAGGCGCACGACTCTTCTTCCGTTTATAAAATTGTTGCTATTACATTTAACAAACTCGATATCGTTAATGTAGCTATGTTCGATTTTCCGGCACATGGAATCAGCATAGATGATATCATCGAAGGGTCCTTTGCACTGCTGAGCGACCCCTTAAACGGTAATATTTCAGGGTATTTTGTGATGAAAAAAGAAGATAACCTGGATGATGTAGTTGTGCAGCACATCAAATTGGACCAGGCTTTAGAATTCGCCAGGTCGCAAAACCTGATTCCTTTTCTTCATGCCTTACTGAAAATAAATAAAGAGAAACACCTGGACCCCATTCTATCCCAGGCAGATATGATCAATGAGATTTTTTTAAAAACGAAATTCAAAAACGACGGTAAACAAATAACAGAAGAGGATAACCGCGATTACGAATAGTATACCTAAATTTGATCCATGATGAAACATACACTCCTGCTTCCGCTCTTCCTGCTCCTGCTCAGCATAGCCGCTGCCGCCCAGTCCGCAGCGCCCGGCGACTCCTCGAATATCAAAATCAATCGCTCCGGCCTGCAAATTTCCGGTGAAACGATTATTTGTCCCGGCTCGCTCACAGCGCTCAAGGTGGAAGGTAAATACGCCTCGTATCTGTGGAGCACCGGCCAGCAAACGCCCAACCTGACGATCTATAAACCAGGTACTTACTCTGTCACCGTGACCACCCAGGGCGGGTGTGAATTGACGGGATCAGTGACGGTGCGGTACACAACGCATCCGTGTTTGTAGAGGTGAGAGGTGAGAGGGTGAGAAGTGAGAGGTGAGAGGGCATAGCCCAACTTCTACTGCGTTTTTTCCCGCACATTGGAAACCCTGCCCTGGTACAGCTTGGAAGCATCGATACTCGGATCCGGAAAATTGGGCGCCAGCGTATTGGCGCGTATTTCCGCATCAAATTCCAGTTGTTTGCCTGCTACGTCATATTTGGAAGGCATGTTGTCCGGAATAATAATAATCAGGGAATCCTGGTTGCCGCCTTTGATGGTTTGGATACCGATACGATTGAAACAATCCAGCAGTCGGGTTTCACCGGAATAAGCAGGTGTTGTTTGAGATTCTTTGGCGCAGGAATACAAAAAGAGACAGGCGCCGATGGATAGCAGTAGAGACTTCATAGACAGATATTTAAGATTGTAACGGATAACCCACAAGACATGGAGGAAAGTGAAAAGCGTTGGCTATCCCTCTTCCAGCCGCTCTTTCACTGCCCTCGCCCTCTCATAAAACCCGTACCCCGGTCGCGCTACAATCCGCTCCAACGCCCGGTTCAGTTCTGCCGCCTTACCCGGCATCTGCCGCAGGTACGTGAGGGTCATAGCCCATTCTGCCTTGTCAGCATAAGGCTGTTTGCGGCTGTTCACAGTTTCCCGGCCAGGGCGCCAGCAACCAGTCTGGAACAGCGATCAGTGCTTCTGTAATGAATGATATGAAAATTAAAGTGTAACCTTGTTGGAAATGTTGACTGTAGGCCACCCTGGGATCAGGGTGGCTTTTGTTTTTATCGCTGCATTAAACAGAACCGTATCTGATTACAAAAGGGTTATTGTAACGCCGCTAATTGATAATCACAAATTAGTTTTTTTCTTAAATTTTTCATTTACACGCCCCACTAATTTTCCCTAATTTTACCCCCAAAACAACAAAATAAATCGCCAACCAAATCATGATGAAACTAATCCACTTATCCGCCTTATTGTTGTGTGCGCATGCCTTAAAAGCCCAATCGCCTGCTTTTTCTCAATTTTATGCGCTGCCGGCCGCAATGAATCCCGCCTACGTTTCTACCGTGAATGGTATCGAGGCGCAGGCCGGCTACCGCAGGCAATGGAAGGGTATTCAATCGGGATTCGATACCAAATTTGCAAACGCATCCATTCGTTTTTGTAAGGCTCCTATTGCGTTCGGAACCTATTTGAGCGAAATCAGCGAGTCTTTTTTCGGGTACCGGGAACAAGAAGCCGGTTTGCAAGTAGGGGGCTTTCTTGGTAATCCGGAACGGTTTACGTTGCATGGGGCCTTGCAGGGTGGGGTCGGTCAACGAGGTGTCGACTTCACACGCCTTTTGTTTGCCGGACAAATAGACCCGGTTTTTGGAGTTCAAGGCCAGCCATCCGCTTATTTTTTGAATGACGGGAGTCGTTTGCAAACCTTTGAAGTGGGTTTCGGCATGGTTGGCCGTGGACTGTTGAAATGGAACAATACCGAACTTCCCGCAAGCCTGGGCGCTTCGGTATTGCATGCAAACAGGCAGGAAGTCTCCTTTCTCCCCTTATCCTATAAGCAAGCGCTTCGGTGGACCATCCACGGGTCGATTACAACACCTGTAGTGGGCGGACTGAAGAAAACAGACCTGTTTTACATCAACTGGATCGCACGTTTAGAAGGCGAATCGGCCTTGAAACGCGCTACAACAGGATGTATCCTGCAATACTCCCCTATCAATATAGGCTTATTTTATCAGTGGAATAAAAGCCCGTTCGCTACGCGCAATACGCACGGCATGACGCTTTCCATAGGTTACGATTTTGATTTGAGCGATCGACTGTCTTTCAGTGTCCAATACGCATTTGACGGCACTGTGGGAGGACTCGAACAAGGTGCGACCAACGGAGCCCACGAATTAATCCTAACCTGCCGACTGCCGGAAACCTGTATTTTTAGTACAAACGACCGGGGCAGAACAGATTGCTTTGACTACCGAAAAAGTAAAAGAAAGGATAAATACCGGCGTTTTTTAAACTAAAAAATAATATAAAACACACATATGTATTACATTCGTATTGTAATTATTATATTGGTAAATTGTTCAATGCAACTGCACGCAGTTGCCCAGAACCCCTGCAATTCTAATGATTGGGGGCCGCTTCTTTCCAACGACTGCGGCGATATTCAGGCCTCCGGTGGCCTGGCACCGGGCAGTCCTGTCATTTTTTGTGAAGGGCAAACAATATTGGTAGAGAACAATTCCAGCCCGATGGCAGACATCCAGAATACTTATATCAACTGGGGAGACGGCCTTTGTGAGACTTTTAATGGCTTTCAGGCCAACGCCACCCATGCCTATGATTTTCCAAATGACACGTGTATTCTCAATGTGGATGGAACAATCGTTTTTAATATCCGGCTGGGGGTAGAAAAATCCTGTTCCAACGGTTTTAAAAGTTTCAATTTCGTCACTTTCCCCATCAAGGTTCGCTTTAAACCAATCGCTAATTTTAACGTAAGCCCGCAAGTAGCCTGTGTAAATCAACCCATAGATTTTAATAACACCAGTTGTGACAACACCAACAATCCTATGTTTCTTTGGAATATGGGAGACGGGATGACTTTTACCACGGAGGATATCAATAATTATCTGTATTCTATGGCCGGCTCGTACAGTGTAACGATGTCGGTCACAAACAGCTGCGGTACGGACCAGATCACAAAAGTGGTGACCATGACGCCTCCCGCTACCGCTGATGCCATACCTGTAGATCCTCTGATTTGTGCAGGACAGACCGTAACTTTTACCAATCTATCTACGAATAACACCGGGAATTTCTGGCAGGTATCCCCTTCTGCCGGAACCCAATTCGTGTCTCCGACCAACAGCGGAAGCGTTAACCCTATCATACGATTTAACAATCCAGGGACGTATACGGTAACCCTCAACGTGATCGGTTGCGGATCGCCACAATGGATGGGTACGGTCACCGTATTGGCGCCTGCATCTATCAACATTGCTACAATACCTGATCAGTGTGCCATTGGTTCAGGTGTAACGATCACCCCAACAGGCACTGTGGGCGGCACCAATCCCGTAGTAGATTGGACCTTTCCGGGCGGGACACCCTCCACCTTTACAGGCAATACACCTGGCCCGATCGACTATCCAGCCCAACAAGCCCAGTACATCATCACTGCCACTGCTACGAACCTCTGTAATGTCGCTACAGATTCAGATACGTTTAATATCGCCCCACCGGCAACAGCAGTATTTAGCCTGTCGTCGGCAGATATTTGCGGACCGGATTCTATCCTCACATTGACCAATACTTCTACGAATTCCAACAATAATTTCACATGGACGATCACGCCGAATAGCGGATTTATCTTCACCGGAGGTACCAATGCCAACAGCACCAATCCTGCCCTCCAGTTTACCCAGGAAAACACCTATACGATAAGGCTGGATGTAAATGCATGTGGGTCTCCTTTTGCTACCAACCTTGTACTTGTACGTCTCCGGCCTATTGTCACCCAAATAGATATGATAGCGGATGGATGCACCAGCCTGACCATCAATCCGCTTTCGTATGTAAGTTTTGGCGGCGGCATGCCCGATTCTATTGTTTGGACATTCGGAGGCGGCAACATTGGCAGTTTTGTAGGAGCCAATCCACCGATGGTAACTTTTAGTAGTACCGGAACACATTTTATAAGCGCGACTGCTACCAATGCTTGCGGTACTTCCGCCGTCGCGGATACATTTCAGATTTTTGCCTTTGAAAACGTTGCTCTGTCACCTGTTGATCCGGTTTGCAATGCTGCTACACCTTTTCAATTACAGGCTACTCCTCCTAATGGAGCGTGGTCGGGACCGGGGGTGTCTATCAATGGCATTTTTACGCCAGCCAACGCTCAACTGAACCAGGTCAATCAACTGATCTACCGGCTCAATCCGGGCAGTTCCTGCGAAGTGCGCGATACGCTTTTTATTCTCGTACAGGGAACGGTAGTAGATGCTGGATCTGACCTGAACCTGTGTTCAAATGCTAACCCGGTCAGCCTTTCCGCTACGCCATCCGGTGGCATGTGGAGTGGAGAAAATATTTCCTCAGGTGTTGTTTTCGATCCGACCACCGCTACAGCCTCGGATTATGTATTGACTTATATGCTTACGGATACAGTTACCGGATGTAGCAATAAGGATTCTATCGCAGTCCACATACTTAGCATACCAACAGCAACCCTGGATAGCATCGGGCGTACTTGTGTTGGCGAAGCGCTCGACCTCGGCCCTTTTTCAGGCGGCACAGGAATTTCATCCTGTCAATGGGAATTTGGAGACGGCAACACCTCCAATGTGTGTGATCCGATACATATTTATGCTAATCCGGGAATTTACGTACTCACCCTGATGGTCCAGAATGCAGCGATGTGCAAGGATACGGTGAGCACCGTGATTCAGGTCGTAACGCCACCGGATGCTACTTTCACCATAGATACTACTTCTGGCTGCGCCGACCTGCCTGTAACCATTTTTAATACGAGTACTATAAACGACTACACTTTATACATCTGGCAGTATGGCAACGGTGTCCAGGATACAGTGCTACAGCCAGGCACGATCGTATTTACGCAAGGAGAGCACGACACTACTTATACCATCTTGTTACAATCCGTGAATGGCTGTGGAACCGCTACATTCTCTGAGCCTGTGACGGTGTTTCCCCGCCCTCAGGTGCGCTTCGGTACTGACGTGAGCAGCGGCTGCACTCCATTGGAAGTCAACTTTAACAACGTTTCCGTAGGCGATCCTGATTATTACAGATGGTATGTGAACGGGGTGCTTCGTGATACGAGTTTTCAACTGGGCCAACAGGTGTTTCTGACCACCGACCACGACAGCACTTATATCATCACATTAGTTGCCGGAAATGAATGCGGCATGGATACTGTAATCCACACCGTGCTGGTAAAACCCAACCCTGTGGAAGCCTTTTTTAATATCGACACCTTGAGTGGTTGCCAGCCACTTGCCGTACGGCTTATCGACTACAGCACACAGGGACTGTATGTGAGTTGGGATCTGGGCGACGGCAATACTGCAACCGGAGATACTGTACTGCATACATTCCTTCAGGCAGGCATCTACCTGATTCGGGAGTTCGTGAACAACGGTTGCGGTTTTGATACAGCCTCGGTAACGGTTACAGTACTACCCACCCCCGTGGTCAGTTTCAGCCATGAGGCGTTCGTTTGTCTGGGCGATACGATATATTTTTACAATACTTCGCCAGCCGTTATCGGCAGTTACTGGGATTTTGGCGATGGCACAGCCGATTCTACGCTGACTACTACTTTTCATATTTATACAAATCCTGGTCAATACATAGTACAAATGGTGGGGCTGGCAGCCACTACAGGCTGCCAAGGCAGTGCCAGCAACACCGTGGAGGTAAAGGATTTGCCTCAACTGGCAATCAGTTTGCCAGATACTTTCGGGTGCCAGCCGTTTACGATTCATCCCGTGAATACAACACCCGGAAACCCTCTTTTTTACACCTGGAATTTTGGAGATGGAAGCACCAGTACCAGCCCCAATGGACAGCATACCTATTCCTCTCCCGGAGCTTATTCTATTTACGCACAAATCACGGATTTTTTCGGCTGCACCAATACCTGGTCTTATCAGCCCATACAGGTTTATCCGAAACCGGTAGCATCCTTTTTGGAAAACCAGACTGAATTATGCCTTACCCCAACGACTCTATTGTTCCACAATACTTCCGTTGATGCGGATGCCTATCAATGGCAATTTGGTGCCCTTGGCATCTCTACGGAAGTTGACCCAACGCTGGATGTCAATACTTCAGGTATCATTCCGGTGGTTTTATTTGCTGAAAATCAATATGGGTGTAAGGATACTGTTGCAAGGGATGTTTCCGTATACGGCACGCCGATGCCAATTTTTATGGTGGACGATCAGGAGGGTTGTGAACCGTTTTCCGTATTTTTTGAAAATCAATCAACGGGCGTCAATCAATATGCCTGGCAGTTTGGCGACGGCGCTTTATCCAATGAGATCAGTCCCATCCACGTGTATGAAATGAACGGCACTTATACCGTCACGCTGTTTGCCTCAGCCGATTCTATTTGTTTCGACTCCGTACGTTTCAACAACCTGATCACCGTTTTGCCTTCGCCAGTGGCCGACTTTTCATTCGAACCGGTTAACGATACCACCATCACACCCAATGGAATTATTCGTTTCACTGATCTTTCACTGGGCGCTGTCCGTTGGCACTGGGATTTTGGCGACGGCGATACATCCGCGCAGCGGAATCCTACGCACCGCTATTTCGTCAATGGCCCTCGACCGGTTCAGTTGATCACGTATAACCATCTCGGATGTTCAGATACCGCTACTATGAACATCACGCCCGAATTTTTTGGTCGCCTGTATATCCCTACTGCGTTGTCACCTGAATCGGGCACTGCCGGTGAACTGGAATTTATTGCCGTCGGGCTGGGCCTCCTCGAATTTGACCTTTCTGTATATGCATCCAACGGTCAGCGGGTTTGGCACACGGCTGCATTGCTGGACGGGCAGCCCAGCGAAGGCTGGAACGGTAGCCTGAACAACACTGGCCCGGAACTGCCGCCAGGTGTTTATTTATGGAAAGCACGTGCTCGTTTTGAGAACGGGCAGATTTGGGACGGTATGTCTTTGGACGGGAATTTGCCGGTAACGGAAGGGAAAGTGCTGTTGATTCGTTAGAAAAGGGTTGCCACCTGCTGGACTACACCCATTCAGCCTTTACCTCACCCATTAATTTTATACCCGATCAGGTACACCTTATATACGCCATTTGGTTATTTATACCCGATATAGTATAAAAAATATATAAATCCATTATATTTGTACCCGAAAAGGTATAAAAAATGACACTAGGCGCATTCATCAAAGAAAAACGAAATCTGGTAAAACTCACGCAACCCGAACTGGCGGCCAAAGCGGGAGTGGGATTGCGTTTTATCCGGGAACTGGAACAAGGAAAAGAAACCTTGCGGTTAGACAAAGTCAACCAGGTGCTGCAATTGTTCGGGTACGAGGCCGGGCCCGTAAAAATGAACCATTCCACCATCGACTAAAAAATGGAGCGATGCGAAAAGCACTGATAAATATGCACGGGCGTTACGCCGGCCGGTTGTGGCAGGATGACGAAGGGTATCATTTTAAATATGACGAAGCCTACCTGCAATCTACGGCGCCATGGGCCGTCAGTCTCACGCTCCCTTTGAGAATCGAGACGTACACTTCCAAGGTGTTATTCCCTTTTTTTGACGGATTAATCCCGGAAGGCTGGTTATTACAAATTGCTGAAAAAAACTGGAAACTGAATCCCCGGGATCGGATGGGACTTTTGTTAGCATGCTGCAAGGATTGTATCGGCGCAGTAAGCGTTCACCCGACAACTGAAACTTCGTTATGAGTGCACGATGTTTATACTGCTATCAGCCGTTGACGGCACAAGAGCGGGACTTCCATGCCCGATGCAGTAATAAGATATTCGGTGTGGCAGTACCGCCGGTTTTTCCTTATCAGGAGGACCAATTGGAACCCCTGGCGCTGGAACTCATTAAAAGTCAGACGACGGTTACAGGGGTGCAACCCAAAATCTCCTTGCACCTGACCACTGGCGATGGCGATCAGGCGCCCAAACGGTTTACTATTGTGGGTTTATGGGGCGGATATATTTTAAAACTGCCTACTCCACATTACCAGAAACTACCAGAGGTAGAAGACCTGACGATGCACCTTGCCGCATTGGCAAAAATCAAGGTAGTACCGCATAGTTTGATCCGCCTGCAATCCGGTCGGCTGGCATATATTACCCGACGTATCGACCGCGTAAAAAAAGAAAAGTTGCACATGGAAGATATGTGCCAACTCACAGAACGCCTGACGGAGGACAAGTACTTTGGCAGTTATGAACAGATCGCCAGAACGATCAAAAAGTTTTCTGTGAACCCGGGTCTGGATGTTGTCAATTTTTTTGAAGTGGTGCTGTTTTCATTTTTAACCGGGAATGCCGACATGCATTTGAAAAATTTCTCGTTGTTGCAACAGCCTGCATCCGGTATGGCACTCGCCCCTGCCTACGACCTATTGGCCACTACGCTGGTCAACCCGGCGGATGAGGAAGACCTCGCGCTGACCCTGAACGGGAAAAAGCATAAAATCAGAAAATCCGATTTTATTCGTGCATTCAACGCTTCGAATCTGGACGCCAAACAGCAGGAACAAATTTTCCATAAAATGGAAAAGGCCAGAAAAGCGTGGGTAGATATGGTCGGAATCAGTTTTCTGGGTGCGGACTTAAAATTGCAGTATTTGGAATTGCTTGGAGATCGGTTTGGGAGGATGGTGTAGGGTGACCGTGAGGGGAGTTAGGCGTACTTGAAAGAGGAGGCCCACAGTCCCATTCCCAGGCAGTGAACCAATGATATTTGAAGCATGAGGATAACCTTTGGCCCGGACAAAACCTAAAAAGGCGATTGTATTCGCAAAAAAATCGTTGTTTTTGCGAATACAATCGCGAATACATGATAAAACGGAACTCACCATACCCGGCCCTTTCTTTTCATTCCTGTTCTTCTTCTAAGATCACCTTGCCTATTTGCCAATACATCAGCACCCTTTCCGTATCTACTGAACGGATGGCCCGGTCTTTTGCCGTGGCAATGATGGACTGTATCTGCTGTAGGAGTTCTTGTTTTAACTGCATCGTTTTCAAATAAGCAATGGCTAATCGACCTTTACCTGCCCGTTCATCAGCATGGGGAGGAGCCAGTCGCGGAGTTCAACAAGATTTTGGTTCTCCTTGAAAATACACTCTCTCTTCTGGTCTAATGGCTTTGATAAAGTGAAATACTTATCTATTAATTCTAAAGAAGGAGAAGGAATTAATAAATTTTTTATAGAATCTAAGGAAAGATTTTTTATGGTCGAACCTGTAGCAATATTCCATATCTGTTTTTGAACATGTTTCAATTTTGTAGAGCATCAACTGGGCGACCTGAAAGTAAACATTCTCTTCTCCTGCGTTAATACGGACGACTGGTCAGATGAGAGTTGGATCAATGCAGAAGGTACACCTTCACATATTATCAAGTTGCCGTATGACAAAATCAAATCCATGAACAAAGAACAAGTTCGCGCACTGATGCTGGAAAAAGCACAGGAAAGATTGCAGCAGGCTGCGTAAAATTTTTACCTCGACTACCTGCCGAGGCGGAAACAACTTACTTCCCAATACAAAAAGTGATGTCTATTGATTGTCAAGTAGTTATGGAAATTGGGTACAAATTGGGTACATAATTGGCAAAAAACGTCCGAAATTGCCATAAATATGATAGTGCTTAGTCTATTACAATTTGAAATTTCGGGTCAAAACCAATTGCTTGTCGACTTTCCTGTTCTCTTACATACTCTTCATATCGCTTTCCAAAATCTGCATTTAGAGGCTGCCATTTTTTAGTGTCATAAATGTACTCTGCTTCTTTAAAGACTTGGGTCAAAGGGGTTTTTAGATGTGAAAAAATTTGCGAATCGGAATAATTCGCAAAACAGCAAGGGATGATTGACCAAGGCAAAGCAACTGAAGGATGCAAATCAGAAAATTTGACATTACCTTTTAGAATTCCTGTTCTTGGATTGCGGAAATTACTTTTTAGATATTCGGCTGCAACAACTGAGCAACCGAATTGCATGGAATTAAATGGAATTCCGCAAAAATGCGGAATAGACGGTCCCGATTCGATGTAATTGTATAATAGGTATAGAGGTATGTATCCTTTTGATTTTGCATAAGCGAGCAGTAAATCAACCTGATTGTGAATCAAACCTGCCGAATCTTCTACTGTGTGATTAAGTTTAGGATAATTTCCCTTCTTCAAATTATTACTACCATTTGGCAAAGAAGCGTGGTATAGGATTTTCGATTGGATTGCAAAAGTTATGTATTGACCTTGGGACGTTCTGATTTTTAACTCTAAATCATCTCCTTGTGTCTTTTCTTCGACAGATTCAAAAAGCCTAAATTTTAATCCTGAATAAGAGGCCTTTAAAATCGTTAATTCATAAACCAAGTTTTGTGTAATCGTAGTTTCATGAATCTTAAGCCTTGGCCTTGTACGAGAAAACTGTATTCTGTACCATGTATCCAACGCAGCAGCCATAAATGCAACACATTCATCGGAAAGCGTGGTATTCTTTTGTTTCAAATTGTTGTAATGATATATGATGCTCATATTCAGGATTATTTAGAATTTGCCAATACCTGTAACTCTTCAAAATCCCCCGGCCTCAACTTCTCAAAATCCTTTTGCAGCACCTTAATGTAGTTCCATCCTACACCCGTCAATTCGGTCGCCGTTTCACACCAATTTTGCGCTGCATTGTCTTTCATCGCAACTTCAATGTCTTCCCGGCCTTTGGTTTCAATTACCCAATGCGAGCCGTCAGCCAGGCGGGCAATGAAATTGGGGTAGTAATTGCGGATGTTGGCAAGGGAATCGGTGTACTGGATACAAAAGCCGAACTGTTCCGGCAATTTGGCGAACGCCTCCAAATCTTCGGCCTTGTCCAGGAACCGGGCACAAGCCAATTCAAATTCATTATCGCAAGGCACAAAATTGAAAACGGTTTGCTTCGATTCAATGACTTTCTTTGAAGTAGCAAAGGGTTGTGTAATGGAAAGCATCCGCGAAGCCGTAATCAATTCAGGTGTACGGGTTTCCACCACTTTTTCACGCAAGGCGCGTTCAAATTCTTTGACTACCACGAAAGAAGCCAAATTGCTCGAAATTGCTTTAATTGCTTCTTTGGTATTCAAGTCAACAGTACGGCCAAATGCTTTGTGTTCAAAAAACTCCCGCACTTTCGGCGCGATGGCGTGGAACTGTGAGGGCAATTTGATGTTTTGAGCAATGCGTCGGGCATAGTACCCAATGACCTCTTCCGGGGTTTGAGCAGGCGGAATAGCGTATTCCCGTTCGAGCAATTTTTCATCGGTCAGAATGTCCCGGCCTTCATAAAGGAACGATTTTGCGGCTTCTATATCCGCACCTTTGAAGGGCAGGACGTTTGTTTTGAACGCCATGACCTCAATATCTGCAATTTCATCGGCCAATGACTTCTTCCTGCCCAACAGCGGTGAAATTTCAGGAATACCAATGTCCTTGTCGGCTTTGTCAGGTATAACAGATTGGACGGTGATAATTTTCAGTTTGTCCTTCCCGATCTGGAAAGTATCAAATTTCAGGTCTTCGAGTTTTTCCAAATCGGCCACAAAATCCATAAACGCTTTGTTTCCGATAATGTCCACCCGTTCTTGATAGCCCCCTATTTCCCGGAACATAAGCCGAAGTCCACGCCCAATGGTTTGTTCTGGCAGAATATTGGCTTTGGCTGTATAAGGGCGCAAGCCCAAAACGACCGTCACGTTTTGCACGTCCCAACCTTCCCGAAGCATTAACACGGAAACAATGACATTGACGGGCGAGCTTGTTTCATCCACTTCCCGCGACATTCGCCGTGCCAAATCAAGGTCTTTTTCCGAAACTTCCCCATTCTTTTTGGTGTGAATAACGAGCGTTTTTTCTCCGGCAAAACATTCCGGGTATTTGGTTTTAAGCCAATCGGCCACATCATCGGCTTCTTCGGTACTGTTCATCATTACGAACAGGATTGGCTTTTTACCGAGCGGGGCAAGTTGTTCGCGGTATTCCTTCCAGCGTTCTACCGAGGCCACCATGTAGCCGACATATTTAACGCTGGCAATGTCAGATTTGGCTTCGGTGACTTGTGAAATACCTTTGATCGGGCGTTTCACGATGTTGTCGAGGATGGCTTGTTTCAATGGGTAATCAAAAACTGTCCAGGCGAACAAGCCGCCACCCTGATACCGAGGGGTGGCCGAAACATCCAACTGTATAGCCAGTGGACGCCCACTATGAATCTTTTGGATGCTATTATTCCACTCGTTATCCTCATCATGGGTGTGGTGGGCTTCATCATTCAACACCATGACTAATCTTTCACGGGCAATGATGCGCGTGTCGAAATCGCTGATTTCTGATTTCTTGGTCGATGGGGTTGTGCCAAGCATGGCGGTCATTATGTCGGTTTCTGCCTCGTTTTTGCGGTCAGGGCGTTCGTAAAACTGTTGGATGTTGGTCAGGTAAAAAGCCCCGTCTGAATAATTGCCCTCTGTATCGCCGCGCATATAATAGTTCATATCCCACCATCATTGGAAATGCCGGGGAATAAGGGGGGCAGAACGGAAAACTCTTCCGCTTTCAAAATCAGTTTTTAATCGTTCAAAAACAATGACGTTGGGGGCGAGCATCAAAAATGTTTTGGCGTATTGATTTTCATCTTCGCGCACTGCATTGGCAAATTGCCAAACCACGGCCATTGCCAAGACCATCGTTTTGCCTGAACCTGTTGCCATTTTCACGCAATAGCGGGAAAACTCGTCATAAGGCGGCATCCGTAAGTCGCGGCTGTGTTGTGCATAATTTTCGAGCAACCCTTTTCGGGAACGCACTTTGGCTACCTCGTACAAATAAATCAATGTCTCAATGGCTTCGCGTTGTGCGAGGTGGTAGCGGAACTGCCGACCATTGGACATTGTATGGTCGGTGCGAAACCAAAAACTGAGCAGTTCGCTTGTGGTGGTCGTCACTCCTTTGTAGC
>Ga0163151_10004875_pt1 | contig 17611 bp, 22 predicted proteins | sample OliLakLV19MP5IB2_FD_145596 | JGI IMG/M metagenome (GOLD analysis project Ga0163151, IMG submission 145596) | Freshwater microbial mat bacterial communities from Lake Vanda, McMurdo Dry Valleys, Antarctica - Oligotrophic Lake LV.19.MP5.IB-2 | ecosystem: Environmental > Aquatic > Freshwater >...
TGAAAGATTTTCCGCATTTTATGCTTAAGGAGATTTTTGAGCAGCCTAAAGTTTTGCGAGTCCTAGCTGAGAATGCGTCGGCAGCCGGTGAGATTGCTGAAGATATTAAAAAGGCGTATGGCACTTTTTTTCTGGGTTGCGGGACTGCATCTTATGCGTGTTTGGCTGGGGTATATCTTTTCTCTAAAATTGCCAAAAAACATGTTAATTTTTCTATTGGGTCGGAGTTTACATATATTGAGGATTATATTAAGGAAGGTAGTTTGGTGGCGGCTATTTCGCAGTCCGGGGAAACGATTGATGTGGTAGAGCCGTTTTCTATCGCCAAGAAAAAAGGCGCGGCGCTTCTGGCGGTCACGAACGTTTTAGGATCGACAATGTACCGAATGGCAGATAAGAGATTGATGTTACAGGCCGGACCTGAGAAAGCGGTTGCGGGGACTAAGAGTTTTACGGCGATGGTGGCGAATATGATTTTACTGGCTTACGCGGTGGCAGGCGACACAAAAACCGGAACAGAGATACTGGAAGACAGTGCGGTTGAGATTGAGAGGATATTGCAGACTACTGAGCCAATTAAAGAATTGGCTGAGAAGATATATCAAGTAAGGCATGTTTATATTTTAGGACGGGGGCTTTCTTATCCGCTGGCTTTAGAAGCGGCCCTTAAGATCAAGGAAATTTCTTATATTCATGCTGAAGGATTTGCGGGCGGCGAGCTTAAGCATGGAGTTATTGCCCTTATTGAGAAAGGGACTCCGGTGATTGTTTTTGTGCCTAAAGACGAGACGAGATCGGCTATTTTAGCTTCGGCTATGGAAGTTAAGGCCCGCGGAGCATATGTAGTCGGGATTGGTGAGGAGGAGAATCCGGTTTTTGATTACTTTTATAAGGTTAAAGATGTTGGGGCTTCGAGTTTGATACCACATGTGGTATTTGCACAGTTGTTGTCGTACTACCTGACTGTTAAATTAGGGTTGAATCCTGATAAACCAAGGAATTTGGCGAAGAGTGTGGTTGTAAAATAAGTGGAATGACAGTTTTTGTTTAGGATTTCTTTATGAAAAAAATTATTGTGGGTGGGTCATTGGCTTTTGATTATATTATGAATTTTCCCGGGGTGTTTGCGGATAATATTGATCCTGAGAAACTTGATGTGATGTCAGTTTCGTTTTTGGCCGAGACTCTTAAGAAGGAGAAGGGCGGGACTGCGGGGAACATTGCTTACTTTTTAGCTCTTTTGAAAACTACTCCAGCTATTTTGGCTACCGCTGGGGAGGATTTTGAATATTATGGCAGGTTTTTGGAAGACGCCGGGGTGAGCCTGAGTCAGGTGAGGATTGTTCCGGGGGAATCGACATCTTTGGCGATGATTTTGACTGATAGGAATAATAACCAGATCACTGCTTTTCATCCGGGAGCGATGGATATGGCTGATGTGTTGTCTTTAAAAGACACTAAGGCCGAGTTTTGTGTGATCGCACCGACAAAGCCCGAGGCTATGAGTAGAATGATATCTGAGTGCAAAGAACTTAAGATCGCATATATGTACGATCCAGGAATGCAGCTTCCGCGACTCTCAGACGCGCAACTTCTGGAAGGAGTTGAGGGGGCGGAAATTTTAATTGCTAATGATTACGAAATGGCGGTTATTAAAAAGAGATTAATGCTTTCTGATACCGATTTGCTTAAGAAAGTGAGATTACTAGTAACTACTTTAGGGGAGAAAGGATCAGTCGTTCAAAGTAACGATCAAAAAATTGAGATAAGTGCAGCGAGACCGGAAGAAGTTTTGGATCCGACAGGTGCCGGGGATGCATATCGAGCGGGATTTTTGGCGGGGTATTTAAGAGATTTTGATTTAAAGACTTGTGGTCAATTAGGCTCACTTGCCTCTTGCTACGCAATAGAAAAGTATGGTACAACAAACCACAAGTTCTCAATTGAGGAATTTAAGAAAAGATACAAGGAAAACTTTGGAGAAGAGATAAATGGTGAAATTTGATATTAAAGATATAAAGCTGGCTGAGGCTGGTAAAAAGAAAATTGAGTGGGCAGGATCCCAGATGAAAGTTCTTCAATCTATTGAGGAGCGATTTAAGAAAGAAAAACCACTTAAAAACGTAACGCTTGCTGCTTGTTTGCATGTTACTGCTGAGACTGCAAATTTAGCGATTGCGCTAAAGGCTGGTGGAGCTAAGGTATTTTTAGCGGCTTCCAATCCCCTTTCAACTCAGGATGAAGTGGCGGCTTCCCTCGTTAAGGATTACGACATTCCTACATTTGCTATTAAGGGTGAGGATAACAAAACTTATTACAAACATTTGAATGCTGTTTTGGACGAAAAACCTCAGATTACGATGGATGATGGAGCAGATTTGGTTTCTATATTGCATTCTGAAAGGCAGAAGCAGCTTATTGATGTTTATGGTTCTTCTGAGGAAACAACCACTGGGGTAATTCGACTCAAAGCTATGGAAAAAGATGGAGCGCTTAAGATTCCGGTTATTGCGGTTAATGACTCCATGACAAAGCATATGTTTGATAATCGCTTTGGGACAGGGCAATCGACTATTGATGGAATTTTAAGAGCGACAAATATACTTTTGGCGGGTAAGAAGTTTTTGGTTGTTGGATATGGTTGGTGTGGAAGAGGTTTAGCTTCTAGGGCTCGTGGAATGGGAGCTCAGGTAATAGTTGCGGAAATTGATCCTATTCGAGGACTTGAGGCTTTAATGGAAGGTTATGAGGTCATGAAGATGGCGGATGCTTTGAAGGTGGCGGATATTGTGGTTACCGCAACTGGGAATAAGCATGTGATTGATTCTTCACATTTAAAGAATATGAAGGAAGGCATAATAATTGCAAACACCGGGCATTTTAATGTGGAATTTGATTATGACGGATTTGTTAAAGCCGCTAAGAAGAAGCGTATGATGCGCCCATTTCTTGAGGAGTTAACAATTAACGGGAAGCGGCTTTATGTTTTAGGGGAAGGAAGATTAATTAATTTGGTGTCTGCGGAAGGTCATCCGCCTGACGTCATGGATATGAGTTTTGCTAATCAGGCTTTAGCTGCGGAGTATTTGGTTAAAAATGCGGGGAATATGGAGAGCAAAGTTCTTAAATTGCCTGATGCAATTGATAAGGAGATTGCCAGATTGAAGTTGGAATCTATGGGTGTGGGGATTGATAAGCTCACCCCGGCACAGAGGAAATATTTAGATTCCTGGAATGAAGGAACTTAGTTTTGGAAATTAGTTTCACTAGAAGAATATAGCAAACTCCGGGGCTTGAATTGTTTTTTTATTAGACTTATTATGTCTATATGACTTCCAAACAAATTATTGATATTCTCAGAAAAGAACTGAAGCCGATAATAGAGGAGACTGTCACTCCAATCATAGAAGAGCAGTTAAAGCCAGTTCACGAGACCTTGGAAGTGCATGGAAGAAAAATCGATGCTTTAACCGCGGATATGCATGTTGTCCGTAAATTAGCAGAGACCAGTGTTGATATTGTTAAAGCCAGATATGAGAAAAACAAACGGGAGATTGATGAAATTAAGAACCACTTACATTTACCAAAAGAACCATATTTCGCGGAGTAATTAGATCTCCCCTTTTAACATATTAAAAGTCTGTTTTTTAGCTTCGGCGATGGATTGGCCCCAGGCTTTGGAGGCTTTTAGGAACATTTCTTCTATTTCATTATTTTTGGGTGCTTCGGGATTTGTAGTTTGAGATTCTAAGTAATCGTAGACATTTTTTCTGCTGTCTTTACCAAGCTTGAGGGTTTGAGCAAGTCCCTGGAAGGTTGTGGTAGTTATATTATCTGGATGACCCATGTCATCGTCTGGAATGTGGCATCCACAGTTGTAGCACATATTTAGGATTATCTAAGATTCGCGGGCGGTTTTCAAGACCTTTGCGTACCATTCTAGCTGGGCGAAGGTTTTTTCCATGCCACTCTCCACATGTTCATCAACGGATAAAACGCCTTCTTTGATTTTCGAGGAGATGAATTGGATGAGTACTCCCTCGCGGATGACAACAGTTTGGAGTTCTATGAAATTTGTTCTTAATTGTTCGACAGCTCTGGCTCCGCCGGACATTCCGCCATAGCCTACGAAGGCCACTGGTTTTTTTACCCATTCATTATAGGGATAATCTATGGCATTTTTCAGGGCTGAGGATGTTCCGTGGTTGTATTCGGGAGTTATAAATACAAAACCATCAGACTCGGCGACTTTTTTAATCCATTTGTTGGCCACTTCATCAGAGGTATTGGCGTTCATCATAGCAGGATAACCTGGTTCTTCGTATAGTTTCATTGGGTGGTCTTTGAGGTCAAATAATTCATACTGAACGTCAGTTCTTTTTTTGGATTGCTCGATAACCCAATTGCCGACTTTATCACCCACCCTGCCTTCCCTAATACTTCCGATTACTACTAAAATCTTCATAAAAAGGTAATACAATTTATACTTTTCTTTTAGTAGTAGTTACATTAAATGAAGTGTAAGTCCGATGGTGTATACTTGAATTATGGAATATTTTAAATTGCTGACCTCAAACCTAAGATTCTACATACTTGCTTCGACAACACTTTTGGCGTTAGGAATTTATTTTGGCATTAAGCAATTTATAGCTGATGAGTATATGCAGACAGTCAGTCTCACTCAGTTCTACGCTTTAGCTGCTGTTACATATTTGTATTTTACGTTGTTGGCTTCTCCCTTAACCCGGATTTTTCCTCAATTTCCATATAGAGCCAAGTACATTTTTGCCAGAAGAGCGCTGGGGGCAAGTGCGTTTATGTTTGGGGCACTTCATTATTACTTTGCGCTATTTAAATACATCGGAGGACCGGAGGTGCTTCTAGCTATGCCTTTTGAAAGTCAAGTTCCAGTTCTTCTTGGCAGTACGGCATTTTTAATCCTTTTTTTAATGGCCATTACATCTTTTGATTTGGCGATAGCTAAGCTTTCTGCCGTTAGATGGAAATTTTTACATCGATTTGTTTATTTAGCTGCGGCGCTGATCACGGCACATGCTCTTCTACTTGGATCTCATTTTAAGAATCTGTCCGAGACTATACCTTTGATATTTTTTGCAGCTTTGTCGTTTTTACTGGTATTGGAATCCATTAGATTTAATAGATATTTGAATATGAAATTTATAGGTATGGGTAGATTTTTTATTCCCCAGATAGTTGTTGCAGGTTTATTAGCTTACTCCAGCCTTAAAATATCTAGCTGATTCTGATAAACTCATCCTTGTGGGGCTCCTCAAAAATATTCGCTTTATTATCATTTTTTTCAGTAGTTTGCTGGCCGGCGCAATCTATCTTTATATTAATCAGACCGTAGAAAATGAGCAGGGACAAATTATCAAACTGACGCAACTGTATGCGTTGATATCAGTAACTTTTTTGTATATAACGCTCATGGCTTCCCCACTAACAAGATTTTTTAGTTTTTTACCATTTCGCGGACAATATTTGTATGCCAGAAGAGGCCTGGGGGTTAGCGCGTTTATTTTTGCGGTACTTCACGTTTATTATGGTTTTTTTGGTGAGCTGGGGGGATTTGAGGGATTACAATTTTTAAATAACAGGTATCTCTTGGCAGTGGCTTTGGGGGCTGTTTCTATCACTCTCTTAACTTTGATGGCAGCTACTGCATTTGAGAAAGTGATAAGTAAGTTAACTTACTCTAAGTGGAAAATTCTTCACCGGCTTGTTTATTTGGTAGGAATACTCACAACTGTTCACGCTTTAATGTTGGGGTCGCATTTTACCAGCTTTGCAGGATGGATTCCTCAGGTTTTTTCTGTGGCCCTGATTATACTTTTGATTCTTGAAGCTTTGCGGTTGGATATTTACCTAAGTAAAAGATTTGTTAGTTTGCCGAAGTTAGGTCTTAGTTTTTTTGTTGTTAGTTTAGGAATTTTTGTTTTCTTTATGTACTCATTTATGCCGCGGGAATATAGTGGGAACTTTTCTTTGCATGAAACTCATAGGGAAATGGCAAAGGAGAGCTCGGCTATGAAGATGCCTGAATATATGATGAGCATGCCGGGAATGCAGGGAGATAAAACTAAGAGGTATACAGTTGACTGGGATTATCAGGAGCCAGTTATTCCAGGGGCACAGACCAATTTGAAATTTAGAGTTTTTGATGCATCTAACGGTCAGCCAGTAACCTTATTCACTAAAAATTATGAGAAATTGATCCATTTAATTATTGTTGACAGTTCACTAGGCTCATATCAACATATTCACCCGGAATTCAAGGATGGATGGTTTACGATCGATGCCGTTTTTTCTAAGAATGACCGTTATAATCTTTACTTAGATTTCGTGCCTGTTGGGGCGACCGAGCAACAGATTGGGCTGAGTTTGCAGACGCAGGGTTATAAAAATGATTCCAAATTTATACCAGTAGTTGATGCGAACTCGGAGAAGAGGTTTGGGGATTTTCAGGTTAAATTGGAATTTGCTAAACCACTTAAGGCAGCGCAGCTTTCTGTTGGGGGGCAGAATTTGAAGTTTAATATATTTAATACCGAGGGGAAACCTGTTACAACACTCAAACCATATCTTGGATCTTTTGGGCATTTGGTGATGATAAATGCTAAAACTTTTGAATATCTTCATATTCATCCGGTTCAGACGGGTAATTTGCTCCCCGATCAGAACGGTGGGCCGATTGTTGAGTTTATGCCAATGGGGATTTACGGAGCTATTAAGCCTGGGATTTATAAATTGTTTGGGCAATTTAATCCTGATAATAATTTGATAACTGCTGAATTTACAATCGAAGTGGAATGAAAATACACAAGTTTGTCATTTTTTTGGCCATCAGCTATCAGCTATCAGCCGTCAGCCCTGTTTTGGCTCATTTTGTTAAATCTGATTCAGGAATAGGGGCTGTTTTGCATGTTGATCCGGGGGATGATCCGATTGCCGGAGAACCAGGCAATATAATTTTAGAATTCAAAGATACTCAGAATAAATTTGACTTAAGTAAGTGTGATTGTAGACTTGTAGTTTCGAAACAGAATGTGGAAGTTTTTTCAGAGGTATTGAAACCTGTTGCGGAGACTCAAAAATTGTCTTCGGTTACTGCTATTACTTTTCCGGAAAAGAATATATATAAATTAGTAATCACTGGGTCATCCAGCACCGGCGAGTTTCCTGGTTTTGAACTTACCTATGATGTGAGAGTTGCGAGAGAAGTTGCTACACCGAGTTCTCATAACAGTGAGGTTGTTGTACATGAAGAGCCAAGCATACATCCGGCGGCTTTTGCTTTGATTGCAGTATTTTTAATTGGGGCTTTGTTGGCTTTTAGGAAAAGGAAAATTGCAGTTATTATCCTGGTTTTAATGCTGGTTGCGCATTCGGTACCGATGAAGGCGATTCATGCATCTCACAACACGTCTGTTGATAGTGGTGCTTTTGCTTGTTGCTTACCAGTTGCTGCGGTCATTCCATTATTACCTACTGAGTTTGAAGCTATAACGACTCCTGAGCCAGAGATGATTACTAGTGATTTGAGGCTTAGCACAGACTCATATATTAATCTCTTCACCCGCCCTCCCCCTTTCTAATTATTTCCCTGTACGAAAATCTTAAAAAAGAAAGGAGGTGAAATTTATGAATTTTGAAAAGATAGTGATTTCTTTGAGTGTTTTGGTTATCACATTGTTGTTACCTACGCTGAGCTTGGCTCATGTAGTTGTTAAACCAGCTGAGGTTGGTGTTGGACAAAGACTGAATTTTGCAGTTAGTGTCCCAACTGAGGAAGAAACCCCAACAGTTTCTGTGCGGCTGGTAATTCCGGAAGGAGTTCAAAGTGTTAGACCTAATGCTAAACCAGGATGGAATATTCAGCTTAAAAAATCTAGTGAAGGAGAAAAGGCGAAAATAACTGAGATAGTTTGGTCAGGAGGGAGTATTCCGGCTGAGCAGAGAGATGAGTTTATTTTCAGCGCCCAGGCTCCAGTATCTGAAACTTCCATTGTTTGGAAAGCATATCAAACTTATGGCGACGGGACGGTAGTGGCTTGGGAGAATGATCCTAAGATGATTGAGGATTATACAAAATCTAATCCACCTCTCGAAAGAGAGGACGATCATAATGCTCCAAGGCCGTACTCACAAACCCAAGTTGTTAATGATTTAATTGCGAGTCCTAAGCCTACGGCGCAGGATGTCATTGTAGACAGGAGTAAAACTAATAACCTGCCTTTGGTACTTTCTGCTTTAGCAATTGTTTTAAGCGGATTTGCTTTAGGAATTAACCTAAGGAAAGGTTAGTTGTTGGAAAGTGCGGTTTGAGTCTATAATCTCAGGGCGGCATAAAAACCGTCCTGAGATGAAAAATTTTTTTAATTTAGTCTGTTTAGTAATAATTTTAATGTTTCCATATTCTGTTACAGCGCATTCTATTGGACAACCACCTTATTTCAAGGTTAACGGAATCTTTACTGACTACTACCCAGTCCCCTCCTCTTCTTTAGCGGATTTTAAATTGCCTCAGGATATTGCTACGGGGGTGTTTCTGATAAATACTCCAATTGATTTTGAGATTGATCCCGCCTTATTGCCCGTACCTGCTGAAATCGTAGATAAAACAAAGTTTTTGTGGGAATTTGGGGATGGAGAAAAAGCTGAAGGATTAAAAAACTCGCATACTTACCTAAAACCTGGTACATACTTTTTGGACATCTATGCTGATTCAGAGGGAGGATTTGAGCCGCAGCTTTTGCAGTCAACTGCAATAAATATTATGCCTTATAAAGATTATATATTGCCTAAATCGGTAATCACGGTTAACGGAAAGGAGTCGAGTGACCCACTACTAGATCTTATTGATGTGAATTTTACAGGAAAGCAGAAGTTTAATGGGAATAGATCTGAGGCGGGATCCAGCTCGATAGTCGAGTATTTCTGGGACTTGGGGGATTTGAATTATGCAGAGGGGAAAGAAATTATTTATGCATATGATGAGAATCCTTACACTGTTTTCCCGGTTCTAAGAATTAAGACTAAGGACGGTTTTATTGCTGATTCTTTTGTACAGATTAAAGATGAGAGCGCATTTTCACAATCAGATTCAGGACTTATAGGCACAAAGAATCGATTGTCTGAGTGGAAATGGATTATTGGGGCTGTAGTAGCGTCTTTATTATCAGCCGGAATTTTGACCTGGATTTTGAGTAGATTTCTTAAGAAATGAAAGAGTTTAAGCCAACTAAAGTACAGCTGACTTTAGCTTACGGTAGACCAATTCCAGATATTATTGCGCCGGACCTAAGGATACTTTTTTGTGGGATAAATCCGGGACTGTATTCAGGGGCGACCGGGCGGCATTTTGCGAGGCCGGGGAATAAATTTTGGAAGGCATTACATCAGGGAGGTTTTACAGACAAACAGTTGAGTCCTTTTTCGGGAGATGAGCTTTTGGAGAAGAGGCTTGGTGTAACGAACTTTGTTAATAGAACCACTGCCAGGGCTGATGAACTTAACCCGGAAGACTATTCTAAAGGCGCCGCGATTTTAAGAGAGAAGATAGAAAAGTACAAACCTAAAGTCCTGGCAATTCTAGGTGTGGGGGCTTACAGAATAGGATTTAACAATCCTAAAGCAAAGACCGGCCTTCAACCTGAGAGAATTCACGGCGCATTTATTTGGGTGCTTCCTAATCCAAGCGGCTTGAATGCGCACTTCCAGTCTTCGGATTTCGCAAAACTTTTTAGAGAGCTTTGGGAGTTTTCAAATACACTTGGGTGAAAACTTGTTTAAAGAAAAAGGGGCGGTTATAATATGCTCATCCAATGGAGACTAACCTCGAGCCGCAGCAGTCAATGGATCTACTTGTTATTGGTTTAACTGCTTCCTCAATTATTGCCGGATTTTTAATTGGCGTGTTCACAAAGCAGCGCGTTTTGCTTAAGAAAAGAGAAGACCAGCTTAAGGAAATTATTCAGAAAGAGCGCAAAGCGCGTGAAGAGGCTGAGGATGCTATACGAGCCCGGGATGAGTTTTTGCAAATTGCATCACACGAACTCAAAACACCCTTAACTACTATTATCTTGCGAATCCAATCAACCTTAGATAGTATTTTAAACCAGTCTTTAGCAAATTTTTCGGGAGAGAAGTTAGTGTCGTCTTTAAATATTGCTCATGATCAGACTAGAAGACTGCAAAATTTGATTAAAGATTTACTTAATTTTTCTTTAATCACGACCGGAAAATTGGAGCTGGAACTTAAAGAGGAGAACTTAACTGAGTTTATTAAATCAGCGGTTAATAGATTTGAAGACCATTTGACTGTTGCGGGGAGTAGTTTAAAGCTTGAAGCCACTGAGGATATTAGAGGATTATGGGACCAGGTGCGTTTAGATCAGGCATTTTCTAATTTGCTGACGAACTCAATAAAGTATGGAGAAGGCAGTCCGATTGAGGTTACGGTTAAAAAAGAAGGTGATAAGGCTAAAATTACGGTTGCAGATAGTGGAATTGGGATCGATCCGAAATTGCAGAAGATGGTTTTTGAAAGATTCAAGCGGGGTACAACTGACGGGAAATTTCAGGGATTAGGAGTCGGTCTGTTTATTGTGAAGCAGATTGTTGAGGCACATGGTGGGAAGATTTATGTCAAAAGTAAATTAGGCGAAGGTTCTAAGTTTACTATTGAATTACCTATTAGAAAACATACTGAATTAGTGCCAGGGCCAAAGACTGAAATTTCAGCTACAACTGCTGTCCATTTGTCATAAACGATGAGCTCTTTCTTAATTCTTACAGTTAATTTTTGGTAGATATGGTAAGTTAATTGTCATGCCTAAATTCAGTTTGTTTTTACTTTCGTTACTACTTATTTTTCCTACTATAACCTCAGCAAAAGTGGAAGTTAATATTTCCAACAATATGGATGGGTCTAATAATAGGGTTAACGTAAATTCGAGAAATTCTAATAATCAGACTGATATTGTGATCAATAATAATGGGGAAATTAAAGAGTATCACGGTAATGGTGAAGGAGAAATTGAGCTTAAATCTGGTGACGGGAAAAGCACGGTTTCAGTAACTAACAATTCAGCCACAAGCAATTCCACTCAGACTTCCAATTCCACAGTAAACTCGAAGACTAATATCACTGTCAATTCCAACACTTCAGACTCTTCACCCTCTGCTAAACCAGAGGCTACTGTAGCTGGTATATTTAAAGATAGTTCGCAGGACTTAGAAACTAAATCAGGGCTTTGGGCATTTATTAAAAGAGAGATTTCCGAATTGTTTAAATTATTTAGCTAGTGTGATCATTTTTGGAAGCTGAAATTTAAAGTATTTTTCCTGACATTCCTCTTTACAGAAAGTTAATCTAGTTTCTTTGTCTTTACAGTTTTCGCAGCAAATATAATGGTAATGGCAGATGTCGTATTCGCAGTTTGTGTAGGAATCTGCGGGAGTGTTGCAGTGGTAACACTTCCCTACTATTTCATGGTTAGGATCCTCAGTATTGAAGCCAACTGTGAGCCGGTTATCGAAGACATAGAGTTTGCCTTTGAAATAGGAATTTGGATATTTTTCCATATAGGTTTGGATCCCGTCTTTTAATTGATATACATCTTTGAATCCATTTAGAATAAGGAAACCTGAGGCTTTTTCGCATCTAACTCCCCCGGTGCAAACAGTTACTATTGTTTTAGTTTTTAAGTTTTCAAGTTGTGGTAATACAGAGGGCAGGTCGTAGAAATTATGGAGGCCGGAAAAAATTGAGTTTTCAAAATAGCCGGAAGAATATTCGTAGTCGTTTCGCATGTCGACTGTGTAGAACTCTTTGCCTTCCTCGAACCATTTGTGAAGTTCGTCAGCGCTTAAATATTTACCGGTGACTTCATTTGGATTTATCGGTTGGCGGGCGGCGACTATTTCGGGGCGGGATTTTACTGATAACTTAGGGAAGCCATTACCGTCGCCCTGGCTTTTTTTGAAATTGATGTTTTGAAAGCGAGGGTCTTTTTCTAGTTCCAGGATGTACTTTTCAGTGTCCTCAGTAAGGCCCTCGAGTGTGCCGTTAATCCCCTCTCTGGCAACAATTATTCTGCCTTTTAAATTGAGTTTCGTGCAAAGTTCTTTTTGTTCATCTCTTAGTTTTTCCGGATCTTTGATTGTTACGTACTTATAGAAAAGCAGCACCTGGTAATTATTTTTCATGAGGGAAATTATATCACTTAATGATAATATGAATGTATGGTTTTTAATGCGGATTTAGAATTTGACAGGCAGGTAAATAATTTAGCTAAAAAGAACTATCCCAGCATCTTGCAGATTTCTGAGAAGGATCTTATAGATCTGTTGTCGCCTTTAAAAGACCTGTTGCCTGAAAAGATTAGTGATCCTGATATTGAAAAAGGGACGTTACCTTTTGTGATAGTTATTAAAAGTAATAATGGTAATTCTGAAGAATTAATGAGCGCTGTTGAATTTCAGAACAATGCTGGTTTAACTAAGTTGAATCCATTACAACCTAGCGATTTCCATCCTATTGCGAACATGAGTATCTCTGAATCACAGGCATATTTACTTATAGGTATTGACCGAGGAAAGGCTACGGTAAATGTGAGGCCTGAAGATGCTTTGGAAATTATTAAGACCCAACACAGATTTCCGTTAACTATCGATGAAGGGATTGCGCTTATAACTCAGTTTCCGGAGTTTTTGATTAAGAATAATTGTTTTTCGTTACTTGCTTCAAGGACGGGGAAGGATCAGAGAGTGCCGGCAATCTGGATTAACGCTAATAAACAGGCGAATTTGGGGTGGTGTTGGGATAGGAATCCGCATATCTGGTTGGGATCTGCATCATGTGAGAAAAGAGTCGGGGTTAAGGTATAATTCCAGGATGAAAAATAGTAACGAAGATAAGAATAATTCTCCATTTCATAATGCTCCGGCTTTTAATAGGCGTTTAAAAAGCAGGCAAAGAGTTATTCAGAGTTTTGAAGCTAAAGCCAATGCGAGTCGCAGTTTAAGTGAGAAGACTGCTGACTATATCACTGCAAGAGTTGGTAGTATGGCATTTTTAGCAATTAACCTCGTCTGGTTTACGGCTTGGATTGCTTTTAATGCTGAGGTTATTCCGGGCTTTAAAGCTTTTGATCCTTTTCCTTTTGGGTTTTTAACTATGGTTGTTTCCCTTGAGGCAATATTTTTGGCTATTATTGTTTTAGTTTCACAAAATAGAGCTGCCAAAATTCAGGATTTGCGCGAAGAAATAGAGCTTCAAATTAACACAATTGCTGAGGAGGAAATTACCAAGATTATGGAGCTTCAGGTAATGCTCCTAAAAAAGAACGGGATTGATGTATCAAAAGACGAGGAGTTACAGTTGATGCTTGAACCAGTTGATACTGATAGTATTGAAAAAAGCTTGCAGAAATCCTGACTATTCCATTCCTACAAAATTAATTTTGGGAAAATGTAACTTTACTTCTGATTGAAATTTTTCTGCCAGAGCTGTGGTGAACTTGGAGTTGCCGGCGCCTTCGCTTTGACGGCATAAACGGTTTTCGTAATCTCTAACAGTATCTAAAATATCTCTGCCCAATTCGTTGAATTTATTTTTCCATTTTTCCGGATCTTTTGCGAAACCGTCGTGGACTTTTTTGAAAGCGTCAAAATCGTCTTTGTTTTGTTTAATCATAACCTCGTAAAATTCCTTATATTTTGGTGCGGCCATTTTACCTATCTATCCCCTCTTTTGAGTTGTTTGCTTCTTCGGGCAATATGATGACTTCTGAGTTGGCTGGGACTGGAGAAGAGATGTTTCTGGGCCGGAAGTATGCATCCCCAAAAGAGAAAGGATTAAAGCCGATTACAAATATCAGTAACAAGATAAAAACAATGACGATTAGAATGAATGATTTGGTGGTACTCATGTGAGTAAATTTATTGTATCAGGAATTATTTGGGAACGAAACCGGAGAAAATTTGAGAACAAGAGGTGCCGGAACAGGCAACACAGCTGTATTTATGGCTGCTTTCGAGCGCTACGCGGTGTATGTAGTCCCTAACCCAGAAATCAAAATTTTGCTGGATGGAAGAGTAGGCAGCGATGTTTTCTGTTGCCCAGTATGGCAGATTCAAATCCTTAAAGCCTTTATGCAGATTGCCGGTTTTCAATTCATCATTAATCATTGGGGCACGACCCTCGGCAATTTTACAGAGACGATCGTCTTTTTCAAAAGCTGGTTTGCCTAATTTGGCACGGTAGTCATTGGACATTTGGAACATTTGGTCAGCGCTTGTGGAAGTTTGGACAGGCGCTACGGTCGCGGAAGGAGATGGGGCGGGAGTTTCTTTTTTCTCTTTAACTTTTTCTTTCCGTTCGGGTTCTCCTGAGGCTTCTGAGTCTTTTTCTTGTGGTTTTTGGGAAGGACTGGCTGATGGTTTAGGTGTAGGATTGCTGACTGTGTAAATAATTGGGGGTTGTTCAACTGTTGTTAATTCTTCCTCAGCCTCAGGCTCCTTGGTGACCATTTCGAGTTTAATATCTTTATCTTCTGATGCTTTCAAATCAGTGAGAATTGCTGGGGACTCTGAGGGTTCGACTACTTCTACATGGAGATTGTAACTTAAGCTTGAGACTTTGGCTTCTGTAAGATTGTAAGAAGAGATAAGTGAGGGGTATTGGAGATTGGGGTCGACAGGGACGGGGTCTGCTGGAGCAAAAGTTAGATTAACTGTCGCCGCTATCGCCGCCGCCAACTGAATGGCGCCTGTTTGGAGGGCTGTCAAATCCATCGGTGTATATGATAACAGATCACTGCAAGTTATTTTCAAGCATAATTGGAGGCTGAAATTACTAACAACTTTCTAAGTATCATCCTGGGAACTTCCATCGACTACAAATATTTCGTCCGGTTATAGAGTTTGATTACTCAAATCTTTTGGCAAGTTGCCAATATAATATTCTTCATTAAATGAGGGAATGACAATACTGATCCTAGCCATTTAATTTTGACTCAACTATCAAAATGAATATTAGAAATCCAAAGATGTTATTTATATAAGGATAGTACCAATATGTTTTTGTTAGATTAATTGATTTAAATACTAGATTAATTAAAGGAATGAGTGGGTAAATAATAAGGGCTGATCCTAGCCCGAAAGGAATCAGTGAGTAGATGTTTAAAAAAAATACTGACCATAAGAAAGTGCAAAGAAGAAGTGATTTACTTTTCCCCAAGTAAACGGCAGTGGTAAGAATGTTGGCTTTCTTATCTGAATTTATATCTGGGATTGCTGAGAATAAATGCATTGCCATAACCCAACACCATAAACCTATTATTATGCTGACTGGAGGATGAGTTGTTGATGTCTGAAGGTAACCTATGATCCCGGGTAATATATACAAAACATTTGAGACAGAATCTATAATCGGTTTGGTCTTAAAGCGCAAAGGAGTTGCACTGTAGAAGTATGATAGAAAAGTAAAAAGCGCTGCTGTGAGTTTAGCCAAAAAAGGCTGCAAGAACAATATGAAAATAATTGATATAAAAACGCAAATCTTGATAAGTCCTGATAAAAAATTTTCATCAGCAAGTTTAAATCGATACTCCATTGTCCCCTTTTTCTGGTTGAATACATCTGTATCTCTGTCAAAGTAATCATTCACACCATACAAAAATAGATTTGCTGGTAATAAGAAGTAAACAAAAGAAACCAGGAATTCTAGTGAAATGAAACTATTAAGATTTGCTACTCCGAGTAGATAGCCTAGAAGATAAGTCCCTGCGGTATAACTCCAAAAACGATATCTCGAGATAATTAAAATTTTATTCACTGTTTCCATTATCTTTTAGTGATATATTCGCGAGTGGTAGAGTTTGAGAAATTCATTCATTAGAAAAACTATTTTTTACCCCCTGGAGGAGAATACTAAATGGGCTGGGTTTTACTTTTCTTTTGAAGACTATTGCTGGATTCTTTGATATTATCAGTTGCGTTTTCTTATACATATCGGAGGCTGTTTTTATGGCTATGCGATACCTTTTGGGAATGTATTTGAAACCGTTTTCAGCAATATTTTGCCAATTGAAATATCTTTCAATTTGAAAATCCATAAAAAGGCGGAATTCATTCTTTTTTTTAGTTACCTCAGAGAATTTTAGAGATTTTAAATTGAACTTTTTAAGGTCGGTTTGAGGAAAATAGCATCTCCCCAGCTCATTGTCTTCCTGCAAATCTCTGATAAAATTTGAGAGTTGCATCGAACTGCCAAGCATTTGGGCGTAGGTATACGACTCCTCAGGTAACTTAAGAATCTTTGCCATCATTAATCCAATGACTCCTGCTGAACCATATATATAATTTTCTAATTCTTTAATTGTCTGATATTTACTTTTATGTATATCTGATTTCATAGCCTCTAGAAAACTCTCTACCCAGGCCAATGAAATTTTCCGCCTTTTCATCATTCCAATGAATGAACTAATTACAATGTCATCCTCATTATCACCAGAGTAGCCTTTCCTGAAGCGCTCTACAAATAAATTATACTTTTCGACTTGCTGAGGTATTGAGTCAACTAGGTCATCGGCTGTTCTAACGAATCCGTAAAGAATAAAAATATCATCCCTGACGTCTTTAGGAAAAAAGAGTGAGCTGTAGTAATAAGTTTTACTAGCATTCTTGAATATTGTGGTATGCAGATTATTAATCATACTGTTTGTTTATTTCGTCAAACAGGATTTCTGATGATATTAGGGTCATCGGAACGCCAATGCCCGGAGTTGAATATTGGCCGGTATAGAAAAGATTGTTAACTTTCTTGCTTTTGTGACCAGGTCTAAAAATAGTCGACTGAAAGAAGGTGTGACTTAAGCCTAGTGCTGTACCTTTATAGGCATTGTACAGATCTCTATAGTCATTGAGACTCAGAAGTTCTTTAACTTCTATGCTTTTCGAGATACTTTCACCAGATACATTTTCAAGGTCAGTGATTATTTTCTTATAGTAGATCTTTCTTTGGGCGGGAGTATCTTTCAGTCCTGAAGCTATGGGAACGAGAATAAAGAGATTCTCTTTATTTTTCGGTGCAACTGAAGAATCAGTAATGGAGGGTACGCATACATAATATGAGGGTTTGTCTGGCCATTGTGGGTTCTTGAAGATTGTTTCAAAATGATCTTCCCAGTCATTATCAAGAATCAAATTGTGATGAGATAAATTTTTTAATTTTTTATTCAACCCTAAATAGATAATAAAAGCTGAGGGTGCGATCGTTTTCTTATCCCAATACTTTTGCGGATAAGTTTGATACTTTTCTATCAGTAGGTTTGTTTCAGTATGGTGAAGATCTGCTGCTGAAACTACTATATCACCCTCAAATACTCCTTTTGTTGTTTCTATTTTACGAACTAATTGATTCTCTACTATCAAACTTGTGACTTCATGATTCCGTTTGATTATTACACCTTTGGATTTTGCTATATTCGCAATTTCCTGAATAACCTTACCCATCCCCCCCATTGGATACCAAACGCCCAAATTAAAATCGACATGACTCATTAAAGTATACAAAGACGGGGTA
>Ga0163151_10004882_pt1 | contig 17595 bp, 16 predicted proteins | sample OliLakLV19MP5IB2_FD_145596 | JGI IMG/M metagenome (GOLD analysis project Ga0163151, IMG submission 145596) | Freshwater microbial mat bacterial communities from Lake Vanda, McMurdo Dry Valleys, Antarctica - Oligotrophic Lake LV.19.MP5.IB-2 | ecosystem: Environmental > Aquatic > Freshwater >...
AGCGCAGGTAGAAGGTCAGCGCGCAAGCGTCTCGATCAACACGGCTGAACGCTTTATCTGCTCCTCAGGGCTCGTACCGGTCCTGTTCGACAAGGGTCGTCCGCTTGATGTAGGTCGCGCAGAGCGCCTGTTCACCCCTCGCCAGCGCATCGCACTTGCAGCACGGGACGGCGGATGCGTCTTTCCTGGAGGCGATCGGCCGCCATCCTGGTGTGAAGCTCATCATATTGACCAATGGGAGCGCGACGGCGGCCGCACGGATGTTGACGACGGCGTGCTGCTGTGCCGGCATCACCACATGCTGCTGCATAACGCAGGCTGGAACATCGAGCGGCGGGGCCGGGTGCGAGTGCTCATCCCTCCGCAATCACTTGACCGAGAACAGACACCGCGCGCGCTGCAGAGTCGTGGTTCGCCAGTAGGGTCTCGACTGTTAGTACAAGCCGATCCGCCACGCCAATGAATCACATGCTTGTCATTCGACGCCAGCGTGGGCAATAATGGCAGCAGCGATTGCGGCGCATGCCGTTTGCGCTAGCGGTTCGCCGCAGGACTGAAGAGTCACAACTGAAGAGTCACAACTGAAGAGTCACACCCGAGTGTTCTCGTAACAGAACACTCGTCGCGAGCAATCGCGGTATCCGTTCCAAGGTCGATGGGGAAGTCGCACCAACCGGAACGGAGATAGCGTGACTGCACCAAACGCCTGCGGAGTGCTCTATGTGCACTCCGCTCCTCGTGCGCTTTGCCCTCACATCGAATGGGCTGCTGGGCGTGCGCTCGAGCGTGCCGTGAACTTCGACTGGGTCCAGCAACCCGTGCTCAAGGGTTCGCAGCGAACCGAGTACTACTGGGAGGGCCAGCGCGGCAGCGGCGCGCGCATCGCATCCGCTCTTCGCGGCTGGGAACACCTTCGCTTCGAGGTGACAGAAGACGCCGGCCACGGCGCCGACGGCGCGCGTTGGATGCACACCCCGGACCTCGGCATCTTTTTCGCCCAGACCGATACTGTCGGCAACGTCGTTATTCCAGAAGACCGCATTCGCTATGCGATGGATGTCGCTGGCGCGAACGCCACAGAGCTTCACCGCGAGCTTCGACTCGCCTTAGGCCAGGCATGGGATGACGAACTGGACGCCTTCCGGCACGCCAGTCAGGACTCAGCAGTCGTGTGGCTGCACAATGTGGGGTGACCATGAACATTCTCGATCGCGAACTGGGACTCATCGTGCAGGCAGCGGAAGCCCCCCTCATCGACCTTGCGCAACTTGAGAGGCTCGTCACTGCCGACGACCTGCATCTATTTGATGGCGAGTGCACCGTTCACAACGGTTGCCGTCCGATAATCGCGCGCCCGTCCTGAGCGGTCGCGTCGGGGATGAACCTCAGCTGCCGTAACTGCGGAACGCGACGACCGAATTATGTCCGCCGAATCCGAACGAGTTGCTGAGTGCCAAGATCGGACCGTCACCGAGGGGCCGGGGCGACGTGACGACATCCAGTGGGATCGCCGGATCCTGCTCGGTCAAGTTAATGGTTGGCGGAGCCGTGCGGTGGTACACCGCGAGGATGGTAAAGATTGCCTCTAACGCACCGGTGCCACCGAGCAAGTGGCCCGTCGCCGCCTTGGTCGCCGACACCGCGATCGACGGCAAGTGATCACCGAATACCCTGAGCATCGCCCTGTACTCCGCGATATCGCCGACCGGGGTGCTCGTGGCGTGGGCGTTGATGTGCACGACATCGGTGATTGCGGATCCGGCCTGCTCGAGCGCGGCGAGCATTGCCCGCGCGGCGGCAGCGCCTTCAGGATCGGGAGCGGTGATGTGGAATGAGTCGCTCGTGACAGAACCACCGGCGAGTTCCGCATAGATTCGCGCACCACGAGCGAGGGCGTGTTCCTCGGTTTCCAGCACAATGGTGCCTGCGCCTTCCCCGAGCACAAAACCGTCTCTGGACACGTCATAAGGCCTCGACGCGGTCGTCGGGTCGTCGTTGCGCCTCGAGAGCGCCTGCATCGCCGCAAAGGAGGCAATCGGCAACGGATGCACGACAGATTCTGTACCGCCGGCCATGACAATATCGGCAAGTCCCTGTTGCAGGTGCTCATACGCGTTCGCGATTGCCTCGGTGCTCGATGCGCAGGCTGAGACGTCCGTTCTTGCAAATGCGCGGGCCGGAATCGACATGCTGATCGCTGCGGCCGCGGCGTTCGGCATGAGCATCGGGATTGTCATCGGGAGGACTCGGCGCGGACCCTTCTCCTTGAGCGTGTCCCACGCCTCGAGCAGGGTCCACAACCCGCCGATACCGGTCGAGTAGTCGACGCCGATGCGGATTGGGTCAACGTCGGGGGAGCCGGCGTCGGCCCACGCCTCGCGAGCAGAAATGAGCGCGAACTGGCTGGACGGGTCAAGGCGCTTGGACTCGACCCGCTCGAGCACGTCCTCCGGTCGAACTTTCGCTTCGGCAGCGAAGGTCACAGGCAAGTCGTGCTCCGCAACCCAGTCATGGGTGAGTGTGTGAACACCTGACTCGCCCGCGAGCAATGCGGCCCACGACTCAGGTGCGGTGCCACCGAGCGGAGAGGATGCACCTATTCCGGTTACGACGATCTTCTTGCGTGTCATCTCTGCGTTCCTCGTGCCCCGGTGTTGCCGTGAGTTCCTCATGCGCGGGTGTTTGCCTCACCCGTCCAGATTCGGCGCCCAGCGTCACGCGATTTCGCTTCGCTGGGTACCGTTTTGCTGGGTATCGTTTCGAGGCTCTAACCCTGCGCGCTCGTGATGAAGCTGACCGCGTCGCCAACAGTCTTGAGGTTCTTGACTTCCTCGTCTGGGATCTTGACGTCGAACTTCTCTTCGGCATTCACGACGATCGTCATCATCGAAATGGAGTCGATGTCCAGATCGTCAGTGAAGGACTTGTCGAGCTCGACAGTATCGGTCGCGATGCCGGTCTCGTCGTTGATGAGCTCGGCGAGGCCCGCGAGCACTTCTTCGGTAGACAATGCCATGGTGTGTTCTCCTTGGGTAATGAGGTCGAGTGCAAGTTTTGGCCGGATGAAAGCCTTGGCCGAGTGCAAGCCTAGGCCGAGTGCAAGCCTAGGCCGAATGCAAGCCTAGGCCGAGTGCAAGCCTAGGTGGGTGGTATCGGGAGTCAGGGGAGCACGATGACTTGTGCGCCGAAGACAAGGCCTGCACCGAAGCCTATTTGCAACGCCAGACCCCCGCTGAGCTCAGGATGCTCCTCTAGCAGTCGGTGCGTCGCGAGGGGGATCGAGGCGGCCGAGGTGTTGCCGGTCGTCGCGATGTCGCGAGCAATCACGACACTGTGTGGGAGCTTCAGTTGCTTCGCGAACTCGTCAATAATCCTCATGTTGGCCTGGTGGGGGATGAACGCTGAGAGCTGGTCAGCGGTAACCCCGGCCGCGGCCATGGCCTCCTTTGCGACCTTGGTCATATCCCAGACGGCCCAGCGGAAGACTGTCTGTCCTTCCTGCCGGAGGGTCGGCCATGGAGCCTTGCCATCTCGATACTCGACCAGTGTGGCGTTCATGCCGACGGCATCCGCCTTCGAGCCATCCGAACCCCAGACTGCCGCCCCGATTCCAGCGAAATCGCTCGGCCCGATCACGACGGCACCCGCGCCGTCCCCGAGAAGGAATGAGATCGAGCGGTCAGTTGGATCGACGAAGTCCGAGAGCTTCTCTGCGCCGATGACGAGCGCGAAGTGTGCCGCGCCCGAGCGGATCAGCGCGTCGGCCTGCGTGACTCCGTAGCTGAAGCCGGCGCACGCCGCGTTCGCGTCGTACGCTGCCGCTGGGTTGGCGCCGACGCGATCGGCGACCACGGCAGCGATCGACGGAGTCTGCTGGACATTGCTGATAGTTGCGACGATGACCAGGTCAACTTGAGACGGCTGGATTCCGGCCTTGGCGATCGCCTCACGCGCGGCTTCGGTGGCGAGATCGACGGCGAGTGTGCCAGCAGAAGCGCGCGTGCGTGTGGCAATGCCAGTGCGCTGCTGAATCCACTCGTCGCTCGAATCGATCGCGGCAACAAGTTCATCGTTGCCAACAACTCGGTCGCCACGGGCGGCGCCGTAACTGTAAATGCGCGTAAACGCGGCTCCGTGGGACTGCTTGAGAGTGATCGGAGTGCTCATGGGCCCCTACCTATTCGTCAATCATGTCAAAGGCGGACTGCAGGTCATCGGGAGTCTTGACCGCAAGCGTCGGCACACCTTTGAGCCCTCGCTTGGCAAGGCCGACGAGTGCCCCTGCCGGGGCCAGTTCGATGATGCCGGTGACTCCCGCCGCGGCAAGCGCGTCCATCGTGCGGTCCCACCGTACCGGGGAGGAGACCTGCCCGACGAGCAGTTCCAAGAACGCCGTGCCGCTTGTGACCGTGCTGCCGTCGCGGTTGGTCCAAATCGGGATGCTCGGATCGGCCGGCGTTAGCGTTGCCGCGAACGCAGCCAGCCGGGCGACAGCTGGCTCCATGTAGTGGGTGTGGAACGCACCGGCCACCTGCAGTGGGATGACTCTTGTACCCTGCACGGGCTTATCGGCGAGAGCAGCAAGGCCGTCAAGGGAACCTGCGACGACGAGCTGCCCGCCACCGTTGAAGTTCGCGGGCGCGAGTCCCAATTCGCTGAGGCGCGCGAGGAGGGCGGCCTCATCCCCACCGATGACGGCCGACATGCCCGTCGGCTCAAGAGCCGCAGCATCGGCCATCGCCACTCCACGCTCACGCACAAACGCGACCGCATCTGTTTCGCTCAGGATGCCCGCCACCGCCGCCGCTGTGATCTCCCCGACCGAATGCCCGGCGACACCGCCGATTCGATCCAGACGTCCGTCGGCGGTGAGCGCCGCGAACGTGAGGAGTCCGGCAGCAACGATGAGCGGTTGGGCGATGCTGGTATTGCGGATCGTGTCGGAGTCGGACACCGAGCCGTGCTTGAGGAGGTCGATCCCCGCGGCGTCTGACATGCCGACAAGCCGATCGCGGAAGGCGGGTTCGACAATCCAGGGGTTCAGGAAACCGGGGGTTTGGGAGCCCTGACCGGGAGCGACGATGACAATCACTGGTTTAGTCTGCCAACAAATCGGGCAGCAGCGCTGTCGTATTGCCACGAAGAATGGCGCGATTCGTTGTAACACCGCCCACGTTAGGAGCGCTTCTTGGCGGAGTCCGGATCTGCGATCGATCCAACGATGAGCGCGGCCTGAAGGATAAGCGCCTCGCGCGCTCCCGTCGCATCCCAGCCGATCAATTCGCTCACACGTTTGAGGCGATACCGCACGGTATTCGGATGCACAAACAGCTCTCGGGCAGTTGCCTCGAGCGATCGTCCATTGTCGAGGTAGCACCACACCGTGGCGAGCAGATCGGTCGAGTGGCCTTGCAGGGGTCGATAGATCTTGTTTACGAGGGTCGAACGTGCGAGTGGGTCGCCCGCGAATGCCCGTTCTGGCAATAGGTCGTCTGCGAGCGTCGGGCGAGGGGCGTTGCGCCACGAACGGGCGACGGCGAAGCCAGCGAGAGCCCCCTTTGCGCTCTTGGATGCGTCCACGAGTGAAGGTACCTCGTGGCCGAGCACAAGATAGCCGTCGCCGAAACCCGGTTCGAGATACTTGGCGATTTCCAGAAAGGACATCGGCTCAGCGGCATCCGTGTCGTCAGTTCGTGGAATGGCCCTGCCAATCACGAGTACGAGTCGGCTGCCCTGCACGCCAATGAGCACGTCGGCGTCGTGGTGTCTGGCGGTGCGTCGCAACTGGTCGACATCGAGCACTTTCGGCGTCGTACCGACAAGCACGCTTACGGTGCCGTGGCCGTTCCAACCGAGCGCGGCGATCCGGCTTGGGAGCTCATTGTCGTACTCACCGCTCAGGATCGAGTCCACGACGAGTGCTTCGAGCCGGGCATCCCACAGTCCGCGCGCTTCCGCGGCGCGAGCGTACACATCGGCGGCAGCGAAGGCGATCTCGCGCGAGTACAGCAGAATCGCTTCTCGGAGCACGTCGTCGTCGTTGCGAATCCGATGCTCGACGACCTCAACCGTGATGCGAATGAGTTGGAGCGTTTGTGTGAGCGAGACCGAACGGAGCAGTTCGCGCGGCGCGGCCCCAAATACATCAGCGGCGATCCACGGGGTCGATTTCGGGTTCTCGAACCAGCTGATGAAGCTCGTAATGCCGGCCTGCGCGACGAGACCGACCGCTGAGCGCCGTGCAGGCGGCATGTCGCCGTACCAGGGCAGCGTGTCCTCCAGTTGCTTCAGGGTTGCGCTAGCGAGTTCACCCGAGATCGTGCGCAGCCACGCGAGAGTCTGGGTTTTCGTTTTCTGCACCGGTGCTTTGCGCGCTGGTGCGTTTGGCGCAGGCGCAGCCTGCATGGGACTCGTGCCAAGCGGCTCGCTTTGAGTGCTCACGTCGACAGGTCCGGCCTAGCTCTCGCCGCCAGCCGATCCCGTTGTTCCGGCTGTCACATCCATGAGGCGGTACTTCTCGATGGCACGTGCAACTGACTGGGGGTCAACTTGCCCGCGTCTGGCGAGAGCCTGGAGTGCTCGCACCGCGATCGACGGGCCGTCGATCTTGAAGAAACGGCGAGCCGCTGCGCGAGTGTCCGAGAAGCCGAAGCCGTCGGCCCCGAGTGTTGCATAGTCGCCGGGAACAAACTGCCGAATCTGGTCCGGCACCGCGTGCATGAAGTCGGTCACGCCGACGAATGGGCCAGTCGCGGCGGCAAGCTTCGCGGTCAGATACGGCACGATCGGAGCGCTCATCGGGTTGAGGAAGTTGTATTCCTCCACGGCGAGTCCGTCGCGACGCAACTCGGTCCATGACGTAACCGACCAGACATCGGCAGCAACACCCCAGTCGGTGGCGAGCAACTCTTGTGCCTCGAGAGCCCACGGCACGGCGACACCCGAAGCAAGCAATTGAGCGCGCGGGCCATCGTTCGCAGCGGTTTTGAGCAAGTAGATGCCCTTGAGTGCCCCCTCGACATCAAAGTTTTCGGGCTCGGCCGGTTGCACGATCGGCTCGTTGTACAGCGTCATGTAATACATGACGTTCGGGTCGGGGTGCGCGCCACCGTACATCCGCTCGATACCCGCCTTGACGATGTGGCCGATTTCGTAGCCGTATGCCGCGTCGTAGCTGACGACAGCTGGGTTCGTGGATGCCAGAAGCAGCGAATGTCCGTCGGCGTGCTGCAAACCCTCACCCGTCAGGGTCGTGCGACCAGCGGTTGCGCCCATGATGAAGCCGCGCGCCATCTGGTCACCGGCGGCCCACATCGCGTCGCCGGTGCGCTGGAAGCCGAACATCGAGTAGAAGACGTAGACCGGAATCAGCGGCTCACTGTTTGTGGCGTACTGCGTTCCAGCGGCCGTGAACGCCGCAAACGCACCGGCTTCGTTGATGCCGACGTGCAGGATCTGGCCTTGCGGGCTCTCCTTATAGGCAAGCAACTGTTCGCGGTCGACCGAGGTGTACTGCTGGCCATCCGGATTGTAGATCTTGGCAGTCGGGAAGTAGGCATCCATCCCGAAGGTCCTCGCCTCATCCGGAATGATCGGCACAATGCGGTGACCGAAGTCCTTCGAGCGCAGCAGATCTTTCAGCAAGCGCGCGAATGACATCGTGCTCGCAATTTCTTGCTTGCCGGAACCCTTGCGGGAGATGTCGTAAGCGGAGGCGTCAGGCAGCACAATCTGGGTGTACTTGGAACGGCGTTCCGGAACGTACCCGCCAAGCGCGCGTCGACGCTCCTGCAGGTACTCGATCGCCTCGTCGGCGGGCCCTGGATTGAAGAACGGGGGCTCGTACGGGTCGGCTTCGAGCGCCGCATCCGTAATCGGAATGCGCATCACATCGCGGAACTGCTTGAGATTGTCGAGGGTGAGTTTCTTCATCTGGTGCGTGGCATTGCGACCCTCGAACGACGGGCCGAGCCCATAGCCCTTCACCGTCTTTGCCAGAATCACGGTCGGCTGGCCCTTATGTTCGGATGCCGCTTTAAACGCCGCGTACACCTTGCGGTAGTCGTGCCCGCCGCGCTTGAGGTTCCAGACACCGTCGTCCGTTAGATGCGACACCATCTGGAGAGTCCGGGGATCCCGTCCGAAGAAGTGCTCGCGAACATACGCGCCGTTCTCAGCCTTGTACGTCTGGTAGTCGCCATCCGGGGTGCGGTTCATCAGATCGCGAAGGGCACCCTCTTCATCGGCTGCGAGGAGAGCATCCCACTCGCGCCCCCAGATCACCTTGATCACATTCCAGCCGGCACCACGGAAGAAGCTCTCGAGCTCCTGCACAATCTTGCCGTTGCCGCGAACGGGTCCATCGAGACGCTGCAAGTTGCAATTGATGACGAAATTGAGGTTGTCGAGACTCTCGTTTGCGGCCCATTGCAGGGCGCCGCGGCTCTCGACCTCGTCCATCTCGCCGTCACCCAGAAACGCCCAAACGTTTTGGTCGGAGGCGTCCTTGATGCCGCGGTTCGTCAGATAGCGATTGGATTGCGCTTGGTAGATCGCGTTGATCGGGCCCAAGCCCATCGAGACGGTCGGGAATTCCCAGAACTCGGGCATCAGTCGGGGGTGTGGGTAGCTCGGCAGTCCGAACGGCGCGCGGGACTTCTCTTGTCGGAAGCCCTTGAGGTGATCCTCAGTCAGTCGACCCTCCAGAAAAGCCCGCGCGTACATACCGGGGGAGGCGTGGCCCTGGTAGAAGATCTGGTCGCCACCGCCCGGGTGGTCTGCGCCGCGGAAGAAGTGATTGTGGCCGACCTCATACAGGGCAGCGGATGACGCGTAGGTCGAGATGTGACCGCCGACACCGATCCCGGGTCGCTGTGCGCGGTGCACGGTGATCGCCGCGTTCCAGCGGATCCAAGCGCGGTACCGGCGCTCGATCTCTTCGTTACCCGGAAAGTCTGGCTCGTTCTCTGGCGCAATGGTGTTGATGTAGTCGGTGGTCGGCACCATTGGCACGCCGAGGTGGAGATCCTTCGAACGCTTGAGCAGGCTCAGCATGATCTCTCGGCCTCGTTGGTGGCCGTGCGCGGCGATGAGTGACTCGAGTGATTCGTTCCACTCCGCAGTCTCCTCCGGATCCTGATCGGTGTGTTGTACCGAGTATGGATCCTGATCGTTTACCGCCACCATCGACCTCTTCCTTGTAGAGAGAGAATTTCACGCCCGCCGGGTTACGACGGAATCGTTTCGAAACGTGCCGCAATCGACTACGCCTTTCGATTCTAGATGTGGGATGCGCACTGTCGGAGACAGCGTCACCGGGGTCGCGAGTGACGGTCGCCGGGTGACCTCGACGAATTTCTAGCTCTTTGCCGGTTGCACGTCGAGGCGGCGCAGAATCTCTTGCAGCTCTTGAATCATGAGTGTGTGCTCTGTGTTCAGCTTGAGCACGCGCTCAATGTCTGCTTTCGCGGACGTATTCGTTTCGTAGTCGTGCTGCGCGAGGGCAGCAGCAATCGAGTCTTGACGTTTTGCAGCAATGAGCAGAATGGCGCCCTGAAGCCCTGCGAGAGTGCTGAGCAGCAAATTGAGCAGAATGTACGGGTATGGATCCCACGTCACACCGCGTGTGTTCAGGACTGCCCAGATCACCATGAAGATGAGGAAGCCGCCGACGAACGGCCAGCTCCCCATGCCGTTGCGCATAATGTCAGCTGCACGCTGGCCACGCGTGCGGGTCTTGCGGTGCTTTTCGTGCCAGTTGCCGGTTCTGATCGTCGTCATGCTGGGAGTGTAGCTCTGAGCTTTACGTGAGGATGTTCACCGCTCGCGAGATAACCAAGGCCAGCAGAACGAAGCCCGTAAACGCCTGATATGCCATGAAACCCTTTGCGCGGACCGTGAGCGGCATCGCATCCGTCGGGCTGAACGCCATCATGTTGGTCAATGAGATGTATGCGTAGTCGAAGTAGCCGGCTTGCCAGGCCTCGACGCCAACCGGGTTGTCCTGCTGCGGAAAGCGGAAGTCCTGTCGAGCGTTGTCGTTGATCCCTTCGACGCGACGTGCCACCGGACCACCTCGGTCGAGTTCCCAATAGACGAGTGAAAACGCGATCACGTTCGTGATCCATACGATCAAGGCTGTGAACAGCACAACTGGCCCATGCGCGCTTCCCTGAGTGAGTTCGATCACCAGCAACACGACGTGAACCTGATTGAGAGCGGTCAGTCCAAGCGCGAACCCGATTCCGATCCACCGAGACAACCGCGTCTCTGCACTCAACCGCGTCGGGTTGATGAAGATCATGGGCGCAAGTGCGATCGCGCCGAGCAAGGGAACTAGCCAATTCGGCAAGAATCGCACCTCGGCCGGAACGATTGCAAACAGCGCCAGGGCGATCGCGGTCGCCACCAGCACCGGGAACCGATGCTCGGTCGTTGGAGCAGCGGTCATGTCGAAAGTGTAAACCTGTAGCATTAGCGTGCGTTGCGCCGTCACAGCGGCCAGCGGGCCTTTAGCTCAGTTGGTAGAGCGCCACGTTTACACCGTGGATGTCATCGGTTCGAGCCCGGTAGGGCCCACTGGGTCGTGAGCTCGTGGACTCGTGGACTCGTGGACTCGTGAGCTCGTGAGCTCGTGAGCTCTCAGTCGAACTGTCACTTGGGGACGACGCTCGATTCGACGATTGACCAAGCACGATTGTCCAAGCACGATTGTCCAAGCACGATTGGATTACCGATGACCGAACTCGAGCTCGTGCAACTCTGGTCGAAGGCGCGTTGGCACCTCATCGTCGCGCAATTGGCGCCCACGGCATTGCTGGGCTTCACAGTGTGGCTCGCCATTGAAGGACTTGGGGATGCGACGTTCGCAGTCCGCATCGCGGCAACCGGCATTCTTCTGGCATCAGGAGTTCTTGGAGCTTTGGCTCAATTCTCGTCGGCCTCCGAAGCACAAGCGATCGCAAACGACCTCGCCTCGATCGGGGCAAGTTCTTCCGTCGCGCAGCGCATTGTGGCATTGGCCGGATGGGCCTGGATCGTGAAGTTCGTCACCCCGGCGATTTTCGTTGTCATCTTCGCAGCCCTGGTCACCCACCTCTTTCTTGCGTTCTAGTGTCTGGGGCTTGGGCGCTCGTCTTGGCGAGCCTGCTCTGGGGAACCACCGGAACAGCTGCGAGCTTTCTGCCCGATGACGTGAGCCCGATCGCCATCGGCGCTTCTACGATGACCTTTGGTGGGTTGCTGTTGTTCGTAGTGTCGGCGCCGCTGGCTGTCGCTGCGCTGCGTGACCATCGGGCTCGGCGCTGGCTGATCATTGGGGCCATTGGCGTCGTCGTGTACCCCCTAGCGTTTTACAGTTCGATGAATTTGGCCGGGGTTGCGATCGGCAACGTTGTGTCGCTCGGCACCGGCCCAGTGTTCGCCGCAATCCTCGAGTGGGCAATCGAGCGTCGCCCACTTGCTCGCCTCTGGTTGATTTGCACCGGCATCGCGATTGGCGGCATCGGGCTGCTCGCGATCGGGGGTCACGGCGCTCAGGGCCCTGGCGCAAATCCGGTTGCCGGCGTTCTGCTTGGTTGCCTTGCGGGAGCGGCTTATGCGCTCTACACCTACGCCTCAAGTCGAGCAATTAGCACCGGCCAGCCGCAGCGGGGCGTGATCGGGGCAATGTTCGGCCTTGGTGCAGTCGTGCTGATCCCGGTGCTTGTTGTCACTGGCGCACCCCTCGGACAGTCGGCCCAATCCGTTGGGATTGCGGCGTACCTTGCGCTCGGACCCATGTTCGTCGCGTACTTGCTGTTCGGCATTGGCATGCGCACTCTTCGCAGCAGCTCCGCGACAACAATCACGTTGCTTGAGCCGTTTGTCGCGACGATTCTTGCGGTTGCGATTGTCGGCGAGCGGCTGGATGCGATCGGCTGGGTCGGATTGGTGTTGATCTTGGCTGCGGTAACCGTGCTCGCTACGGCTCGGCAAACACACAGAATGGAGTCCCCGTCATAGTATTTTGCTATGGCAGGCGATGACGAGACTGGCGAGGAGGCCACATCCGACGCGACGTTCGACCGTGCGTCGGCCACCTCCGGACCGCGACGATCCACGTTCACGCCGCCACTCGGGGCAGCGGCGAACAGCGTGCCCGGTATGCCAGACGGCGGCGAAGTCCAGCCGATCGACTCGTCTCTGCACGATGATGACGAACTGGCAAGGGCGCTCGCAGACGATTTCTCGCGTGTAGCGCCGCCGACTGCACCTGTTGCGACGGCATCGACCACGGGTCCGCCATCGTGGGGAGAGGACGTCCATCGTGTCGACTCGAGTGCAGAGCTGAGCGCCGGTACTGCCGTCAATGTCGACAAGCTGCTTGCGCCAGATGCCAGCACCGAGACCGAAACGCGTCCGTGGTTGAGCGCGCCAGCGCCGAATCCTGACAGTGCCGTTCAGGTCAGCGCCGGTCCACCGCTGCGACCGGTGCGCCGATCACTGCCGGATGACCAACTTCAGGCGCTTGTTGAGACCGCAGGGCGGGAACCCGGCGGCACGCTAGGCCAGATTGAGGAGCTTGAGTCACAACTCAAGCTGCGGGAGTCGGAGTCTCGCCAGTTCTCACGCTGGCAAGCGTCGATGCTGGCGATCGGAACGCCTGACGCACTTGCCGCTGTTGAGCTGGCAAACGTCGAATTTTCCGATGTCGTGCAGGTCAACCCAGCGGCGCCTCATGACTTGCCGTCGGTCGACCTGCCAGACGTCCGGGCTCATGAGCCGGTGGTTACGCAAGATCAAGAGTCGGCGGCCGTGTTATTCGAACCTCCGGTGTCCACGGAGCCTCCGGTGTCCGCGGAGCCTTCCGAGCAGTGGGCTCCGCCCCCCTTGGTCGAACCATCGCCGTTCGGCGTTCCCTTCACGTCCAGTTCCGCCCAGACACCTGACCTCTTCGGGCCGACTCCGGAGTTGCCAGAAGCACAGCCATCGTGGGGCGAAGCGACAGAGCTTCCGCCACCGGGCCAATCGACCGAGCTTCCGCCATTGGGCCAATCGACCGAGCTTCCGCCATTGGCCAGCGTTCCATCCTCACCGTTGGTTTCGCCCACACCCGGGGTCGAGACGCCAACGGTGTTCAACTTTGACGATGTGCTGGCAGGCCCGGCCGATCAAACTCTCGATAGCGAACCAGCGTTTGGCGTTCCGGAAAACATCTTTATGGTGCCGATGGCGGTCGCCTTTGGTGAGCCTCAACCAACCGATACCGACTCGATTCGAATTGTCGAACGTGTCGTGCAGGCCGAGATCGATGATGAGGTCGACGAGACCGATCGTGTCTTCCCTGGTTTGCTTGCGCCAGGTACAGCGGGCGCAACGGCTGGGGCCGCGGCCCTGTTCGCCTCACAGCAGGTCTCCCCGCCGTCCGCGCCAATCGCGATAACCCGCATCCCGGACGATGAGATTGTTCTTGCGGACAGCGAGCCGCTACGTCAACGGGTGTTCGGCCTTGAGCTCGGCGGGCTGGAGCCAACTGCGGTCGAGCAGCGCGTTGGTCGGTCTGCGCGCCTGTTCTGGCTATGGTTCGCCGCGAACTCGAGCATCCTCAGTCTCGCGCTCGGCGCGACGATCTTTGGGCTCGGAATGAGTCTGCGCCAGGCCATCGTTGCGGTGCTGGCAGGGGTGGCGTTGTCATTTCTTCCCTTGGGCCTGACAACGCTCGCGGGCAAGCGAAGCGGACAACCGACAATGGTTGTGTCGCGGGCAACGTTCGGACTGGTCGGCAACGTCTTGCCAGCGGTCTTCGTACTCGCCACCAGAGTCTTCTGGGGCGCTGTGCTGCTGTGGCTCCTTGCGACCTCGGCAGTCATTATTCTCGTCGGGGCCGGTCTCGATGGTGGACTCAGCGAGGCGTTGCTTCTGTTGCTTGCGCTCGCGCTTGGTCTGGTCGTCGCAGCGCTGATCGCCGTGGCTGGGTACACGCTGCTCGCGCGCGTGCAACTTGTTTTGAGCATCATCACGGCGGTTCTGCTGATCGGCCTCGTTGTGATGACAGCCAGCTACATCAACGTCGAGCGGGCGCTCACGACACCGGATGGTCCGTGGATTCTTTCAGTGACAGGCGCTGTGCTGGTCTTTAGCTTTGTCGGTCTTGTGTGGGCCACCAGCGGTGCAGACCTTGCTCGCTACCAGCGCCCTGACACTGGAGGGGCAAGCTCGATGCTGTGGGCGACATTTGGTGCAACACTCCCGAGTTTCTTGATTATCGCCTATGGTGCATTGCTCGCAGCGTCGAACGCTGGCATCGCGAGCGGCTTCTCGACCTCCCCGCTCGACACGCTTGCGCTGATGTTGCCATCGTGGTACCCGGTGCCATTGCTCGCGGCTGCTGGACTGAGCCTGCTGTCTGGCCTCACGATCACTTTGTATTCTGGCGGTTTCGCGTTGCAGACAATCGGGATGCGTTTACCGCGCCCTGCCGCTGTTGGGCTCGCGGCGCTGGTCGTCGCCGCGGTTGCGGTGCTTATCGCGTTCGGGGGAGTTGGGGGAATTGCTGAGCTGTTCCGGGATCTCGCTACGACACTGGCTGTACCGACCGCGGCGTGGGCTGGAATCTTCGGGGCGGAGATGATGATCCGCAATCGCCGATTCGAAACTGCGTCGCTCCTGGCGCACGGCGGGGTCTATCCCTCGGTGCGCTGGGTGAACCTGATTGCGCTGGTGGTCATTAGCGCCATTGGCTTCGGCCTGACCTCAGCGACCGTCGGGTGGCTGGGCTGGCAGGGGTACCTCTTTGGCCTCCTCGGAATTTCGCTGGAGACTGACCTTGCTGGAACCGACATCGGGGTCATCGTCGCCCTGCTTCTTGGATTGTTGGTTCCGCTTGCGTTCGGTATCCCATCGATCCGTCGTCAGGAGGCGACCAAAGTCTGAGCCTACGTTGCCGCGCCGAATAGACTTGGCTCATGACGAGCACCGTCGCAGCTGTTGCTGAACTCCTCGAGTCACTCTGGCCGGAGTCGGGTGCCGAGCACTGGGATGCGGTTGGCCTGGTTGTCGGCAACCCCAGCGCCGACGTCGATATGGTTCTGCTCGCTGTTGATGCGGTCGGCGATACTGTAGACGAGGCCGTGGCGCTTGGGGCGAAGTTGCTGATCACCCATCACCCGCTTTTGCTCCGCGGCGTCACGAGCGTTGCAGAAGATCGGTACAAGGGATCACTTGTCGCCCGCCTCGTTCGCGCTGACTGTGCTCTTTTCGCCGTGCACACCAACGCAGATGTCGTCTCATCCGGCACCTCCGGAACGCTCGCCCGGCTCTTGGGGCTCACCGACCTTGAATCCCTCGATGGGCAATCGGATGCGCCCCCAAGTGTCACCGGAATCGGTCGATTTGGTCGATTGCCAGAACCCGTCTCGCTCGGTCGCCTCGCGCGCACACTCGCAGACCTGCTGCCGGCAACCGCAACCGGCGTGCGCGTTTCGGGCGACTACGACGCCGAGATTTCGACGGTTGCGCTGTGTGCAGGAGCAGGGGACAGCTATCTCTCGGCACCGCTCGTTTCACGCGCTGACGTGTTCATCACCTCTGACCTCCGCCATCATCCGGCATCCGAAGCGCGTGAGAACGCCAAACTCGGTGGCGGCCCTGCGCTTATCGACATCTCGCACTGGGCGAGTGAGTGGCTGTGGCTCGACGCTGCAGGTGCACAGTTGCGCGAAGCCCTGCCAGGCGTTCGGACTATCGTCAGCGAACTACGAACCGACCCGTGGGACTTCGCGGTCACGCAATAGCGCCTCCAGCACGCCAACCGATTACCGACTGAGAGACAATGTGATGGCCATCAAAGCGTCCCCCGAGACTCAGGCGACTCTGCTCCAGCTCCAGGCTCTCGACACCAAGATCGCGCAACTCGATCACCGTGCAAAAACGCTTCCGCAACTCGCCACCATCGCAACAACCAGTGCCGAGGCATCCGTCATCAAGTTGGCGCTTGCAGAGAAAACCGGCGTTGTCGAGAATACGAGCCTTGAACTGTCGAGAATCGAGGCGGATGTCGCAGTTGTCGAGGCGAGGATTGCGCGCGACAGCGAACGGGTGCAGAGCAGTTCGTCTTTTAAAGATGTAGCTGCGCTTGAGCATGAGTTGGTGGCGCTGCGCAAGCGACTCATCGACCTCGAAGAGATCGAGCTCGCTGTGATGGAGCGGCTTGAGACCGAGGACCTCATCGTCGCGGCAACCCGGTCTGAACTCGGTGATTGCGAGGCACTGCTGACCGAATCGAGCTCCGGTCGCGATCGGGCTTTGGCCGAACTTGCGGCCGAGCGCGGGAACGCGACAACTGCGCGGGATGCGCTCGCGGCGGGGCTGCCAGCCGACTTGCTGGCGCTGTACGAAAAACAGCGCTCCAGGTACGGCACCGGCGCTTCGCTCTTGCGCGGGGGAGTCTCACAGGCATCCGGGGTCGCCTTGCTTGAAGACGAACTGCAGAAGATTCGGGCCGCCTCGGCCGACGATGTGCTGCTCTGCCCGTCAAGTGACGCCATCCTGGTGCGCACGGCGGAATCAGGTCTTTAGCGCTGCAACGACTGACCAGCGCTAGACTCATTACCCGAATGGGTCGGCAAGACGGCCGCGCTCGTGTGTTTCCCTCGGGGAACGCACGGTCGAGGAACGTCCGGGCTCCGCAGAGCAGGATGGTGGGTAACACCCACTCGGGGTAACCCGCGAGAACAGTGCAACAGAAAGTAGACCGCCGGGTGCGAGAGCATCAGGTAAGGGTGAAACGGTGGTGTAAGAGACCACCAGCGGCAGTGGTGACACGGTCGGCTAGGTAAACCTCGTCCGGAGCAAGGTCAGACAGGAAGCGTTACGGGCTGCTCGCCCAGCTTCCGGGTAGACCGCTAGAGGCGTGCGGCAACGTACGTCGTAGATAGATGGCCGTCCAGCATTCTTTCGAGGATGTGAACAGAACCCGGCGTATTAGCCGACCCATTCGCTCAGTTCAGAGTAGGTGGCAGGTCAGACGATGCCGGTCGTACCCAGGGCTGTTCCGATCGCGAAGGTGGCGCCGAGGGCGAGCGCTCCGCCGATAACCACCCGCAGCGTCGGCCGCAGCCACGGACTCCGACCGATCGCTGCACTCGTGGCTCCGGTTGCAGCGAGGGCGACGAGCACTGCCACAAAAGTAATTGGAACGCGCAGGTTCTCTGGCGGCAGCATGATCGCCAACATTGGCAGAATGGCGCCGACGACGAAGGCGAGAGCGGATGCGCCGGCAGCCTGCCACGGACTCGCCACATCCACCTCGCGAATCCCGAGCTCAGCCTCGAGGTGAGCGGCCAGGGCGTCGTGTGCGGTCAGTTCTTCTGCTACCTGTTGCGCCGTCGTCTGGCTCATGCCTTTTGCCTGGTAGATCGCAGCAAGCTCCGCGAGTTCCAGCTCGGGTTCGGTCGCCAACTCGCCCTTCTCCTTGGCGATGAGGGCCGTTTGGGTGTCGCGCTGCGTCGAGACTGACACGTACTCACCGAGCGCCATTGAGATAGCGCCGCCAACAAGCCCGGCGAGTCCCGCGGTCAGAATTGGCGCGCTTGCGGCGGTCGCCCCTGCAACTCC
>Ga0163151_10004889_pt1 | contig 17583 bp, 20 predicted proteins | sample OliLakLV19MP5IB2_FD_145596 | JGI IMG/M metagenome (GOLD analysis project Ga0163151, IMG submission 145596) | Freshwater microbial mat bacterial communities from Lake Vanda, McMurdo Dry Valleys, Antarctica - Oligotrophic Lake LV.19.MP5.IB-2 | ecosystem: Environmental > Aquatic > Freshwater >...
GGCGCGATCATGCGGATCGGCTTGTTCGGGAACGGCTGCGCATTGACGACCGCGGCGAAAAGAAAGCCTGCGGCCAGCGTGATGATTGGTTTCATTTTTTTCCTAGACCGGGATGGCGAGCAGCGTGTCGATGCGCTCGGAATCGAGCACCGCGCTTCTCTCGCGGTAGAGCAGCTTGCCGTCCTGCTCGATGACGAGGTCATCGTAGAAGCCGGCGACGAAGACGATCATCTCGCCGGTGCGCATGGTGCGGATCACGGCGAAATTGGTGTGCACCCGCCAGCCGCCCTGCTCCTCGCTCTTGATGCGCATGCACGAGGTGAGGTGGCGGTAGATCTGCGCCTCGAAAATGTTGGCGCGCCGGAGCGACAGGATGCGGTCGCTGATCATGCCGCGGCCCTCGCAGGTCATGATGCCCGCGGGCCACTTGTTGCGGTAGCCCTCGCGCGTGATGATCCGGTAGAGGCACTTCTCGGCGAAGAACGCCGGCCACTCCTCCAGCCGGCCTTCGTCGATGCACTCGGCGTAGTCCGCCATCAACCGCTCGATGCGGTCCTCGATGCGTTCCTCGACGCGTTCGGCCATTCTAGAGGCCCATCAGGCCGCGATAGGCCTTCCAGAACCCGCGCACCGAAGCCTCGCTCACGCGGCTTTTCTGCGACTCGACTTCGATGCCGCCCATCTCGAGCACCGCCGAGCGGTCCCCGTCCTGCTGGATGCTGCGCTGGATGAACCCGCCGACCGCGCCGTCTTCCATCGACACGAGGCCCGCGGGGCCGACGAGGTTGCTTTGCATGATGCGCATGCGCTGCTGCTCCGGCGTGTCGTCCTCGTAACCGAACAGGATCCACTGCAGCTCGGTCTCCTCGGTGCCCTTGGGCACCGCGAGGCGCACTGCAAGCGCGTTCTGCACCTGCTGCACGATGAAAGTCGGGAAGATGCCCTGGATCGCGTGCGTCACGCCATCGTCGAACTCGGGCCAGGTCTTGAGCAGCTCGCGGTCGGCCAGGTCGAAGTCCCTGTTCATCGCGCGCAAGGAGTTGCCCTGGTACTCGGAGCCCGCCGCGTCGTCCGAGGCCATGGCCGACCAGCTGATGTGATGCCCGCCGGATTCGGAAAGGTCGAGCGCGCCGTTCATCGTGAGGCGGTTGAGGCCGAAAGTGCTGAAGAAAGTGTGCAGCAGGCTCGCGTGGTACGCGTCCTTTACGTTCTCGATGTAGAGCTTCCAGTTGTTGTGCAGGTATTGCACGTACGCGCCGATGACCTTGACCGGCTTGTGGAAGATGCGTTCGATGTGGCCGGTCATGCGCGGGCCCAGCCATTCGCGCAACGGGGCCACCTTCTGCGAGAACGTCGCGAAGACAAGGCCGTTGAGTGTTTCGGTCCGCAGTCGCTGCAGGCCATGCTGGCCCATGTCGAAGTCCGCCGGCAGGCCGCCCTGCCCTTTGACGCCACGGCGGAACGCGATGCTCTGCAGCTTGCCGTCCAGGTCGTAGGACCAGTTATGGTAGATGCAGGTGAAGTCCTTCTTGTGGCCGCGCGTCTCGAGGCAAAGCATTGCGCCGCGGTGGGCGCACCGATTCACGAACACCTTGATCCCGCCCTCGGCATCGCGCACGGAGAACACCGGCGTGTCGCCGATGAAATTGGCGCGGTAGTCGCCCGTATTGGGGATCTCGAGGGCCAGGCCGACGAAATGCCACGCGTCGCCGCGAAAGATCTTTTCCTGCTCCCGCTGGTAAATCTCCTGGTCGGTGTAGATGCCGAACGGCACGCGCGACACGCCGACGGCGGGCCATTCGAGGGCCGGCCGGGCGGTTTCCTGCAGTGGTGCGTTCATGAACGAACTCCTGGATTGCGCATGAGGCTATCGTAACCGCCACAGCCCCCGCGGGGGAGCGGCGTTTTGCAGAGCGCAGAGTAAATAAGTGGGGTCAGAGTCGACTTTTCTCGAAAGCTTTAGCGATTCCACCTATCACGCGGAAAGTCGACTCTGACCCCACTTATTCAGACCACGACCGCCTCGCTCTGGTTGCGGATTGCGCGCAGGAGCGACAGACCCGCCAGCATCGAAGTCTTGGGATTGTCCGGGAAAGGCTTGTTGCTGAGCTCGATGCGCATCGTGCCGCAGGGGCCTTCGACTTCCACAAGATGCGTGTTGCCGCGTGCGGAGGGATCGGCGTTTAGCGAGACCTCGGTGCGCTCGAACCCGACGCCCGCGAGGGCAATCGTCGCCGCGACGTTGGCGTTCTGCGGGAACAGCGTCGCGGCCTGCCGAGCGTCGGTGCGCAGGAACTCGGTGGGCACGGTCACTTTCTCGAGGTCGAGCAGATTCTGCGCATGCGTACCCTTCCACGCGACCGGGAGCTTGCGCGACGTGTAGCGCACGCGATCGATGCCTGCCAGCCGCGCGGCCGCGAGCCCGTCCATGCCGGCAACCGCGCCGGCGGGGATCAGCAGCTTGCGGCCGTTGCGCTTTGCCGCGGCCACCAGGCGGTCGTGCAGCGGCTGGTCGGCGAGCGCGCCGACCGAAGCCACGAGCAGGTCGTGCCCCGCATCGAGGCAGGCTTCGCCGTGTTGGGTGACCGCGGCATGGCCGCCGCACTCGACAGCCAGTTCCACACCAGCGGGCACGGCTGCGACGCGGTCGTAGATTTCGACGCGGCTTCCGGCAATCTCGCGCAACCGCTCGCGCGCGGCGTCCACCAACTCGGTGCGCTCGATGCACGAGAGCGTTGCGTCCGGATACATGCGGTGCAGTTCGCGCACCAGGTAAGCGCCGATTGCACCGGCGCCGATGATGAGTACATGCTTCATTGTGGAACCTCCATTGCTGCCATTTTCAACCAGAAGTCACCGCCTGGAGCGGCTTTCCAGCCAGATTGTTGCCATCACAGTCGCATCGGCCGCCAGTAGCCGGTGAGCTCGAGATAGCCCTTGCCCGCGGGCGCCGCCCCGCCGGCCTGTTCGCGGAAGGCCCGCACCGCGCCTTCCCAGTAGATCGTCGCCGTGCTCGAGCGCGAGTCGAGTTCCTGGTCATCGAAGAGCGGTTCGATGCGCCATGTGGAATCCTTGGTGCGCACACGCATGGCTACCGGATAGGTGGTCGCCGTGCGCGGGGAACGCCATTGCCGCAGCGGCGTGAACTCGACATCGCCCGGCTCGAGCGCCTGCGAGCGCCCGTCCGCCCGCATGTGCGTGCCGCCGGCATAAAGGACGCCGCCGTCCTTGCCGCGCATGCGAAAGGCCATGAGCGCCCCGCCGTCGTCGAGGTTGATACCGATCCAGTCCCAGCCGGCCGCGCCCGTGGCCATGTACTGGCTGGACCATTCGTGGTCCAGCCAGGCCTGTCCGGTCACCGCCTCGATACCCGCGCCACGCGCGATCGACCCGGACACCGCCAGCGCCGGGCGGCTGTAGTAGTAGCTCGCCTCGGACGCGGCGCGTCCCTTGCGGCTGACGCCGTTGGTCCCTTGGAGGAGCGGCGCGCGTGTCGAAGCGAAAGCGAGATCGAGTGTGAAATCGCGTGCCGGGATCGTCGCGCGATAGGTGCCTCCTTCGAGCTGCATCCGCCACGCGTCGATCCACACGCGCGTCGTGCCTTCCGCGGCCCCGGCGACCGCGAGCGCGGGACGAGCGGCGCGCTGGTCATGGCGCAGCTTGCCCAGTTTCGGGTCGGCCAGCGCCGCATGCGCAAGCAGAATCTGCCGCGGCGCGAAGACACTGGGGTTGTCGCTTGCATAAGACGTGCGCGTGCGAAAGAACGTGACCTGGAAGCCGAGGTCTTCACCGCGCGAAGTCCTGAGCCATCCGGTTACGTACCACCACTCGGTGCGGAAATCCGGATGCGCGCCGTGATCGCGCGGGAAAACCAGTTTGTAGTTTGGCGTAACAGCCGGGTAGGAGATTTCCTGGATTTTTGGGTTCACAGTCTCCCGAGTTTGTGAGTTCCGCGCTTGCGCGTTCGCGCAAGCTGAGGAATTCACAAACTCGGGAGACTCTCGAAAGGAAAAATCGGCGGGGCGGATCGCCAGCGCACCGATGCCCGCCAGAAACAGCCGTCGCTTCACCAGTCCTCCTTCACCGCTCTCACCGGCCCCATGCCCATCGCCTCGCGCCCCGACCAGAACGCGGTCAGCGCGGCAAGCGCGACCATCACCAGCGTGAGCGCTGCAAGAAAAGCGTAGGGCGGGTGGACCTCCATGCCCCAGTTGAACGACTGCCGGTTCACCACGCGGATGAGGATGAAGCCGATCACCCCGCCAACCACGAGGCCCGCCGCGGCGCCAAAGGACGCCAGCAGCCCGCCTTCGAAAGCGAGCATCGCGCCGATCTGCGAGCGTTGCATGCCCAGGTGCCGCAGCATGCCGAACTCGCGCTTGCGCGCGAGCACGATCGCGCCGAGGCTCGACGACAACCCGAACAGGCCGACCAGCACGGCCACGGCTTCGAGCGCGTAGGTGACCGCGAAGCTGCGGTCGAACACCTGCAGCGAGACCTTGCGGATCTCGCCCGGACCGGCCATGTCGGGCAGCGCGCCGCCGGGCAAGGCGCGCAGCGCGGATTCGATGCGCGCCTCGCTCACGCCCGGTTTGAGCCACAGCGCCGCGTCGTTCACGCGCCTGTCCCCGGTCAGGCGCACGAAGTCGGCGCGGTCGATCACGATCGCGCCATGCTGCCTCGCGTAGTCGCGCCACTCGCCCTCGACGATGAAGTCCATGAGTCGACCGCCGACCGGAATGCGGATGCGGGTGCCGATCCGGTAGCCATACACCTCGGCGACCGCTTCGCTGACCCACGCCGCGGGCGGATCGCCTGCCGCGCGTGTCCGCGCAGCGCCAAGCAGCGGCAGGGATTTGTCCGCGCCGCCCGGCAGGTCGCGGGCGATCAATGAAACGGTGGGTTTCACCGGGTCGAGCGTCAGCCGGTCGGTGCGCAGGAACTCCGCGCGTGCCACCTCCTGCAATCCGCGCACACCCGCCTCGAAACCCGGGTCGAGGAAAGCCGTGTCCCCGAGGTGCGAGGTGCGCAGGTAGAAGTCCGCCGGCAGCACCGCATTCAGCCAGTCATCCACCGATTCGCGGAACGACGCCACCATGATCGCCATCGCGACCATGAGCGCGAAGCTTGCGACGATCGACGAGAGGCTCACCATGGCCTGCCCGGGCGCACCGCGCAATTGCGCAAGCGCAAGGGAGAGCGGCACCGCGCGCGGCAGGCCGGCCAGCGCAAGGAAAGCCGTTGCGGCGCGCGGCATCAGCAGGATCCCGCCGATGAGGATCAACGCAATCGCGGCATAGCCGAACACCGGGATGCCCTCGACCGGGCCGGCCTGCGTGAGGCCCGCGCCGGCGGCGATCATGATGAGGCCCGGCCACACCGAAACGAGGCGCTCGAACATCTGCTGGTCGTCGCCGCTCTTGAGCGAGCGGGCCGGCGCCGCGCGCGCCGCATCCTGCGCCGGCAGCCATCCCGCCACGAGCGCGATCAGGACGCCCGCGGCAAAAAACCCGAGCGCGGCCACGGGTGGGAAGACGATCTCCGGGTTCATGCCGCGAAACAGGCCCGCGCCGAGATCGCCGCCGCCCGCCTTGACCGCGATTCTCGCGAGCGCGTAGCCCAGCGCGAGACCGGCCGCGCTTCCCAGGGCGCCGATGAGCGCCACTTCCGCGAGCACGAGCCGCACGAGGCCGCGCCGCGTCAGCCCCATCACGCGCAGCAAGCCGTGCTCTCCCCGCCGACGCGTGACCTCGAGCGCCTGCGCCGAGAACACGAGGAATCCGCCGGTAAACAACGCGACCATCGCAAGCACATTGAGATTCACCCGATAGGCGCGCGAAAGGTTGGCGCCCTGCTCTTCGAGCTGCTCCACCTCGGCCACGTGCGCGCCGGCCGGCAACAGGGCCGCGATCCTTTCGCGCATCAGCGCCGCATTCGCGCCGGGGGCGAACCGCAGGTCGATGCGGTTGAGCGTCCCAAGACGGCCGAAGCGCCACTGCGCCGTGGCGATGTCGGTCAGCGCCGCGCTTCCCCGCAAGCCCGGAACAACCCCGGCGACTTCGAGGTCGACGCTCGCGCTGCCGGCCACCAGCGAGAGCCTGTCGCCTTTGGCCACCCGCAACGCCGATGCCGCTGCGGGCGAGAGCAGCACCGTGTCCGGCCTCAGCAGGTCGAACAGGCGCTGCGGCTCGTCGGCGAACAATGCAGGCTGCACCTGCGCCGCGCGCAGCGCGTCGATGCCGAGCAGCCTGAGCGTGCCTTTGCCCGCGCCCTGCGTTCGCCCCGCCGATCCGGCCACCGCCACCTCGAGGTCCAGCATCGGGCTTGCAACCGCGATGCCCGGCAGGCGCGTTAGTTCCGGGTAGAGCGATTCGGCGAATCCGCCGCGCCCGCCCCGCACTTCGAGGTCCGCGTCCCCGGCCATCGAGCGCACCGCGAGCGAAAACTCGTTGAGGGCGGCGCCGTTGATGAGGTGGACCGCAAAGCCGAGCGCGACGCCCAGCGCAATGCCCGCGGCCGAAAGCACCGAACGCCCGCGCTGGTGCGCAAGGCGCGCGCGGATGGGCAGGAGCAGCGCGACGATCGAGTGGATCATCGAGGCGACCGGGGAAAGGAGCGCGCGCAACAAAGCTGTCATGGGCGAGCGGATTTTACGCGCCGTAGAATGCGTCCACCATGAAAGGACGCCTCTTCTACATCGTCGGGCCCTCGGGATCGGGCAAGGACAGCCTGATCGACTACGCGCGCCCGCGCGTGCCAGAGCGCGTCCACTTTGCGACGCGCACCATCACGCGGCCCGCCTCCGCCGGCGGCGAGCGGCACACGGGCGTCACCTTGCGAGAGTTCGAGGCGCTGCTCGCCGCGGGCGCTTTCGCGATGCACTGGCGAGCCAACGGCCATGCTTACGGCATCCGGCGCGACATCGTCGACTGGCTGCTCGAGGGCCGCACCGTGGTGGTCAGCGGCTCGCGCGAGCACCTGCCGAACGCGCTGTCGGACTATCCGCGGATGCAGGTCGTTCTGGTCACGGCTTCGCAGGAGACCTTGCGCATCCGGCTGGCGTCCCGCGGGCGCGAGGATGCGGCCGCAATCGAGGCGCGGCTCCAGCGCGCGGCGGCCTTCCGCTTGCCGCCGGGCACGGCTGCGGTCGAGATTGCGAACGATGGCGGGCTCGATGACGCGGGGAGCCGGCTCGTCGGCCTGCTCATATAGGTACCCGCCCTGTGCAGGATTTATACAACTGCACCTCGCGCCGCGCGCGGAGATCAGTCGGCGCCGCGTTCAGGCGGGCCACGATCTCCTTGGGCGTCGCGGCCGGAATGACGATCCCCTGCCACGCGCTTTCGCATCTGGGCCACGCAAAAACTACGCAAGTTCATCGTCAAAGGCTTCGTCCCAGACGACGAGCGGCTGAAGAATCCCGACCAGCCTTTCGATTACTTCGATGAACTGCTGCGTCGGATTCAGGACATCCGCACCTCCGAGCGGCGGTTCTATCAGAAGATCACTGACATCTACGCCACCAGCATCGATTACGACCCCACTGAGCCTGCGAGCATCGAATTCTTCCAGACCGTGCAGAACAAAATGCACTGGGCCATCACCGGGCAGACCGCCGCTGAAATTATTCACGCCCGCGCCGACGGCGCCAAGCCGCAGATGGGCCTGGCCAGGTGGCGCGAGCGATAGGAATCAATCCCGCTCCTTTTCCCGGGCACCCGCCTGTGGCCGTCTGCATAGCCCCAACGACGAGCTTGCGGCGTCGAGTTCCCGAGGCGGGCGCGTGCTCGCCCGCGAGAAACGCCAGCACCGCGCGCCGAAAGCCCTCCACGAGCAGCGCCTCGGGCACCGGCGGCAGGGCGACAAACGCCAGACGCCTACTCTACATCTGTCCAATTTCCGGCAATATGCCGGTATCATATTGGCATATTGCCATCCAACGCGAGGGGATCACATGTCCGCGGTACTAGAGTTCGCTCCCGATCCGGCATTGGGATTCGGGCCTTCCTTGTTGGCGCGAATTGCCGAGGTGCTCGGGTTTCGCGCGGTTCCAAAATCGGAGGTTGCGCTCGCGGTCCTGGCCCGCACTGGTCTGGCTACGAGCGTGTTGCGGCACATTGCGGCGGCGGGTATGCGCGGCGAGGATCTCGCGTTCATCATTCCTCCGCGTACCCTGTCGCACCGCATCGCCAGGAACGCGCGGCTGAGCGTCGAAGAATCAGATCGGGCGTTGCGTTTGGCAAGAATCATCGCCTTGGCCGACATTACCTTTGGCGAACATGCCAGGGCGCTCGATTGGCTGCGTCTCCCGAAGAAGCAATTCCGAGGACTGAGTGCGCTCGAAATGGTCCGCACGGAGGCCGGCGCGCGCCTCGTGGAGGAACTGCTTACGCGCGTCGACGAAGGCTACTTTGCCTGACACCCCGCTGCGGCATTGAAGCTCTGGCGCATCAGCAATCACGCCGATTTGTCGGGCGCGGGTGGACTGCGGGCGGGAGGGCGCTGGCATTCGCCCGGTCACGCAATCGTTTACCTGGCCGAGCATCCCGCGCTTGCATTGCTCGAAGCGCTCGTGCACCTGGAATTAGGGGATTTGAGCGCAATACCAAGCCACTACCAACTGTTGGAAATCGAGGCGCCGGCGCGGCTTCCACGCGAGGTGGTAAGCGGTTCGCTGCTCGTCGGAGAATGGGTTCAGGATATAGCGATGACCAGAGCTATCGGAGACGCATGGCTGCGCCAGTGCAGGGCCGCGTTGCTGAGTGTGCCGAGCGCTATCGTACCGAATTCCAGGAACTGGCTCATCAATCCGATGCATCGGGACGCGGTACGATTCTCCATCACGAGGATCGCAAAGTTTCCCGTCGATTTGCGGTTGGTGAAAACGCCCGGATCCACCAACCGCAATCGTAAAGAGTAGATATCAATAGGAAAATCCATGCCGCACGATCGGCAATCGCGGCGATCCCCAAACCCCGTCCTCGGGCTCGATGTGATGCGCGCACAGAGCGCGATGTCGGGAACCGGGTGGTAGGTCATTGGCAGGACGCTGTTCACAGGCCATGCCGCAGGGGGCAGCGGCGGCGAGCGCTCCATCGCCTCGGGCTGCTACAGTCCCAGGTGCTCGAGGATGCGCCGCACCACAGGCGGGTCGTCGATCAGCGAGCACGGGGATCGGTCAACGAACGACCAGGTCAACATTCTTGCCAGTACGAAGCAGCATCGCAACGAGAGTATCGAGGGAGAAGCGACTCAGCTTGAGGTTGACGAGGTCAGACACTCTCGGCCTGGAAACATCGAGGATTTCGGATGCCGCGTCCTGGGTGAGTTTCTTTGCGCGTATCCATTGCGCGATTGCAGTTGCGGCATCTTCCTTCAGCCGTTTGCCCTTGGCGATACGGGCATCCGCATCCTTTAGCAGAGCTCTTGCCTCTTTCGGCGAGAACCCCAAATCTGCGAACACGTTGCCGTCAGCGGGCGTGACGTGACTGCTCTTCAGGCCGACATCCTGGCGTGCGGTTTTCATTGTGCTTTGCGTTCCTTCAAAACTGCGGCGTACCGGCGCTTCGCAACGTACTTGTCGCCTTGGGACGTCTTGTTGGTTTTCTTCTGGAATGAGTGCAATACATACACGGCCTCTTCGAACTTCGCGACATACATCACGCGAAACCAGCCACTGGCCGCGTCCACGATGATTTCGTACACGCCGGTCCCGATTTCGGCCATCGGCTTGAATGCGTCCGGTTGCTCACCTTTCTGAACCTTGCGCAACTGATAGCCGGCATTGCGTTTGGCTTCATCAGGGAAGGCGCGTAGATCGTCACGCGAGCTACCTCTCCAGTCGATAGGCTTCGCCATATGTATAAGTAATTGTACATCGCATCTGCTTGGATAGGTAGTCGTAGATCAGACCAGCGCGGCAACAGCATTGTCAATCGTGCGGTAACCGGCGCAAAACATCCGCGAACTCGATGCCGCAAGCTCGCCGTTGGGCTTATGCAGGCTGCGGCCAGCGAGCCTGCTTTGTATCCGCGCGCCACGGAGTGATGTCCACTTTACTCATGAGTAAAGTGGACTCTGATCCATTCCATGTACGCCCCTCGCTATCTGCAAAGTGACGTCGCCGAAGGCCTGAAAAGCAAGATGGTTTTCGTCGGCGGGCCCCGCCAGGTCGGCAAGACGACCTTTGCCCTGGGCTTCCTTGGCAGGGACGTGGGCGCAACCCATCCGGCCTACATGAACTGGGATCATCCCGGGGTCCCGCCGCGGCTTCGGCGCGCGGAACTCCCGGCGGGTGAAGCATTGCTGCTCCTGGACGAGATCCACAAGTACAGCCGCTGGAGAAACCTGCTCAAGGGCATTTACGACACGGAAAAATCCCGGCGCAGGATCATCGTCACAGGCTCCGCCCGGCTCGACTACTACAGAAAGGGCGGGGATTCGCTTGCCGGACGCTACAGGTACTTTCGCCTGCACCCGTTTTCCCTGCGCGAGTTGAGCCGCAGGCCATCGCGTTCCGACCTCGAGGCGCTGCTGAAATTCGGCGGCTTTCCGGAACCGCTGTTCGCGCAGAGCGAGACCGGGCATCGCATCTGGCACAGGGACCGGATCTCCAGGGTGGTCCGCGAGGATTTGCGCGATCTGGAACATGTGCGCGAGATCAGCCTCATCGAACACCTGACCGAGATGCTGCCTTCGAAGGTAGGCTCGCCGCTTTCGGTCGGGGGCCTGCGCGAGGATCTCCAGATCGACCACAAGACCGCCGAGCGCTGGCTGCAGATCCTCGAAAACCTCTATTCAAGTATTGCCACTGGGTGGAGGACACGCAGGGCTACGCGATGGAGCTTCGGTATTTGCGCGATACGGACAAGCGCGAGGTGGATTTCGTGGTGCTGAAGAACAGCAAGCCGGTGTTCGCCGTCGAATGCAAGTCGGGCGACAAGGCGATCGGGCCCGCCCTGCGCTATTTCGCGGAAAGAACGCCGATCCCCCGCTTCTACCAGACCCATCTCGGGGAACGGCACTATTCGACCGGCAAGGTGACGGTGGTGCCCTTTATCCGGTTGTGCGAGGAACTCGGGCTTCCCTAGGTTAACGCTTCCGGCGCCCGCTTTGCGGCGGGGCCTTCATGTCGAATGGAAGCCCGCGCGGGCGCGCGGCGGCCAGCGCGAAGCTTCTCGTCCTGCTGGCCTGAACAGTGCCGTCCACGCCAGGCAGGCGATGGCAGCAATTCGACTGGAGAGCCAGTATTGGCGCGGCTATCGGTCTGAATATGGCAGCAATCAGTCCGCCTTCGCGCCGGAGTCCTTGACCACCTTTCTCCAGCGGCCGAGCTCCGACTTGATGTAGGCGGCGTAGTGGTCGCTTGAGCCCCCCAGCGGCTCGGCACCCTGCGTCGCGAGGCGCTGGCGCAAGTCGGCGTTCTGCACCGCCTTGTTCACCTCCGCGTTCAGGCGGGCCACGGGGGCGATACTATGGCCTGCGCAAAATCGAAGGAGCCGAGGATGACCCTGCTCTTGAACGAAATCGCCTGGGGGCAATCGATCCTGCCGAGCGTCTCCGATCCCGCCTGGGAGCGCGAGGTGAAGCGGCGCGTGGGCCACGTAAATGAGATCGACCGGCGAGTGGCGCCCAGCCCTTGGCTGAGGGAGATTTGCGCGTCAACCGCCTCCTACAGGCCGGTTGCGATGCCGAAGAACCTGTTCAACATCGGCACTTTCGTCACCGCGCAGGAGAACTCCTGCCGCTACTGCTATGGCGCGAACCGCGCCCACATGAAGATCCTGGGATACTCCGAATCCTTCATCAGCCGTATCGAGCGCGACGCGAACCTCGCGGAGCTCGACGACAAAGGACGCGCGTTCATCGCTTTCTGCCGCAGCCTCGCGCGCTCGCGGCCACGGCCCATGAAGTCGGAATTCCAGGCGCTGGTCGCGCTCGGGTTCGCGCCCTTGGCCGTGGCCGAGATGACGATGCAGATCGCGCTGTCCTGCTTCTACAACCGCATCGGCCTTCTGAGCGCCTGCCCGTCGGAGCACGACTTCGAGCGCATGACCGAAGGCCTCCGCGGCCGGCTGATGGGGCCCGTGGTCAGATTGGTCCTGTCCTTGCACCGGCACTCCCAGCCGCCGCTGCTCGATGCGGCGACGCTGTCCGCCGGAGCGTTCGGCCCGGTCGTGGCCACCCTCGACGGATTGCCGGGGGCCTCGATCTTCAAGGCCGCGCTCGACGGCGCATTTGCTTCGACGGTGCTGCCCAAATCGACCAAGGCGCTGATGTTCGCGGTCGTCGCGCGCACGCTCGGTTGCCGCACGAGCGAATCCGAAGCGCGCAAGCTGCTCGTTGCGGAGGGCTTCAGCGAAGTGGAAATCGAAGCCGCGCTGACGACGCTGCGATGCGCGCGCCTTACACAAGCGGACGAAAGCCTGCTTTCGTGGGCGCGCGACACCGTGTACTACCAGATCGGCACGATCCAGCGGCAAACCGCCACGCTCGCGGCCGGCATTGGGGGCGCAAAGATTCTCGAGGCGATAGGCGTCGCCGCGCTGGCCAACGCAGTCGTGCGCCTGGCGATGCTGCTCGAATGACCAGCGCGGTCCCCGCATGGGCCCTGGCGACGGCGCTCGGGCTCGTGGCGCTGTTGGGTGCGGGCATCCTCGCGCTTGGGCACCGGGCGCGGCAGCTCGAGCGGCTGCTCGGGGCCACGCGGGGCAAGCTGGAAGAGGTTCAGGGGCAGTTCGAGCAATTCGTTCCGCGCGACGTGGTGGAACAACTGACCGGAAGGCTAGGCGCATTCGCGCCGCAGCGGCGGGTCGTCACCATGCTCTTCGCCGACCTGCGCGGCTTCACCGCGCTCTGCGACCGTCTCGATCCGGCGGTCACCGTGGGCATCCTGAACGAATATTTCCGCCGCATGAACGCGGTCATCCTCCGTCATCACGGCCACACCAACGAGCTGGTGGGCGACGGGCTGCTTGCGCTCTTCGGCGCGCTGGAGACCAACCCGTGGCAGGGCCGCGATTCGGTGCTCGCGGCGCTCGAAATGCGCGCCGAACTCGCGCGCTACAACGACGAGTTGCGCGAGAAGGAACTACCCGAGCTGCGATTCGGCATCGGCATCCACGCGGGCGAGGTCGTCGCCGGCGTGATGGGCGCTGGATCGCTCAACAAGTTCAGCGTGACCGGGGACCCGATCAACGTCGCCTCCCGCGTAGAAGGATTGACTTCGGTGCACAAGGTGGACCTGCTCGTCACCGAGGAAATCCGCGGCACGCTCGACGATCATTTCGTTCTGCGCGCCATGCCACCGACCGCGGTGAAGGGCAAGCCGGAGCCGATCGTCACCTACTTCGTGGCGGGCGTCGAAGAGCGCGAATCGGCTCGTGCAGCCACTGCCTCTACCTGACGCAGGACAAATTCGGCGTGAGCGAACGCGATCGTCAGGGTGGGCTGAACCATGCGCGATTCACTCGTTCCAATGCGCGCGAAAATCGAATGGGAACCCTGACTATCGGGCCGTCAAGGACGCGCGGGACGAATATGCAATGGCAGTATTTTGTCTGTAAAGCTAATAACGACGCGGGCTCTTGTGCGAAATTGGCAGTATTGAGAGACCAGCGGCACGCCGGGAATCGTCCCGCCCGGCAGCGCCTTCCCAGTTCAATTTCGGACATGCGGGCATACACCCGTCGCGAGTCAATGCGTCAGGAGACGGGCGCGAAGACCAGGAAATACTGGTTGGGCAGGAAGCGGTGCTCCCGGGCGAGGGTGTAGCCGGCGCCCTTGAGTTCGGCGATCACGCGGTCCGGGGCGATGCGCGCGGCCTTCGGCGGCCCTTCCGGCGAATCGAGGCGGAAGTCGATGATCGCCACGCGGCCGCCCGGCTTGAGAGATGCGCGCAGCTTGCGGAAATAGCTCGCGCGATCATCGATATGGTGGAACACGTCCACCATGAGGATCAGATCGGCTTTCTCGGGAAGACGGGGGTCGTCGGGTGCACCGGCTAGCGCGATGACGTTATCCCGCTTCTCGCGTTTCGCGCGCTCGGCAAGGTACTTCACCATGTCGGGCTCGATGTCCACGCCGTAGACGCGGCCCTTGGGCACCATGTTCGCAAACCGCATCGCGAAGTAGCCGGTACCCGAGCCGATATCGGCGATAACAGCGTCTGGCCTGGGAGCCAGCGCCTCAATGACTTCATGCGGCTTCTGCCACGCGTCGCGCCTCGGATCGTCGAAGACATGCGCCCAGTGTTCCGCGCCGCTGAAGCTGTGCTGGTGTGTTGGGGGGGATTGCGCGAGCGCAGGCACAGCGAGCATTCCAGCGCAAGCCGATAGAGCTAAAACGGCTGACATAAATGGATTCCGGAGCATCTTCTTGCCTCGCGTATTCGGGTTCTGACGTGCAGTGGCGAAATGGGCGGGTTTCCCCGCCCATCCAAACGATGCGGTCAGTGCGTGTGCGCCGACTCACCGTGCCGCGGAAGGGTGATGCCTTTCTCCTTGGCCCGCTTCTGCATTTCTTCGTGCGTTGCCCGTGCGAGTTTCTGGCGCTCTTCGGGCGTCTTTGCGTCGCGCATCTTTTCCCGAAGAGCCGTGCGCTCTTCCGGAGTCATGAGCGATTGGCCGGCACCCATTCCCGCAGCGCCATGGGCCATTGCACCGTGTCCCATGCCTCCCATCATGCCGTGCCGCATGCCATCCTTTGCGTGCGGCTCGCCGCCGTGGCCCATCGGGCCTGGCTGCGCGAACGCCGCGGCCGCGAGGCCAAGGCTCAACCCGGCAACGATACCGGTTGTTGCTTTAAGTGAACGTTTCATGATCGGTTCCTTTTCGATAGTGTGGGATCAGCTTTCCTGCGGGACTGATTGGACCAAGGATTTGTAAGCGTGCGGTGTCGGGAACAGGGTGTTTTGTATCGCAGGTTTGCAGCGGCGGACGTTGTTACACTGGGTTACATAGTTGCGGCTGAAAACGGGCCGCTTGAAGGAACATGTCGGCCATGACCGCGCAAGACCACATCCTGATCGTCGACGACGACGCAGAGACCCGCAGCCTTCTGCGGGAATACCTGCAAAAGCAGGGATACCGGGTGACGACCGCCGCGGACGGCAAGGCCATGCGAGGGGCGCTCGATACGGCTCGCCCGGACCTCATCGTCCTCGACCTGATGCTTCCCGGCGATGACGGGCTTAAATTGTGCCGCGACCTGCGGACCCGGTCCAACTTGCCGGTCATCATGCTCACGGCGCGCGGCGAGGAGACCGACCGCATCGTGGGGCTGGAGATGGGCGCCGACGATTACCTGGCAAAGCCATTCAATCCCCGCGAACTGCTTGCGCGAATCAAGAGCGTGCTGAGACGCGCGCGCTCGCTACCTGGAAATCTCGAGCCCGACGCCGTGAAGTCTTTCCGGTTCATGGGCTGGTCGCTTGACGTTGCCACACGCAATCTCACCTCCCCCGAGGGCGTGGTGGTGCCGCTGAGCGGCACCGAGTTCAAGCTGCTGCGCGCCTTTCTCGCGCACCCCAACCGGGTGCTGACTCGCGACCAGCTGATCGACTTCATGATCTCGCGCGACGCCGGACCCTTCGATCGGGCGATCGACGTCCAGGTGAGCCGCCTGCGCCAACGGCTTCGCGACGACGCGCGTGAGCCCGGCATCATCAAGACCGTGCGCGGCGAGGGCTACGTGCTGGCAGCGCAGGTCGAGGCGTCGGGCTGATGCGCCTTGCGCCGCGCTCGCTGTTCAGCCGCCTGGTGCTGGTCCTGCTTGGTGGCCTCGTCGTAGCGCAGCTTCTGAGCTTCGGTATTCACATGCATGAGCGCGGCGAGGCCTTGTCGCAAGCGAGCGGCATGCAGGCCGCGCAGCGCATCGCGGACATCGTGAATCTGCTCGATCCGCTCGACTCGGCTGAGCGTCGGCGGATCGTGCGGGTCTTCAGCGCGCCGCCGCTCGCGATCAGCCTCGATCAACCTCCACTGCACACGCGGGATCGCGATGCCGAAGATAGCGCGCGTTCAGCCCTGTTCGGCGCGATGCTGCGCCGCTTCCTTGGCGAAGGGCGGCCGGCTGCCGTGGCGGTGAGAGCGGGTCAGGCCGCTGCGCCGATGGCTCGACCGATGCCGGGTTTCATGAAGCCCGGCCCCCACGCCCCGTGGATGCATTTCGAGTCCGAGCCCGGCCTCAGTTTCGTCGCCCAGGTGCGCTTGAATGACGAAACCCTCGTCACGTTCGACTCGCGCCGGCCTTCGCAGACTGCCGGCTGGCCTTACCGGCTGCTTCTCAGCCTCGCGGTACTTCTCGCCGCGGTCATCGCAGTCTCGCTCGTGGCGGTTCGATGGGCGACGCGCCCGCTGAATGCCCTGGCCGATGCCGCCGACGAACTAGGCAAAAACATCGATCGCGCACCCATACCGGAGGAAGGCCCGCTGGAGGTGGCGCGCGCCGCCCGCGCCTTCAATACCATGCAAGCACGGCTGGCACGCAACATCCATGAGCGCACCGCGACCCTTGCCGCAATGTCGCATGACCTCAAGACGCCGGTGACCCGGCTGCGGCTGCGCGCCGAGTTGCTGGACGACGGCGAGCTGAAGAAGAAGATCGCGCAGGACCTGGAGGAGATGGAGTCGATGTTGCATGCCACGCTCGATTTCATGCGAGGCGTGGAAAGTTCGGAGCAGGCGCGTCCGCTCGATCTGATGGCGTTGCTGGAAAGCCTGCAGGCTGACGCCGAAGAGGTCGGGGGCCGGGTCGCACTCCAAGGCAGCACCTCCAGACCCTGCATCGGCCGGCCGCAGGCGCTGAAGCGCTGCCTGGGCAACCTGATCGACAATGCGCTCAAATATGGAAAATCCGCGACGATACTTGTAGAGGACGACTCGAACCGGCTCGTCATCCGCGTTCAGGATCAAGGCCCGGGGATTCCCGCACAGGAGCTCGAGCGCGTGTTCGAGCCGTTCTACCGCATCGAGGGCTCGCGCAGTCGGGATACTGGAGGCACCGGATTGGGCCTGAGCATCGCAAGAAACATCGCACAACTGCACGGCGGCACGCTTTCCCTACGCAATATCCAGAATGGCGGTGTCGAGGCAGTATTGACGTTGCCCAGGTGATCAATAGGCGAAATCCGCACGCGCCCCAGGCGGGCTGTCTCTTCGATGGCAGCAATTCGCCCGGAGAGCCGGTATTGGCGCGGTGATCAGGCTGAATATGGCAGCATTCAGTCCGCCCTTGCGCCGGAGTCCTTGACCACCTTGCTCCAGCGGCCGAGCTCCGACTTGATGTAGGCGGCGTAGTGGTCGCTTGAGCCCCCCAGCGGCTCGGCGCCCTGGGTCGCAAGCCGCTGGCGCAAGTCGGCGTTCTGCACCGCCTTGTTCACTTCCGCGTTCAGGCGGGCCACGATCTCCTTGGGCGTCGCGGCCGGAACGACGATCCCCTGCCAGGCGCTCATCTCGAAGCCCGGGAGCTTGGCGGCCTCCTCCAGCGTCGGCACATCGGGCAGCGCGCTCGAGCGCCGCTGGATTGCGATCGCGAGCGGCCGCAGGCGGTTGTCCTTCACATAGGGCAGCACCGTGTTGATCG
>Ga0163151_10004902_pt1 | contig 17557 bp, 14 predicted proteins | sample OliLakLV19MP5IB2_FD_145596 | JGI IMG/M metagenome (GOLD analysis project Ga0163151, IMG submission 145596) | Freshwater microbial mat bacterial communities from Lake Vanda, McMurdo Dry Valleys, Antarctica - Oligotrophic Lake LV.19.MP5.IB-2 | ecosystem: Environmental > Aquatic > Freshwater >...
GCCTTTTTCTGCAAAAAGACCGGCACCTGGATGGAAAGAAAAAGAATGGCTGGGAACAAAAACAGGCCGATCCAGAAACCTTTGGTCCGGGCGTTTTCCGTAAATTCCCGGCATGCGATAATCCAAGCATATTTCATCGAAAGCCCGCCTTCTTTGCTTCTGAGCCGACCAACCGCACGAAAACCTCGTGCAAGGTTGGATTGAGTTGATGGAAGCCCTGGAGCCGGATGTTCCGGACCAGGCATTCCTCCAGTATCCTTTGTGAATCCGCATCTTCGCGCAATCCAATCTCCCAGCGTGGAACCTGGTTTGATCCGTCATCCTTTTCCGCCGCCTGAAATGAAATCACACCGGGCATGGATGCCACCGCTGAAGCATCGTCCACCGTCTCCAACAACAACCGGCGCGGAAGAAGTTTCCTGGCCTCGGGCAGTGTTCCGTCAAAAAGCGCCCGCCCCCGCGCGATCAAAAGCAGCCGGTCACACAGTCGTTCGGCGTGCTGCATGATGTGCGTGGAAAAAAGGACGGTCTTTTTCCGGGAGACCAGATCCGAGATGATTCCCTCCATCACCTCCTGGTTGACCGGATCGAGTCCGGAGAAAGGTTCATCAAGAATGACAAGATCTGGGTCGTGAACAATCGCAGCCAGGATCTGAACTTTCTGTCCCATCCCTTTGGAAAGCGCCTCCGTGGTTTTCTCGGAAAAGTCCTTGAGCCCGTAACGTTCCAACAACTCGTAAGCCCGTTGGCGGGCCTGGTTGCGCGGCATTCCCTTGAGCATGCCGAAATAGGCGATGATCGACCAGGCCTTCATTTTTTTGTAGAGCCCCTTTTCCTCGGGCAGATATCCGATCCGATGCCGGACCTTGAGGGCGGAGGAATGGCCGAGGATGGAGATGCGACCGGATGTCGGTTTGAAGATGTCAAGAATCATGCGGAGGGTGGTGGTTTTGCCCGCTCCGTTGGGACCGAGGAATCCGTAAACCGTGCCGGGTAAAACCCGGAGGTTCAGCTTTTGAACAGCGTGGAATTCGCCAAAATATTTATCCACGTTTTCCAGAACTATCACCGGCTCAGAATTTGAGTTTGGATTCATTATGGGGGATTCCTTGAGGCTTCCCGTTTGGCCGGAGGCTATTTGAGTTTTGGGTCGGCAAGTCCGTCTTTGATCCGATAAAGCCCGGTCGGGATCAGAACGGATACCGGAACGTCGTCGCCTGCAAGGTATTTCACGATTCCCTGCACCGATTCGCGTCCGAGCCGGTCGGGAAACTGAATGGCGTCCGCATAAATCTTCCCGGCTTTGATCGCTTGTTTTCCTTCCGGCATTCCGTCGAATCCTACAATTTTCACCTGGCCGAGTTTGCCCGCTTTTTCCAGGGCGGCCACGGCACCAAGCGCAGCCGGGTCGTTGCTGGCAAATATTCCTTTGAGATCGGGATGCGCCTGCATGACATCTTCGGTGGCCTTGAACGACTTGTCCCTGGCGCCGCCGCCGGGCAGTTTCGCCACCAGCTGGATGTCCGGACTTCCCTCCTTCTTCAGCGAGGCGGCCAGTTGTGTCTCAAACCCTTTCACCCGCAGCATGACCGATTCAACTTCCGGATGGTCCAAAATCGCGATTTTTCCACCGCTGCTGCCAAGAGCCTCGATCATCGCTGTTGCCGCCATTTTACCACCCGCGAAATTGTCAGTGGCGACATGCGACACCACTTTTACACCCGGTGCCATCGCGGCAATATCCACGGTAAAGACCGGGATGCCAGCTTTGTTGGCTTCGCTGATCGCCGTGCCGATGGACTTCGAATCGCACGGCGAAAGCACGATGGCATCGACACGGCGGGTAATGAAATCGGAGACTTGATGATGCTGTTTGGCCGGATCGAACTCACCGGCGGTGAGGATGACCTCCATCTGGTGTTTCGCCGCCTCTTCTTTCATGGCGTCACCCAGCTCACGAAAGAACGGGTTCGTCATGGTGAGCAACGAGACCCCGATGGTTACCTTCTTTTTAGGAGGCCCGGCGATCGAGCCGAAAGGCAGGACGGAAAACATCAGCAGCAGGAGCAGAACTAACAGTTTTTTCATAAGTTTAAGTAGTTGTCTTGTTTTCAACTGAATTTATACCGCTCACTCAGCTTACTTTCGACGGCTTATTGATGTGAACAGTTCGCGCCAATTCCGGCGCTTTAACATGTCGAGCAACACCGCGCCCAGGATGACCGTGCCGAGAACCACCTTCTGGGTGTAACTTTCCACGCCTGTCAGATTCATCCCGTTTTGAATGACTGCGATGATCAACGCTCCGATGAGCGTGCCAAAAATACGCCCTTCACCGCCGCTGAGACTGGTTCCGCCAACGACCACTGCGGCGATGACGTAAAGTTCATACGACAGACCATAGGTTGGTGAACCGCTTTTCAGCTGTGAAGCCAGCACCACCCCGCCCAGGCCCGAAAGCGCGCCCGAAAGCACATAGACAAAAACCACGACTAATCCGACACGCACCCCGGAAAGCCGGGCGGCCTCCACGTTTCCGCCCACGGCATAAATATAACGTCCCAGGGTGGTCCGCGACATCAACACATGCGCAACCAGATAGAGCACGGCCATCAGGACCACGGCGTGCGGAATCCCGAACCAGCCAACGCCGCGGCCGAGCCATGTCAGCGATTCGGGCACTTCATAAATCGAGCCGCCCCGTGCGACGATGAACGCGAGCCCGCTCGCCACCTGCATCACCGCCAGAGTGCCGATAAAAGGCGGCACACGGAAGACCGTTGTCATCAGGCCTGAGAAAAGGCCGATGAGCGCGCAGGCCCCCACACCCGCAATTCCGGCGATAAAAATCATGCCGTTCGAGGCCTCCACACCGCCGTGGTCACGGATCAGACGGGTCATGACCACGGCTGAAAGTGCGATCAGGCTGCCGACGGAAAGATCGATTCCGGCGGTGATGATGACCAGGGTCATCCCGATGGCCAGGATCGCCACCACCACGATCTGATTTGCCACGTTCATCAGGTTTTCTTTTTTGAGAAACGTCGGCCACCGATAACTCTGCGGTATCGCCACCCTGGGGTTTCCGATGTCCGGGTATTTTTCGTTCAACCGTTCGAAAATGGTCCATGCGGCGCATTCGGGTGTGGTGGCGATGGCCGCGAGACGGACTTGGTTGGTGGAAAGTTGTTGCAGGGCCAGGCGTGCGGCGCGCGGATCTCCCGTTATTTTGCCAACTACACGAACCCCGGCATCTTTCAACCTTGCCTCAAGTATCGCGGCAAAGTTCACATCCTCCTCATTGGCGCGGGCCACAATCAGGACGTTCGCGTTTTTCGGCACCGATCCGGCGACCTGTGTTGCGAGAACCGGGGCCGCAGCCTCTCCGCGTGGCTCATGTGTGGTGTAGGTGGCCCATGAGTAGTAGAGACAAAGCAGCACCAGCACGACAGCCATGCCGTAATCGGAAAAAAATCGTTTAAAAGAAAACTTCATCCGGTGGCGAGCTGGAGTATCTGCTGTTGTGTGGCCCTGGAGACATCCTGGATTTCACCCGCGATGCGGCCTTCGCGCATCACCAGGATGCGGTCACACATCCCCAGCACTTCCGGCAACTCGGAGGAAACCATGAGAACCGCTTTTCCACCGGCGGCCAGGTCGTTGATCAAATGGTAAATCTCAAGTTTTGCTCCGACATCGATTCCGCGCGTCGGCTCATCAATGAGCACGATTTCAGAATTTGTTTGGAGCCATTTGGCCAGGACAACCTTCTGTTGATTGCCGCCGGAAAGATTGCGCGCGGTCTGCTCTTGGTCGGGAATCTTGATTCGCAACGCCCGGACAAAACTCTCAAACGCGCTGCGTTCGGAACTTTGACGGACAAATCCGACGCGGGAAAATCGCGGTAGATTCGGCAGGCCGAAATTTTCGCGAACTGAAAGTCCCAGAACCAAGCCCTGCCGTTTGCGGTCCTCAGTGAGCAGACAGATACCGGCGCGGATGGCATCGCGTGGGGAGCGGATGCGCAGTTCACGCCCGTCCAGCGTCACACGCCCGGCATCCGCCCGGTCGGCACCGAAAAGCAGACGCAGCACTTCCGTCCGGCCGGCACCCACCAAGCCTGTGAGACCCAGAATTTCGCCTCGCCGCAGCTCGAAGGAAACACCCTGCACAGACCGGCCCCGGCTCAGGCCGCGCACGACCAGCCGTTCCGGCCCGATGTCCGGTGTCCGACGGGGAAACTCCGCCTCGAGTTTCCGACCGACCATCAGTTCGATGAGACGCCCGCGGGTGAGCCCGGCCACCGCTTCCGTGGCGATGTGTTCACCATCACGCATGACCGTGGCACGGTCGCACACAGCAAAAACTTCATCAAGCCGATGGCTCACGTAAATGATGCCAAGACCCTGGTTTCGCAGCTCGCGCACGATGTTGAGCAGTTTTTCCACCTCACGACTGCTCAGCGCCGCCGTCGGTTCGTCCATGACCAGAATGCGCGCCTTTTGCGAAAGCGCCTTGGCGATTTCAACGAGCTGTTGTTGCGCCACGGTGAGGTCCCGGCACGGCGTGCCTGGGTCGATTCCGGAGTCCAGGCGCTGGAACAATGCGCGCGCTGCCTCGTGCTCTTCGTCCTTCCGTATGAGTCCGCCTTGGGTGGATTCGCGTCCCAGGAAAATGTTCGCGCCTGCGCTCAAAGCGGGGACCAGGTTAAATTCCTGATGGATGACCGCAATCCCTTCGCGGACCGCGTCGTGAGGGGAGTCCATGTGAACATTCCGTCCGTCCACCCGGATCGTGCCGGAGTCCGCGCGGTGCGCGCCGGCAAGCACCTTGATCAAGGTGCTTTTGCCCGCGCCATTCTCTCCCAGTAAAGCATGGACTTCACCGCTCCGCAGGTTGAACTCGCCTCGGACAACGGCGCGCACGCCCGGAAAAGATTTCTCGATTCCGCACATTTCCAGAAGTGGTGTCGTTGGAGAAAGGGCTTCCGTCATTCGATTTTTACTTGTCGCGATTAACAAAGTTCACGCACGGGTGCTGTTTTGCGTTTTTTCGGGACAACGCAATTTGAGCGGTTTTTTTGTAGTGGTACAGTTTGAAAATTTCAGTCTAAAAACAGATTTGCGATAATTGATGACCCCAGAGGAGAATTGTCGGCAAGCATCCTAGAAAAACAGTCCTGATCCATCTTTGAAACTGTCAGTTTAGCCATTGATTTGAACATCGTTTTTTGTTTCGCTTTAACAACAATCCCATTAGCGCTTAGAAAAGTCAGGGAGGCATGAAGCGCAACTCTTTTGTTCCCATCCAAAAATGGATGGTTTTTAGCCAAATGGAATGCGCAACACGCTGCCAAGTCAAAAAGGTTTCGCTTATTGGCGTATAGGAAATAATTTATCGGAGCTACAGCGGCGCTTTCCAAAAGGCCCGAATCTCGAATTCCGGCAATTCCCCCAAAGAATTCGAGTTGCTGGTCGTGAAGAAGAATGATCTGATCCAGATCAAGAAAAGTCGGCCCCACAACTCCTATTTTGCGAGCTTCTTGAATACGCTAGCATATCTAGTGAGGACACCTGAAGATGCGTATTTTACAGAATCGTGAGAGGCAAACTGAATCCCGCTTCCCTCAGATTTGATCCTGATGGGTCGAACAGGGCGCTCGTCGTGATGGATTGCGCTCAAAATGTTCTGCCGGGTTTTCTTTTGCATACTGAAGGCAATTAAAGTGCGTTCATGGAATAGATTTTTCAAGAGGCTAAACAGTCGTTCCTGGAGTTTTAAGTTTAGCTAATGCTAACCCATCAAATTCACAATTTCTTCCAAACTCCAGACGCGATCCGAAACCCCTGCGGCCATTGCTGTTTACTGTCTGGTGGAAAATTGCCAGATTATTTTGAAGTATCAGAATTCAATCTGTACCATTACCGGTTTTTTGGTTTTTTCCGAGAGTTTTTCTCTCCGGAAACAAAAAGCCCGCCCCCTCGGCAGATTCTTCGCCGGCGGTGCGGATGGAATACTGAATTGAAAATTGATTGGTGAAAAACCGTTTGCTGGACTATTGCTTGGACCATGAGCGACGAAAGCACAGTTTATCGGGGAAATCCTTCCTTACTCATCAATGTCGGCGCTGTGGTTCTCAGCCTGATTTTGCTGATAGGAATGGCGATCGGGCTGGCCTGGGGCTGGAACCGGGTCAATGATCCAAAAGTCCGTTATATCTTCATCGGTTTGATGATCATTCCGCTGATCATCCTCTTTTTTAAATGGCTCCAGGTGAAGTTCCGCTTTTACGAACTCACCACCCAGCGGATCAAGATCACTCGGGGCATTCTTTCCAAGCGGACGGATGAACTGGAGCTTTACCGGGTTAATGATGTGACTTTGATCGAGCCTTTTTTTCTCCGGATGTTCGGGGTGGGAAACATTCAGATCACCACGGCGGACGCCTCCACACCGCAACTCACTCTGGAAGGAATCAAGGATGCGCGTTCGCTGCGCGAAGAACTCCGCAAATACATCGAAGAGTGTCGTTCGCGCAAGGGAACACGTGTGACCGAGATGGAGTAAAACGAGCAGGGCATGATTCATGGAAAACGCCCCGATCGACCTGCAACATATCCGGACCCCGATCGCACTTGGATTTCTGGTTCTGCTGCTGGCCTGGGAATCGATCCATCCTTTCTTCAACTTTTTCCGGGACAAAACCGGTGAGCGGACACGCCATGCGGTTAGAAATCTCGCACTCGGAGTTTTTAACATCCTGTTGGTTTCGGCAGGATTTGTTCTGACTTGGAAAGTAGTTGCGACCTGGGCCTGGAACCACAATTTCGGATTGCTCAACTGGTTCGGTCTCGGCTTCTGGCCGCGACTCATTGCCACCGTTATCTTGATGGATCTATGGACCTATGCTTGGCATTGGATCAACCATCGGATCCCGTTCTTCTGGCGGTTCCATCGCATGCACCATTCCGACAACCGGATGGATGTGACCACCGCCAGCCGGTTTCATGCGGGTGAAATCGTGCTTTCTTCAACACTTCGCCTCGCCATCATCCCGTTCATCGGCCTCCATTTGTGGGAACTGGCGGTTTACGAAGTATTGCTTTACGCGGTGGTTCAGTTTCATCACGCCAACGTGGGACTGCCCGCTTCACTTGACCGCTTTCTGAGCTGGATCATTCCGACGCCGTTCATGCACAAGATCCACCATTCCAGGTTGATTCAAGAAACCAATTCCAACTACAGCTCGCTTTTTTCCATCTGGGACCGGGTTTTCATGACATACCGTTCCAGACCCGATCCTGAATCGATTGAATTTGGTTTGACCAACTGGGACCACCGGCAATCCATCACCGGCATGATCCGCACTCCGCTGGAGAAATTGGACGGGGAGAGTCACTCATGATGCGCTGGCAGCTCGACGTGGCGGAACTTTCACGACTGAAACATCTGCTCCAGATTGGGAGAGGTTAAGATTGATTTCCCTCCCCGGGTAAAATCAAATTCTGCGGATGAGATTCCTCCACTCCGCAGACTGGCAGCTCGGTGCCCGATTCAGTCAGTTTGGCGCGAAAGGGGTGGAATTGCGGCGCGCCCGGCTGGCCACACTTCTCCAGGCGTTAAAACTGGCGCGGGATCGTTCGGTAGATGCCTTCATTGTGGCAGGCGATCTTTTCGAAGACAACCAGGTGGAGGAATCGCTTATTGGGGAAACATTGGATTTGTTCGCGCAGTTCCCTTCGCTGCCCATTTTTATCCTGCCTGGCAATCACGACCCATGCAGCGGTCCGGATTCGATCTGGGAGCGGCGCTCTTTCACAGCCTGTCCTTCACATGTGAGGGTTTTTCGCCGCCCAGAAGCGGTTGCTTGCGCCGAAGGATTTATCATCGCCTCACCTTTGAGGCAGAAGGTTTCAACCATTGACCCAAGTCTGGCGCTTGATTCACTTTCAAGGGGGCTCCCTGACGGGGCAATAAAGGTTGGCGTCACGCACGGAGCCATGGCAATTCCCGGAAACCATCAACCTCAGGATTTTCCTATAGCGCTCAATGCAGCTTCCCGTGCGGGCCTGGATTACCTTGCCGTGGGGCATTGGCACAACTGGCAGTTGTATGACAACGACCGGATCGTGATGCCTGGAACGCCCGAACCGGATAATTTTGAACAAACCAGGTCCGGCTATGTGGCCTTGGTGGAGATCGATGAATCAGGCCGTGTGCCACGTGTGGAGCAGGTCCGGGTCGCAGGTTTGTCCTGGAAAGTTTGGAAACTGGATGTGACCGACGGGGAAAATTTTCGGAAAGAATTGTCGTCCTGCATCCGGGAAGCGGGGGTTGAACTCACTACCGTTGTCGCGAGATTGGAAATTAATGGTTCGAATTGCGATGCTGTAGCAATGATCAGCCAGATTCGTGAACAGTTCGCCCCTGCCTTTTGCTGCCAGATCCAGGACCGGACCAGCCAGGCTTTGACACCGATTGAAATCGAGTCCATTCAGAAGGAGCATCCTTTGCTGGCGCAGGTTCTCTCGGACATCAGTGCAATGGAAAACGCGCTTGGCACCACCCACGCATGTGCGCCATCCGCCGAGGTGACGCTGTCGGTCGCGGAGTTTCAAGACCTTCTGGCACGGGGGAAAATCGATTTGAGAGAAGTGCGGCCGCTGCACCTAGCGCAGGCCCGTTCGGAATTACTCACCTTGTTCCAAAAGGGGGGCTCATGATTCTGGAATCCTTGCAACTTTGCCATGCGGGGCCGATCCGGCGAGGATTGGTTCTGGGGCCGTTTTCCAGCGGGCTCAACATCCTTTGCGCACCCAACGAATCTGGAAAATCCACGCTGATCAAAACTGCGATCAGGGCTTTTTTTGACCGCCACACCTGCAAGGATGCTGAGATCAGAAGCCTGCAACCGTCGGGAACAGACCTGTCGCCGACCATCAAAATCTCCTTCTGGATTGCGGGAAGAAAATATCTTTTGCAAAAGAATTTTCTGGTGGCGCCCCGCAGCACATTGAGTGAGTGGGTCCGGGATCAATGGGAACCGGTGGCGGAAGGTGACAAGGCTGATCAACGTCTGCTTGAACTTTTTCAGGGGATTCAGACCGGCAGGGGTGCCTCGAAAGCGGCTCATTGGGGACTTTTGCGTTTTCTCTGGACGCAGCAAGGCGAGGCCCTGGCATGGCCCGACTGGGCGGTTCCAGCAGGACAACAGATCCGGTCACGACTGGCCCGGGTGCATCTGGATGCCAGGGTGGAAAGTTTGATCGCCGGGCTCTGGGAGGAATATCTGGTTTATTTTACAGCGTCAGGGCAGGTCAAAACCGGTGGACCGTTAAAGCTGGCGGAAATCGAGCTGGAGAGTCTGAACGCCGGTCTGGCCTCGATTGAATCGAGAAAGAAAAATCTCGAAGAAAAACAGAATGCGTATCGGAATGTGGAGTCGGCGGTAACCCGGCTTGAGATTGAATCCAAAGATCATGAAATCCGCGGAAAGGAGTTGCGGGAGCTCGCCATCAAGGCTGAGAACCAGCGACGGGAACTGGAGAAATTTGAAAGTGAATTGCAGGGTGCCAAGGAGCGCTTGAGCCGAGTCAGTAGAGATTCTGAACGTCTCAGCACACTCCAGGCCGGGCTGGAACAGCTGACCCGGGCTCAACCGGTTTTGGTGGAGAGGCTTGCTCGCGCCAGCGAGGAGGAGGCTCGGATTTCAGGACTAACTCTGTTTTTGGAATCAGACGTGGAAAGACAAGACCAAGCTATCGGGGTGTTGTCGCAACAGGCGTCGCGCACCAGGTGCCTGATGGACCGGAGCCGGGTTTTGCTCGAGCTGGAACAGTCTTCACACCGGCAAAATCGGATATATGAGCAGAAAGCATTAAAGGAGAGGCTGCAAAATGAGCGGGCCGGGATTCCTTCGATCACCTCGGCTAGCCTTGCTGCCATGGAAAAGATCGAACAAACGATCCGCGAATCTGAAATCAGGATCTCTTCAGTCGGCCTGCGGCTCGAAATCAATCCGGACAAGGATTGCAGCGTGTCGCTGACCGGACGCGATCCCGAGACGCTTCAGGCGAAGACGGTCAAGGTTCTTTCGGCTTCTCAAAAGGTCGAGGTGACACTTCATGGATGGGGAACTGTCGTTGTTCGCTCCGGATCAACCGAAGCTCAAAAAATGCAGGAGGAGCTCGATGCCGAAAAGGCCCGGATCCAGAAGATGCTCCGGGATTTGTGCGTGGAGTCCACCTTGCAGGCGCGCCAGTTTCTGGAACGAGACAGGGAAATTTCCACCCGCATCACGGTTTGCGAGTCCACTCTGGGAGCCTTGCTCGGTTCCAATGGATCGGTCGAACGTTTTGAGCAAACCAGGAAAAAAGACGAGCTTCGTTTGCAAACCTTGGACAAGGAACTCCAGGTAACCGCCGGGGAGAAGGTGCCAAGCCTTCTAGAGCTGGAAACCGAAGATGCCAGGATCGGGTTGCAGGCCAGAAGCCTCGATGTGGAATTAAAAACTGCGCGGTTAAAGTTGCGTGCGGTCCGGGAAGAGTTTGAAAGAGCCCGGTTGCAACACGCGGAGATTTTGGAGGCGATCCGGTTGGCGAAATCGCAGGAGCAGACCGTCCGACAGCAGATCACTGACCTTCGTGGAAGGTATGAGGAAAACATCGATCGTGCATTGCAGAACAGCCAAAACCTGTTCGCTGAAGCTGAGGCGCGTTTTAATTATGCAAGATCACTGCTGCCTGAGAATTACCTCACCCTGCCAGAACGGAGCAAACGGTTGTCACTGGCTTCCGAACAAGTCTTCCAAGAGTTGGCCAGAAATCGAAACGTGCTGGCTCAGGCCGAGGGAGAGTTGAGAAGCATGGGGGCTGAAGGTGTGTTCGCGAGTGAAACCTTTTTGCTGGAGAAGAAGGAGCTGTCCCTGGAGCGAGTTAAAACGGCGCGCACCCGCGGCTGGGGACTGCGGATCGCACATGATTTGCTCCGGAGACGGCAGGCCGAGGCGATCCAGAGCGTCCTGGCTCCGTTGGAAAGCCAGTTGAGCAGTACTTTCGCCGAGATCTCGGGGGACCATCATCGCCAAGTGTTTTTAAACCAGGAGTTAGAGATAGAAGGCGTGGGAAGAAACCGGGAGGAACTGGTTCCGTTTGAGGGTCTTTCGCAGGGTGCCAAGGAACAGTTGATCCTTTCGCTACGACTCGCGGTGGCCTTGGAATTGCGGGAGACGGAGCCCCAGTTGTTGGTGTTGGATGATGTTTTGGTGAACACCGATGCGGCGCGTCAATCGCGGCTGCTTGAATTGCTGGAACAGGGAGGTCAGAAGCTGCAGATACTGGTCATGACCTGTCATCCGGAACATTATCGGGGCGTGGGAAAAACTTTGGCGCTGACAGATTGCTGAAGCATTCGGAGGAATCGGTACTGGACTTGCTTTTCAAATTGTAGCAGTAAATAAGCAACCATCTGATGAGCATCCTATTAATATCGGGATTTAATCTCTTCATTCCGCATGAATCCCTGAAGGCCACTCTGGTGTTGTCATTGCTGAGCGTCTGGGTGTTGGTGGGCTTCTTTTTTTACTTGAACCGCTATACCCGGCGGGCCTATTTCACCCTCTGGACCATTGCGTGGCTTTTTTATGCACTGTGGTTAACGATGACCCTGGTGTTTCAGGTGGTGCACCACGAAAGTGTGCTTCTGATCTGGAAACAGTGGTCGCTCGGGGTGACGGCGGTTTTTTTATTGTGGGGCAGCCTGCGATTCGTCGGCATCAGGGTCAGGAAGTCTTACTTCAGCTGGTCCATTTTGTTGTTGCTGGTCTGGAGCGTGGTAGGGGCGGGCTTCGCAAAACATCGATGGTATTTTGAGCTACCTCTTTTTGCACTGATCAGCGGCGTCGGTTTTTTCACAGCTTACAGCTTTTTCCGGTACCGGAAAAATCGCGGTTTTCTGGGTGCGACACTCCTTACCATTGGATTCACGTTCTGGGGTGTCTTTCTCGGTTGTTACCCGTTTTTGCAGGCCACGCCGGATCTCTCCACTGTGGGTTTTTTTATCTCCACGGTCCTTCAGTTGTTCATTGCGATCAGCATGATCATACTGGTGCTGGAGGAAGCTCGGAGCACCAATCAGCTGGCTTTTCAAAAAATAAGGAATCAGCAATCGGAAAAGAGCCTGCTCGAGACCCGCATGATTTCGACCGAGGAACGTTATCGCAGCCTGTTCGACCAAGCGAGTGAAGGAATCATCATCGTTGCGGACGATGACTTGAGGATATTGGAATTGAACGCAACCGGCGAAAGGTTGCTCGGAATTCTTCGATCAGAATCTTCCCACCAGATCATCTCCCATTTCTGTCAGATGAACATGGCATCCAACTCCGGACCAGGGGATAAGAATGGCAGGATTTGGTTTGAATGGATCTGCCGGGAAGGCCAGTTGAACCTGATTAGCAAAAGCGGTTTTTCTACCCCGGTGGAAGTGGATGGCGCGGTGATAGACTTCGAGGGAACAAGGGCTTACCAGCTTTTTTTCCGGGAACTGACCGAGCGTTCGCGACTGGAGCAGCAGCTGCGTCAGGCCGAAAAGCTTTCGGCCCTGGGTCAGATGATTTCTGGTGTGGCCCATGAGCTCAACAATCCCCTGGCCGTGATCAAGGGATATCTGGAATTGATCCTGGCGCATCATGATCTGCCGGGACAGACCAGGGCGGACCTTGAGAAGGTGGCCAAGGAAAGCAACCGGGCGGCAAAGTTGGTCCGAAACTTTCTGACCTTTGGCCGTGAACAGCAGGCTCACAGGGAAATGGTCAACATGAATGATCTGATCCAGCGGATCATTGAGCTCAGAAAGTTTGACATCCTGATCGCGGGTGTTGACCTAGGATTGGAACTTTCCAGCAACCTGCCGCAAACCCAGGCTGACCCGGATCAAATCCAGCAGCTGGTCAACAACCTTCTCACCAACGCGCTCCAGGCCATGGTTGATTCCCCGCCGCCGCGACGACTGGTGGTGAAGACCTTAAATCGGATGGAAATGGTCCAAATCCTGGTTGAGGACAACGGCCCCGGAGTGCCTGCCGAACTCGAGACCAAGATTTTCGAACCCTTTTTCACCACCAAGGAGGTCGGAACCGGGACCGGTCTCGGTCTGTCGATCGCTCACGGAATCATGGCAGACCATCATGGGCGGATTTATTATCAAAATGCCTCATTGGGTGGCGCCGCCTTTGTACTGGAGTTTCCTCTGGTCTCTTCCGCGATGGCGACACAAACCGCACAGGCTCCATCGAACGAAGTGATTGTCTCTTTCCGTCAGGTCGGGACTTTGAAGTCGGCAAAAATCCTGGTTTTGGACGACGAAAAAGGGATCAGCGATCTGTTGTGCGAGATGCTGGGCATTCTTGGGCATCAGGCCACTGCTTGTCTTTCGGCTCCGCACGCCCTGGAATTGATAGAAACCAGGTCCTTCGACGCGATCCTTTCAGACTACCGGATGCCAGTGATGAATGGAGAGGAGTTTTATCGATGTTTAACCCTCAAGAACCCGGCGCTGGCCCAGCGTGTGATCTTCCTTACCGGAGATGTTATGAACCAAGAAACCCAAAGTTTTCTCGAATCCATCGGCAATCCTCACATCTCCAAACCTTTTCAACTCGCCCATATTCAAACTGTGCTGAATGAGGTATTGTCGAAGGAAGAAAATCGGAGAGCACAGTCGGTAATTTAATTTCTTCCCGTGAATAGAGGCGATTATCGTTTCTTTTTCCCGGAAAACCTTTTTTTCTAGAGAGTGATTATGGGTAAAAGGCGTGAAGCACGGGAACGGGCGGTTCAGTTCCTGTTTCAATATGATTTAAATCCCTCGGAGAATCTTGATTCTGCCTTGGCGCATTTCTGGCAATCCCAGCGGGCGGACGTGATCGCCGAGGATAAACAGAACGCCACCTGGGGGCAAAAAACCGAACTTCCCCCGCCTGGGCTGGAAGAGGCGGCTTTGCGGTTGTTTTCGGAACCGTTGATCCGGGGCACCATTGAGCACCGTGAAAAGCTGGATGAATACATCCGGCGACACGCCGCAAATTGGGAGATCAACCGGATCGCCGCAGTGGATCGCAACATTCTGCGTCTGGCTATCTTCGAGATGATTTTCAGGGAGGACATCCCGCCGGTTGTGAGCATTAATGAAGCTGTGGACATAGCCAAAAAATTCTCTACCCAGGAAAGCGGAAAATTCGTCAACGGGCTCCTGGACAAAATTCGGTTGGAAATCATCAGGCCGGCGCGGACTGCCAAATAAGATGTTCGCGGACCTTCACCTGCACACCCATTTTTCCGATGGAACTTTTTCCCCGGAAGAATTGGTGAATCACGCTTCCAGGGCCGGGCTCTCCACCATAGCGCTCACCGATCATGACACTGTGGAAGGGTGTGATCGCACAGCAAGGGCTTGCGGGGAAAAAGGGATCGGTTTTATTCCCGGCACGGAACTCACCGGGGAATTTGAAAACCATGAGATCCATCTTTTGGGATATTACCTCGACACCACCCATGTCGGATTGCTCTCAGAGATTCTGAAATTTCAAAAAGTCCGGCAGACCCGGATTGTGGAGATGGTTTCGCGTTTGAACCGGCTCGGAATACCGCTCCAGACAGAAGTTGTTTTCAAGCTCGCCAACTGCCAGTCCCCGGGACGTCCGCATGTCGCCCGGGCATTGGTTCAGGAAGGTTTTTGCAGCAGCTTGGACGAGGCATTCGACCGATTTTTAAAACAAAGCCGTCCCGGATGGGTCCCCAAGTTCCGGATTTCCGCATTTGAAGCCGTGGATCTGATCCACAGGGCCGGGGGGCTGGCAGTCTTGGCCCACCCTGGGCTCAACCGGTCTGACGACGCAATCCCGGTTCTCAAAGGGGCCGGGCTCGACGGACTTGAATGTTTCCATACAAAACATTCGCCCAGCGCCAGCGAGCATTATGCGGGTCTGGCCAGGAAATACGATTTGCTGATCACCGGCGGTTCTGATTGCCATGGAATGAGCAAGGGCAAACCTTTGATTGGAACAGTCAAGCTACCCATGGAGTATGTCCGTTTGATGAATGACCGGCAAAACACCACCAGAATATCGAGTTTCAATCCCGGTTGAGCCCGTCGCACCAGCCAAGCAAAAATGAGAGGTATTTTTCAAAAATTTAAGGAAGGACTTCAGAAGACTCAAAACAAGCTGGTCCATGAAATCAAAAGGATAGTGACACGGTCTCCAAAGTTGGAGGCGGCCGATTTCGAACAGCTGGAAAACTTGCTTTTGGGGGCCGATCTGGGCCCGGTCGTCACCAAGCAGATCATTGCGGCAATCAAAATCGCCTATGAGACCCAGGGATCCGCCGAGCGGGATGTGATTGCCGTGGCAAAAAAAGAGGTGGAACGTTGTTTCTCCAACCTGAACTGCGAACTTGTCGTGGCCGCCGAGAAACCGACCGTCGTCTCAGTTGTCGGGGTCAATGGAACCGGCAAGACCACCACGACCGCCAAACTAGCCCGGTTGTTGCAGGTGCAAAACAAGACGGTGATGCTTGCCGCTTGCGATACCTTCAGGGCGGCGGCCATCGAACAGTTGAAGTTATGGGGTGAGCGACTGCAGGTGCCGGTGATTTCAGGAGCGCACGGATCTGATCCCGCTGCGGTGGCGCACGATGCGGTGACGGCGGCCGCAGGCAGGAAATGTGACTATCTCCTGGTGGACACAGCAGGTCGTCTGCACACGAAAAACAATCTGATGAAGGAGCTGCAAAAACTGCACCGGGTGATGGGGCGTAAGCTTCATGGCGCGCCGCACGAGGTTTTGCTGGTTCTGGATGCGACAACCGGCATGAATGCCATGAACCAGGCCCGCGAATTTCACAAGGCGGTTCCGCTGACCGGATTGATTGTCACCAAGCTTGATGGAACCAGCAAAGGTGGAATGATTGTTCCCATTCACAAAGAGCTCGGTTTCCCCGTCAAGTTCATCGGGCTTGGGGAAAAGGCGGATGATCTTCAGCCGTTCAATCCCCATCAATACGCCGAGGCATTGTTCGGTCAGGATTGAGCCTTGAAAATCACGGGAACCCAGATTGGCAAGCCGGAGCTGGATCTCTTCATGAAAACCGCCCTCGGGCTCGCCAGGAAAGGTTTCGGCCGCACGTCGCCCAACCCAATGGTGGGCGCGCTGGTGGTCAAGAATTCACGCATCATCGGACGCGGATGGCACAGAGGTGCGGGACAACCTCACGCTGAAATAGAAGCCCTTTCCGACGCCTTGAAATCTGGAGAAGACCCGGCCGGTGCCACCCTGTTTGTAACGTTGGAACCGTGTTCAACTTTCGGGCGCACTCCGCCCTGCACCGAGTCGATCTACAATGCCGGAATCAAGGTGGTCGTCGTGGGCGCCATCGACCCCAATCCCATTCACAAAGGACGGGGGCTCAAGCTGCTTCAATCACGAGGGATTAGAGTCATCTCTGGCGTCTTCGAGCCCGAGTGCGTCCAACTCAATGAAGTGTTCAATCATTGGATTGTAAAAAAACTGCCTTTCGTCGCCGTCAAATCGGCATTGAGCCTGGATGGCAAGATTGCCACCGCCAGCGGAGAATCCAAATGGATCACGGGCGAAAAATCCCGCAGGTTTGCCATGGAACTCCGACGTGGTCACGACGCCATCCTAGTCGGGGTGAAGACCATTCTTTGCGACAACCCCTCACTCACCGTCCGAGTGAACGGGAGAGAGCTGAGCCGGTTGCGCCTGGTCATCGATCCTGCGGCGAAACTTTCAGACCACCTCGAGTCCCGGGTGATTTCTGATCGATTTTCCAATCAAACCATCATTCTGGTTTCGCCCGACGCCCCGTCGGCCAGGATCAAAAAGTTGAATTCGTTGGTGCGGATTCAGGCTGTTCCGCAGTTGGATGGAAATCTTTCCATTGGGCTGATATTAAAGTTTTTGACGTCCGAGAGCATCACGAGCCTGCTGGTGGAAGGCGGCGGGGAGACAACCGCCCGTTTTTTGGAGGCTGGCGCGGTTCAACGCGCTTGTTTCTTTTTCGCCCCCAAGGTCATCGGAGGAGAGGGGGCACCGCGCGCCGTGGCCGGCGCTGGCTTTAATTGTCTTGAAGAATTTCCGCGCCTGAAAGAAGCCGTTTGGAGAACTTTGGGAAACGACTTGTTATTAACCGGGAGGATTTGATGTTCACTGGTATCGTGGAGGAAACGGGAGTCGTGCAAACCATCAGTCAGGCTGCTGAAAGCATCCGGCTCAGGTTGGAATGCCGGAAATGCGGGGTGGAGACCAAAATCGGGGAGAGCATCGCAGTGAACGGATGTTGCCTGACGGTGGTCGATCTCTGCAAAAAACAGGGCGGGTTCGAATTCACCTTCGACCTGCTGAAGGAAACTTGGGTGCGGACAAACCTGCAGTTTCTGGCCTCCGGTGATCTGGTGAATCTGGAAAGAGCTCTGAGGATGAACGACCGGTTGGGGGGGCATTTTGTCACCGGTCACGTGGAGGGAATGGGGGTTGTCT
>Ga0163151_10004905_pt1 | contig 17544 bp, 15 predicted proteins | sample OliLakLV19MP5IB2_FD_145596 | JGI IMG/M metagenome (GOLD analysis project Ga0163151, IMG submission 145596) | Freshwater microbial mat bacterial communities from Lake Vanda, McMurdo Dry Valleys, Antarctica - Oligotrophic Lake LV.19.MP5.IB-2 | ecosystem: Environmental > Aquatic > Freshwater >...
CCCTTGGCCTCTCCGCAACAGCCAGAGCCTTTGGGCGTAGCCATATCTCCGCTCATACCATCTCCACGTACACCGGAGGCACAGACACCAGTGGTGCGACCTATCGCTTTGCAGCCGGTGGGTCGAGTCGCCCCGGAGCCTCAGCAGCTGCCACCACAAGCGGCACCGCCTGCACAGGCAGACGTATCGCATACCGACAAGCCACCGCAGCCATCACGGTCTGAGTCGGAGTCTCACGCGCATCCAATTCCCTCCGCCGGCCCACAGCCCACGATGCAGGAGGCGCTTCTCATCCCTCAGCATCAGCCGTCGCATGCTCCGATTCCGGTCAACCCCTCCTCCCCGCAGGAGCCTACGCCGCAACTGACTCAGGCCGGATCGGATCCGCTCGAACTCGTGAAGGCCGTCTGTTGCCGGTTCCATGCCGTCGTCCAGCAGTTGCGTCTTCGCGGGGAGCATCGAGCGACGTTACAGGTGGACGACGAGGTTGATGCGCAAGATCTGTTGCATGCGCTTCTACGGGTTCAATTCAACAATATCGATACGGAAGAATGGACGCCGAGTTATTCGAGCGGAGCCCCGCGCACGACACTCTTGTTGAACGAGCGTCGCCTTGCGGTGATCGTCAAGAAAACACGCCCTGGCCTTACGGCTAAAGACCTCACAGACCAACTTCGAGTTGACGCAGCACGGTATCGATTCCATGGCCGTTGCACCACGCTCTTGTGTTTTATCTACGATCCTGATGGCCGTATCGGAGGCCCTCAAGGCCTCGAAGCGAATCTCACGAGCGTGAGCGATTCATTTGTTGTCGATATCCTAGTCGTCCCGAAATGAGGTGATCTATGAAGAAGTTGAAACCTGCGGTGAACACACTCCCCCTACCGTCTGCGGGCACTCGTGCATCGACAGAGGCGAAGGGTATCCGCTCCGTTGACGCGAACCACACTACTTCCGCGGTGCCTAGTACGATTCATTCTCCTGTCGATGGTGGGAAAATCATGTCAGATCGGGCCTACGTGCTCATCAATGTACAGCCGGGACGTACGAGCGATGTGGTCCTGGCTTTGTCGGCAATCAAGCAGATCAAGACCATCGATCCCTGCTGGGGCAATCCCGATATTATTGCCGTGGCGGAAGTCTCGGACCAGGACGCCCTGACCCAGTTGGTGCTGAGCCGAATCCATGAGATCGACGGCGTCCTGCATACCGACACCCATCTTGTCTATCGATTGAAGGCCGGTAAAGCCAAGTGATCCGCAATCTTCACGAGCGCAGATTGGCTTTCTTTGTCATCTGAGCGTCCACGTTCACAGTGCGTCCCCTCCCCCATGATCCGGTTGTGACCGACGAGATTGCGGCAGAGGCGTGTGTCGTCAAGGCAGGCTACCGCAGCTCCTGGTCGATCTCTCCACTGTCGGCATCATCGCCAAGATCTAACCCAAATCGTTCGGCCATCCGATAGAGTGTGCGTCGATCGATGCCGAGGATCTTTGCGGCTTTGACTTTATTTCCCTTGGTTTCCTTCAGCACGCGGGCGAGGTGACGTTTCTCGACCTCCTCAAGGGACAAATTCCCCTCATCGCTGTGGGCGATTGTTCCGGCTATATCCTTCGCCGGTAGCTCCGTCCGATGCAGCGACGCCGGCAGATCCTCCGGCGTGAGGAGGGGACCGTGACTCAGCGAGACGGCCCGCTCAATGGCGTTTTCTAGTTCGCGCACATTGCCGGGCCAGCGATACTGCATCAGCAACGCCATGGTCTCCGGCAGCACTCCGCGCACCGCATGCGTTGCCCCCGCCGCGCATTTCTGCAAGAAGTGATGCGCCAACATCGGAATATCCTCCCGCCGTTCTGCCAGCGACGGCAAGACGATACGCACGACATTGAGGCGATAAAATAAGTCGTCCCGATACCTGCCCTCCTTGACGAGCTGCTCGAGATCGCGATTGGTCGCGGTGATGATACGGACATCGACCTTCGTCGATGTGGTGCTGCCGACACGGCGGACCTCGTGATCTTGCATCACCCGCAGCAACTTCACCTGTACGGCCTGTCCCAACTCGCCGATCTCATCGAGAAACAACGTGCCCCCGTTCGCAGATTCAAAGAGGCCGATTTTGGTTCCCACCGCGCCGGTAAAGGCGCCCTTCTCATACCCGAACATTTCCGACTCCAGCAGGGCATCCGGCAGCGCCCCACAATTCACCGGAATAAATGGCTTGTCCCGACGAGGCCCATTCGCATGGATGGCCCGCGCAATCAGTTCCTTGCCGGTGCCGCTTTCCCCTTGCAGGAGCACCGTGCTCTTGCTCTCGGTCACCCGTGCCACCAGTTTATATACTTCCAGCATGGCAGGACTGCTTCCCACCAGCGGAGACCATTCATCTTTGCTCTTCAACTCTTCTCGGAACCGGGCATTTTCTCGGATGAGTCGGCAGTGATCGAGACTCCGCTTCACGACCAACTTGATATCTTCCTTCTTAAACGGTTTGGCCAGATAGTCGTAGGCCCCTTGTTTGATCGCTTCGATGGCGCCCTCAAGAGAGCCGAACGAAGTCAGCACCACGACCGCCGTGTCAGGGTTCATGCGTTTAAACTCACGCAAGACCGTGAGTCCATCGACCGCGCCCATACGAATATCTGTCAGCACCAGATCCACTCGACCTTGGCGTCCACGAGCGATAATCTCTTCTCCACTGGCGAAGGCTTCAACGGCATAGCCTTCCTTCCGTAAGGCCTCAGCCAAGAGATCGCGCGCGACCGTATCGTCGTCGGCGACGAGAATATTCGCTGGTTGCATCAGTCCTTCTCCATGACGTGGGTTGGCTCGGCCTTTAATCCAGGCAAGGTCACCGTCGCGGTCGTGCCCTTCCCGGTCTCGCTCTCGAGCACCAGACTGCCTCCATGGGCGAGAACCGTTTCGCGGCTCAAGAATAGTCCTAAGCCGGTGCCTTTGCCAACCGCCTTGGTCGTAAAGAACGGTTCAAACGCTTTCTGCACATCGGCCTCAGGCATGCCGCATCCTGTATCCCGCACCTCGATCGTGATGACCAGCGGCGACATCGAGTCGGCCATCCTGCGGCCGCGGTCGAGTTCATCGGGCGAGGCGGCACGGGCTCCGACTGATAGCGTCACCGCTCCCTGTGGAGGGGTAGCCGCCATGGCATTGGCGAACACGTTCACCAGCACTTGATGGATTTTTTCCGCATCGGCCCAGACGAGCGGGAGGCCTTCGGGAATTTCAACCGTCAGGGTAATCTCTTTCGCATGGAAGGCCGGCTCCATGAGCACGGCCGCCGGGCTGATCACCTGTTCCACGGGCAACCATGTTGGGTCAGGCTGGCGCTGTCTGGTTGAGGACAGCAAATCCTGAATGATCCGAACCACCCGTGTGAGTTGTTCGTCGATCACGGTCACCCGCTTCTTCATCTCAGGCGTGACGCCCGGCTCTTCAGCCAACGCTTGCACGTGCCAGGCAATCGAGTGGAGCGGCGTCCCGATTTCATGCGCGACGGACGCCACCAGCTGTCCCACTGCCGCTAACCGTTCCGAACGATTCAACTGGTCTTTCGCATCGACCAGCTGCGAATTGGCCTTCAGAAGGTTTTCCGTCTCCTGGGCGAGCGCGGCCCGCGCCGCCGCCTCTCTCGTTTTGCGCTCCTCCCACGTCATGCCGATATAGGCGACGACCAGGAGTACGCCTGCGACCACACTACGGTTGATCACCGCCGATTGCAATCGCCCAGGCTTGGTCGGTTGCATCAACCCCATGTAGGTCGCGACGATACAGGCCACCACGGTCAGGAGCATCAGGCTGCGACTGCGCACGGTCGCCACTAACAGAATCGGCAACACAAAACCGTATGCGCCGACCACGTTTGCCGGGGCGGCCATTTCAAGCGCGACGATTGCCAGGAACACAGCACCTGCGATCGCCAGTACAATGCGATTGTGTTTCAACATGGGAATGGACGCCAGGTAGAGTGTCGATGCACCATGGTCCGATCTCTCGCAGGCTGAGAGGAAATTATTTCAACGCCGTAGACCTTCGAGGGGGTGTTCCTCAGGGATAAGAAAAGAGCATCGCCGAAGGATGCTCACAAAGGCCGTCCAGCAAGGCCGCAGCGAGTGAAGGACCGAGACGTACCCGCTGGGGCGCACGGTGCGACGAATAAGGAGCACCACGTTTGTGCGCGCCGCCGAGTGGTGAGGCGGCCGGGTCCCCGTTGAAGGTCTGAACGATGCGAGCACGATGCTGGCGGTCTTTTTCAGCATCCTGAGAGAGGGTCTTACCCTAGCGGACGGGTCAAACGCAAGACAGCTCCAAGCTGCTGCAGACGTGGATCAGACAACAGCTCCCCCACAGGAATCGGATACTTACGGGTCCAGTTCGGATGACTGTCGACTGTCCCTGGAAGGTTGGTTTGAGACAGTTCGCCCAAGCCGTCTTCGAGATTGGCCAACATGATCGAGGATGGCGTGCGAGCCAGGTAGAGATGAATCGCGTGGCAGAGCTCGGTCGTCATGGCGGGCGTGGAGGCCAGGTCATCAGTCACGCCGTTCGGCAGGAGACCCTCCCGCTTGAGGGCGCTGAGGATGCCTCCCTTGTCGCGCTGCCGTTCCTCCCAGGCCTGACGGCGCGTCGCGTCATCTGTAAAGGCGCCCAATCCCGCCCGTACGCGCAAGTCCTCGCCGGACCAAAATCCCGCCAGGGTCGGCAAGTCGTGGGTCGTGACGACAGCCAATGATTGCACGGGATAGTCGCCGGGCGATTTCCATGCGCCGCTCCCACCGCGTTCGAAGTAGAACACGCGATACGACAGCACTCGCGCCTTCGCCAACTGCGCTCTGACCCAATCGGGCACCGTCCCGAGGTCTTCGCCGATGACGAGGGTTTTGGATCGAACGCTCTCTAAGGCTACGATCGCCAACAAGTCTTCAAAGGGGTACTGCACATAGGTGCCCTCGGATGCAGGCCTCCCGCGCGGAATCCAAAAGAGACGGCAGAATGCCATCACATGGTCCAATCGGATAGCCCCTCCGGATCGAAAATTGTTGCGCAGCAGCTGGATCATCAACTCATAGCTGCCGGCGCGCAGCGCGTGAGGGTTGATCGGGGGTAAACCCCAGTTCTGTCCCTCTGGCGCAAACGAGTCCGGCGGGGCGCCGCAGTCGGCTTCGAGCGCCAACACCGATTGATAGATCCAGGCTTCGGCCCCATTCCGATCGGCCCCAAGCGCCATATCGTGATACAGCCCAATCGGCATCGCCAGCTGCTCGGCCGTTCGTTGGATGTCGTTCAGTTGTTCACTCGCCACCCACTGAATGTATTGGAAGAAGCGAACGCGCTTCCGGTGTTGTGCGGCATAGTCCCGAACCGGTTGGCCTGGCGTCAGATACTGTGTGGGCCAATCGTGCCAGGTGGTTGACGTGGATTGAATCAGTCGGCGCTCTTCCTCCAGCACCTGGAAGGTGGCATACAGCTCGAGCGGCGTGCCCTCAGACTGGATAAACCGTTCTAAGCGTCGTGCGCGTTCTGTGTTCGGTTGGAGATGGGGCTCCTCTCCGTTGTAGGCCTCAGTGAGGAATTTATCATAGGCCAAATCGAGCATGGTGCGCTTGGCGGTTGCAATCGCGTCGTAGTCCACCTGTCGGCTTTCTCGTAGCGCCTGGAGCGTGGCTTGAAACTCGGGGGCCTGGAATTGTTGCTGCGCCTCTTCCGACCCTGAAAACTCCGGCAGCCGATCGAGATCGATATAGAGTTCATTGAGATACAGTCGACTGTACGGCGCATAGGGGCTGATGTGATAGGGCCTGGTGTTCCGCAGTGCGTGCAGCGGGTTAAGTCCGATGACTCCGGCGCCGAGCTCTTTCCCGGCCCATTCCACAATCCGGGCGAGATCGGTGAAGTCCCCACATCCCCAATTACGATCGGAAGATAGTGAATAGAGCTGCAGGGCCAGCCCCCACAGACGTTGATTGGCCTCAAGCGACGGTGGGACATAGCACTGGCGTGGCGCGACGATGACATTCATTGTTCCCTCGACGCCTCCAACCAAGCCTTCGGCCCGTACCGTCAAGGTGTAGTACCCGAGCGAGAGACCGCGCGGAACCGGTATCCCGACACGCACCCGCCGTTGGCCCTTGAGAAATCGAACTTCTATGGCGGAGAGCCCAGGCCCTGCCTGCCCCTCTTGCACCACGCGGTTCGCGTCATCGCGGATGTGCCACTCCACCACGATGGACCCTTCTTTGCCGTCTTCGAGCGCCAGATAACAGCACACAGAGGGTTCCGTCTCATCGTCACGCAGGATCTGCACTGGGTCGCAAGGGCGCTCCCACGGCGCCTCATCCCATTCTTGCAACGCCTCTGTCAGCGACGCGGCTGAATCAACGGCAAAGCCCATGGCAGCCAAAATGGCGCGCCGGGTGTCATCGGAGGTGAAGTGCGGAGTGCCTGCGATATCGTAATAGTCGGTCGCGATGCCGGCACGTTCAGCGAGTCTGGCAAGAAGGGTCTGCTCCGTCTGATCCTGCATGAACGGGAGTCTGCGTGAAGACTCCCGACATGTCAAGCTATCCTATTGTTCTTGAAGAAGAATTCAGCTCAATGCTCTTTTGGCGCACCGCGGATCTCAGCCAGGTTCAGGCCGGTACGAGCACGCGCGCCTCTTCCTTGTGGCCTATCCCACCCTGTCACAGTGGTAAGCTGGTGCCCCTTCGCACTAGACGGTCGCTCTATTCGTCAAACCATGTCGAAGCGGTCCCCCTGTCGACACATCGCAGGCGTCCCACATCTGCTCGCGTCATTGGGGGTAGGGGTGTAGAACTGTACACAGTCGGATCGAGATGGCCGCCACTTCTCGTCCGCTCAAGGCACAATGAATGTCGCGAGGGAAAGGGCTTGACCATGGTCTTGTGCGAGGTGCGATCCTCACCTGTACGCCTATGCATGCCCTAGCCCGCATGATTCATGAGCACGTCTGCGGCAATCGCCGATCCGCTGCTCTTGCGCGTGAAGCGTCTTCGATGCGTGAAACGTCGTTCGTGAAGCGTATTTCGTTCCGGAGCCGGGCGCTTCATGTTTCGCACCTGCTTCCAGCGCTTCACGCTTCACGAGATACGCCCTTCGACGGGCTCAGGGCGTCCCGAGCCTGTCGAGGGACGCTTCACTCTCTGCTGCGCTTCACGAGGAACGCGCTGTCGGGCGATTTCGTCCCTCGACTGTGCTCGGGACCCTGAGCTTTGTCGAAGGGCCACGAACCGTCATGAATCATGCGGGTAGGCGCGGCTCCATCGGCCCCCGTGACCGTGCAGGGCGACGTCACGCGACAGGCGGATCGTTTGGTGAGGTGTATTCTCCTTCCCCGAATACCCCGTCGCGTCCAATCTTCGTCGCTGAAGTGACTACTGCGGCGGAGTAGGCTGCTGCGGGGAGCTTTATTGACTCCCTTATGTCATTTTGTTAGCTTCACGTTCCGCTACGTTGCTGCCGATAGGGAAGACGAGAAGCGCCAGGCAGCATCCTTGGCATCCAATCCTGAAAGGAGTGTCGATGGCTCGTTCAACCGTCTCGCCCGAATTGCTTACTGAACTACAGAACAAGGCCACACAGCTTCGGATCGAGAGTGTTCGCGCAACGAGTGAAGCCGGAAGCGGACATCCATCCAGTTGTTGTTCCGCCGCGGACATTGTTGCGGCCCTGTTCTTCTCCGTCATGCGCTATGACCCCACGAATCCGAAAGCGCGCAATAGCGATCGCTTCATCCTGTCGAAAGGCCATGCTGCTCCGCTGCTCTATGCGGCGTGGGCTGAAGCCGGTCTCTTTCCAAAAAGCGACCTGCTCAAGCTTCGCACGCTGACGTCCGATCTTGAAGGCCACCCGACTCCGCGCTTGTCGTTTGTCGATATGGCAACTGGTTCATTGGGGCAAGGACTGCCTGTCGGCATCGGGATCGCCCTCAATGCGAAATATGTCGATACGCTCGATCACCGCAGCTACGTCTTGATGGGCGATGGAGAATCCGTCGAGGGATCCGTATGGGAAGCCGTCGAGGTTGCTCGCCATCACGGATTGGATAATCTCTGTGCCATTGTCGATGTTAATCGACTCGGTCAAAGTGATCCGACGATGCTGCAACATGACATGGAGGGCTATCGCTCCCGGTGGGCCGGTTTTGGTTGGCAGGCGCTGGTGGTTGACGGGCACGATCTTTCAGCGCTGCTCGCGGCCTTCGATACCGCCGCCGACACCAAAGGCAAACCGACCGTTCTTCTTGCCAAGACGTTCAAGGGCAAGGGCCTCTCTTTTATGGAGAACCATCCTGGCTGGCATGGGAAGCCGGTCGCGAAAGGCGAGGACACTCAGAAGGCGATTGATGAGCTAACCAAGCAGTTGAAGCCGAGTCACACTTCCATATCAATGAGGAAACCATCGACGCCGGATCAGGCGCCCGTGGCGATCAAGCCTCTCCCGCCTTCGCCCTACAAGGTCGGTGAGGCCGCCGCGACGCGCGAAGCGTTCGGCGTTGCCCTGGAAGCTCTTGGCGCAGTGAATCCACTGGTTGTGGGGCTCGATGCGGACGTCAAGAATTCGACCTACACGGACAAGTTCGGCAAGAAATTTCCCAACCGATTTTTCGAAAATTTCATCGCCGAGCAAAATATGGTCGGCGCAGCAGCCGGCCTCGCGGCTTGCGGGAAAGTCCCGTTCGTGGCGACATTTGCCTGTTTCCTTGCCAGGGCCTACGATTTCATCCGCATGGCCGCGATCAGCGGGTCGAACATCAAGCTCGTCGGCACACATGTCGGCGTGAGCATTGGAGAAGACGGTCCCTCGCAAATGGGCTTAGAAGATATTGCGATGATGGCGGCGCAACCGGGTGTGACGGTGCTGTATCCGTCCGATGCGACCTGCACGTATCGGCTCGTCGAAACGGCTGCTACGCACAAAGGGATGGTGTACATTCGGGCCGGACGTCCAAAGTGTCCGGTTCTCTACGGCCCTGACGAAACATTCCATATCGGCGGATCGAAAGTCATTCGCCAAAGCGCAGCCGATGCCCTTACGATCGTCGCCGCCGGCGTGACGCTCTTCGAAGCCCTGAAGGCGTATGACCTATTGAGAGCTGCAGGTATTTCCGTGCGGATCATCGATCTCTATAGCATCGTTCCCATCGATCGCGTCACGTTGCTGGACAGCGCCAGGGCCACGCAGGGGCGTCTCCTCACGGTTGAAGATCATTATGCGCACGGTGGCCTTGGAGATGCCGTGCTCAGCGCGGTCGGGCCAGAAGGTATCAAGGTGCATAAGCTTGCCGTTCGCACGATCCCACATAGCGGAAAGCCGGACGAACTCATCGACCACTTTGGCATCGGAGCACGATCGATTGTCGAAGCGGCGAAGCACATCACGAAATAGTCCCTCCCACACCGCCCTTTCCTCTTGAGTTGGGGCGGTGTTCCTCTTCTGAACATTCTGACCGGATTACCGCTTCGCACCGGCGACTTCATTGCTCAAAACCGTCGATGAGGCCGTGGGCGGTGGCCTCGCCCGCATGATGCATGAGCGCTGCCGCTGCCATTGCGGATTCGCTGCTCTTGGGCGTGAAGCGTCTTCGATGCGTGAAACGTCGTTCGTGAAGCGTATTTCGTTCCGGAGCCGGGCGCTTCATGTTTCGCACCTGCTTCCAGCGCTTCATGCTTCACTCTCTGCTGCGTTTCACGAGGAACGCGCTGTCGGGCGATTTCGTCCCTCGACTGTGCTCGGGACCCTGAGCTTTGTCGAAGGGCGACGAACCGTCATGCATCATGCGGGCTAGCACGCGAAGATCCCCACACCGCCGGCGGTTTCGGCAAGGAGGGCTGGTGGTCCAGTTGCCCAGCAGATAGCGCGGTGATCAGGCGCTGAAACAGAATAGGTCGGGGCTCGCTCACGACTACCGCTGCGAATACCACCGATAGCCCTTGTTCTCCGAGAAGCCGGCTTTCGGAGCTCCTCCGGGCTTTTCCAATAACAAGACTTTGAAATCGAGGAGGCCGAACCAGGCTGGGTCTGCCACGTCGTGGTAGTGGCAGCCGTGGAGTTTCGGAAGCATGTCGCCTAGGGCCTGGTGCAATTCCTTCTCCGTGTAGGCTCGCACCAAGAATGGCTTGTTCATGGCCTGGCAGAACCGCTGAATGGTATAGGCCGCACCGGTGCAGAGCACTTTGGTGTCGGGTTTGATGCCGAGGAACTGGGGCAGCGTGAGATAGCGCTCGTGAAAGCCCAGCCAGCGCACAGCCTGGCGCAGGTGGCTGTATTGGACTTCGTACTCCGTGTGGCCTGGTAGCTTGACCGGTGCCGGCCAGCCTTCTTCGACCCCAAATTCAGTAAGAAACGCCCTGCCGCCTGGCTTCAATACTCGCCACAGTTCTGCCACAAATCGAAAGGGGCCGAGATTGAAGATCACGTCCTCCGGCAAGTCCTGGCTCAGCGGCAGCCGCACGCGCCTGATCCAATCCAACGCGTCCTGATGCTGCGGCGTTGTGCCTGTTCCATTGCGGAGTTCTTCTCTGGTCAACTTCACCGGTGTCATGTCGGCCATGTTTTCGTTGTCGATGACCAGATCGATAGAGTGGTCCTTGAAGGGCAGCCATTCGCCGTTGGCGCGGGTACCGATACCGCTCCACCCGCCAGCCTTGGCGCGAGTGACTTGCAGCGTGAGGAAGGGCTGTGTGATGTCGAGGGAGATGTACCGGATGGTCTGCTTTTCAAAGGGCAAGAGTTCCTTGCCCAACTCACGGGCGAGATACCCCAGTCCGCCACCCACCTCCACAATGATGCGGGGTTTGGGTGTGAACCAGCCCAGCTTTCGCAATTGCTTCATGAGCAGCCGGCCATAGGTCAAGCCGTTGAGCGCCTCGTTTGGTTCCCGGAAAAGGTGTGAGACGGTGGTTTCGATCAGGTCGAAGTGGCCGTCGTCTTTGCTGCTATCGGTGAGTGCGTGGTGATGAAAGTCTTCGAGATGTTCTTCGCCCTCGAACCCCTCCTGTCCTGACCAGCCTTCCCGAACATGTTGGAGCAGCAGATCCCATTTAGCCTTGTGACGGTGGCCACCCGGGGGCTCTGTGCCGTAGTAGCAGAGAGAGTAGGTGGGCAGAGCCCAATGTTCCAAGTGCCATTGTCCCGGCTGTCCGTCTGGTCCACAGACCCGCGCCCCATATGTTTCTACCAGCGCCCCCACGGTGGTGTGGCCGTTCATCGCCTGTAACAGCTCCAGACCGATACGATTCAGTCGCATGATCGGCAAGTTGTCATCGAGAGGGGCGATCCACCATTCGTCGTGGTTGTGCTGATAGGCGACGAGATCGGGGATGCGCCACGTCAACAGTCTGAGCGTCTCTCCGGTGAGGTTAAGCGGTTCGTGTGTGGCGACAGCTGGCTTCATGATCGATGTGACGTGGTTACGCGCCGCAGCCTACATGGGGAACCGGGATTCTCGCAAGGCCTGAAGAAGCAAGAAGCGTCCTTCGTTGGGGATAAGTGCGAATGGCTCATGGTGTGTAGCACGAGCAAGGAAAGCTCGAACGTTCCGACTAGACTATACGCCATATGCTCTTGTCTCCGAACAACGGCTACAGCTGGGAGGGGGACATGGCCGTATCAGTGACGGTTACGACTCCATTCATGATGGGATGGGTGCGGCAGAGATAGGGGTACCGACCGGGTGCCAACTCTTGAAGTGTGAAGCTGCCGCTTGGCCGGACGATTCCGGAATCGAATGCACAGGCATCCCCATCTGTCATACAGCCCACGTGGGTGATCGTATGATCGGTGGCGGTGGGGTTGTCCCACCTGATGGGGGCTCCGCTGAATACGGTGGCTGACTTTGGGACGAAATAGGGTGACCCGCTATCGATGACGATGGCCGTGTACGGCGGTGTGGCGGTGGTTGGCCAGGCGGTGAAGAGTCCTAGTAAGACGATGGCGATGATCATCCGTGTTTTCATGGTCGTCCCTGACCGGCAATGGCATTCTATCATGTCAGTCAAGGAGAGAAAATGGTGTCGGTTAGGCAAGATTCTTGGCTTTTTCCCTTGACGTTGTGGCTTGTTTGTAGGATTCTCCCATCCGTTGAAACTGACCCAGAGAGTCAATGTGGCAGATCGACAATTACCGGTTTCTGAGTTCTGGTTCGTTCACAGTGATGGACAGAGTGGGGGGTCTTGAGGTCAGACGAGAGAAATTTTTTGTACCTTGTGAGAGATTGTCGCGGGGTGAGTTGCAAGATCCTAATAAGTTATGCTAGATGGATGCCACGTCAGACATCCATGGATGAGAGAGGAGAACATTGATGGCGAAGAACAAGAAGAAGCCGGCAAAGAAGACACCTGCGAAGGCAAAAGCAAAAGCCAAAGCAAAACCCGCAGCGAAGAAGGCAGCCGAGAAACCCGCGGTGAAAAAGGTTGCCAAGAAGGTCGCGAAGCCTGTGGCCAAGAAACCGGCTGCAAAGACCGCTGCCAAGAAAACAGCCAAGAAACCCACGGCCTCGGCACCCCAGACAGGTCAGAAAAAGCCTGTGGCCATGAAGGGTTTAGCTGCGTCCTCCAAGCCAGCGGCACCAGCCTTCGACGAGGAATCTGTGACGCCATTTGCAGGTGAAGAATCCCGGAAGCCCTTGCGGTCGCAGCCGATGGGGGCGACGATGTTGAAAGAGCCCGATCTTGACGAGGACCTGGACGAGGACGAGGTGGATCTTGTCGTGGAGTCCGATGACGATGTGGAAGAAGAGCTCACATTGGACGGGGACGATGAAGATACCGATTTCCCTGAAAAGCCAGAAAGTTTGCTAGACGACAGAGACGATTAGCCCAATGTCCTAACAGGTACCTGGGACGCCATTCTGGACGGCTCGGTCGAGTCGTCCGGGGTGGATGACCCTGTCTGTCTGCCCCGGTGTCATGGCCTGTGTTTCTCATGTGTGGCACCCTCCCCCTGAAATCTCCATATAGAATTTCCCCATGAACCATTTTTTATTCGTGGCTGCTGCCTTGCGAGAACGGACCTCGGAGGAAAGCGCCGAGCTGCAGCTCGGGCACGGACTCTGGGGACTCTGCACGGAACTGATCCGGACGAATCTACAGACCTATCTCGATGCAGAGTCCCATGGCCTGGTGTATGTGCTTAAGGCTGGGCTCTGTGCAGAGTTTCAGCTCGTGCCGCCGGTGTTGGACTTCTCCGCATTGGATGCTTTCCTCAGCGACGAGCTGAGATCTGAGGCCAGGTTTGGCTTTGTGCGAATCGACGGGGTACGCCGATTGGTGGGCTCGCCTGCTGCGAGTCAGGCCTTGTTGCTCAACGTGTTACAGATAGCCGATCAGGCCGAACTCACTCGACGATTGAGGTTGGGCATGCATCGGTTAACGCAAGCGGAGTACGACGCAATCTTGCAGGGAGCCACAGTGTAGCAGGATGCTCAAAAAGGACGTTCAGCAAGGCCGTAGCGAGTGAAGGCCCGAGGCGTACCCTCTGGGTACGTTGAGGGTCTGAACGATGCGAGAACGAAGCTGGCGGGCTTTTTCAGGATCCTGCCTTAGATTCGTTGGCCTGTCATGAGCAAGTACGCCTCGTCGATCGTCTCGACTTCTTTCACCGTCACATTGAGCTGAAATCCCAACTCTATCAGGTTCCACTGTGGGGCATGCATTTGCCCGCGTGGAACCAACACCGTGCGATAGCCTTCTCGCACAGCGGCACGAATCTTATCCGGGATGGCGCCCACCGGGCCGATCTGTCCTCCTGGTTCACAGGTTCCCGTCAGGGCAATGCCCCGCTGAATAGGGTCGCCCTTGAAGAGGGCGATGAACCCCACCGCCATGGCCGCACCGGCGCTTGGGCCGTCGCTGCTGGTGGGTTGATAGGCGACCCCTTGTACTGAGACGGTTCCGCTATGGTGGACCGAGGGTGTGCGTTCGATGGCATAGGCAAAGGCCTGGGCCATGGCTCCCACATGAGCGTGACCCAGCCGCACGCCGGCGAGGAGCCATTGCAGTTGAATGGGATCCGGCTCAGATTTCTTGTCCCACCACAGCAGCAGGATTTCGAACACACCCAGATTGTTGTGGCGAATGGCAGCCAGGACCGGGAGTTCGACAGCGCGGTCCGCCGAGACGGGGACGGGGCTTCCGCCAAGGAGAGTGGCCATCAACATACCGATCGCAAGACGATAGCGTGGCATCATGATGGGGCTCCCATTTCGAAAAATGTGAAAGGTAAGACGTGAAAGGTGAACCGCATGGCTGCCGAATGCTCTTCTTCCGAAACCTTTTACCTTTTACCTTTGACGTTTCACGGCTTGCAAAGTGTAGCAAATCGAGGTGGGCAGTAAAGCGAATGAGCGGTTCTATCCTTGCGTTGGGCCATAGCATTCCGTATAAGGGCCTGCATGATACATCGTATATGTGCCTGGATCGTGTTGGGAGGGCTGACGATTCTTTGGCTGCCGCGTGAGATCGGTGCCTCGAATTGTCAGGTGGACAGGCCTCCTTCAGGGCCAGAAACGGCGTTCACTCGCCATCTGAGCGCCGGTTGCACGGAGCAGGAGCGGGAGGCGCGAGCGGTGGATGCCTCACAGTTGCTACAGGCATTCAGGGAAGGGAAGGGGATTGACCTCTCGGGGGTGGTCGTTCACGGCGATCTATTTCTTGATACCTTGCCTGTGAGCCAGTTGCCGCTTGAGCTTTCGGGGATACAGGAGCTACAGGGCCACGAGGTACGTGTGGTTCCTGGTTCCATGATGATCGTCAATTCGGTGGTGAGCGGGGCGATCAGGCACCGATCGGCGCAAGGGTCGCTGGTGGTGAAGGGGCCTGTCACATTCAGCGGAACCAAGTTTGAACAGCTGGTGGATCTTTCTCGGTCGGTGTTCCTTCAGCCGGTGACGTTGTCAGGGGCGGTATTTGTGAAAGAGAGCTATTTTGTGCAGGGACGGTTTCTGCGCGACATGGTTGCGGAGAACACGGCCTTCGGCCCGCACACGAGATTTCACAAATCTGTCTTCCAGGGGCCGGTCACATTCCAACAGTCGAGATTCAACGGATTGGCGGAGTTTTTGGAGGTGGGTTTCGAGAAGGACGTGAATCTGTCGCGCACCTCGTTCACATTGGGAACCGGGTTCTCCGGAAGTCGCTTTCAAGGCTTGGCGAATTTCTCTGACGCTTCATTCAACGGTCAGGCGTTTTTCACCTTTACCCTGTTCGATGGAGACGCGGACTTTGGCCGGGTCACGTTCCGATCGATGGCGGATTTTTCCAATGCCCAGTTCAAGGGACAACACGACTTCACCAACGCCTCATTCGAACAGGGTTCACAGTTTACCGGCGCCAACAGATCGGCACCCATACCGGCGCCCCCTGGAGTCAACAATGAATTCATACAATATGCCGTGATCGTCGCGCTGGTGACGGTCAGCGCCGTACTGATCGTCTATCGGGTTCGTCGCGGCAAGGCGTAGGGTGTCTCTTTGTTCACCACTACTAATAGATGAACGCTTGCTCCGCCTCCCTAAGTCTGGTATAAATCGGCCTGTGGATAACTATCTTGACGCCTCCGAACAAACCGAGTTGCCCTATCAGGTTCGCATCGAGAACTTTGAAGGGCCCCTTGATCTCTTGCTCCATCTTATCAAGAAGAGCGAGATCAATATTTACGACATTCCCATCCATCTCATTGCCCAGCAATACCTCACCTATATCGAGGCGATGGAAGACCTGAATCTGACTGTCGCGGGGGAATTTCTCGTGATGGCGGCCACCTTGCTCCAGATTAAATCCAAGATGCTGCTTCCTGCCGATGAGACGGTCGCCGATGAGGAAGACGGGCCCGATCCCCGTGAGGAATTGGTGCGGCGGCTGCTCGAGTATAAGCAGTTCAAAGAGGCGGCCAGGCAGTTGGACGAGCATGAGCGGTTGTGGCGGGAGATTTACAGTCGTACACAGAGCCCGCCGGTCGAACTGGAATCGGATGAGACGATGCTGGACAATGTCAGCCTGTTTGAACTCGTGGATGTGTTGCAGGGAATTCTCGATCGCAATCCCGGTAAGAAGTTCATGGAGATCCTGCCCGACCACGTGACGGTTCGGGAGCGGATGAACGCGATTTTGGAAATGTTGGAGAGACAGGAGTCGGTGAATTTTGTCGAGTTGTTCGAGCCGGCCTGCCATCGGCTGGTCATCATTGTCACGTTCTTGGCCTTGCTGGAACTGATGCGGCTTCGAACAGCTCGGGTGTTCCAGCCGGAACATTTTGGACCGATTCTCGTGTCGCGCGCGTTTTCACTCGTGCCAGACCCGGCTGAATTTGACGATGCAGAATGGAGGGGAGCATGAGCTCAACGGTGGAACAGGAAACAGAAGACATCGCTGTCGCAGAGACCGAGTCAGCGATTGAAGGCAATGGGGCGCCAGACGATGCGGCGAAAGATGCCGCCATCGAGCCGGTGAACAGCCAAGCCGCGGTCATCGACGCGCGAGAACTGAAAGCCATTCTCGAAGCGATCCTGTTCGTGTCGCCAGAACCGGTGCCGACCGCTCGGCTGATGTCGATCCTGGGAATAGTTTCGAAAGCCGAAGTGGTTCAGGCGTTGGAGATCCTCGCGCACGACTTAGATCAGCAGGGGCGAGGCATTCAGTTGGTGCAGGTTGCAGGGGGTTATCGACTGGTGACGAAGCAGGAGTATGGGCCCTGGCTGAAGCGGATGGACAAAGCCAAAGCGACACAAAAACTCTCTCGCTCCGCGCTCGAATCCCTTGCCATCATCGCCTACAAACAGCCGCTCGTGCGGGCTGAGATCGAAGAGATTCGTGGCGTCGAAACGTCCGGTGTCCTGCGTACGTTGTGCGAGCGTAAGCTGGTGCGGATCGTCGGGCGCAAAGACGTGCCTGGTCGGCCGATCATGTACGGCACGACCAAGTTCTTCCTCGAGCATTTCGGGTTACAGGATTTAAGCCAGCTCCCACCGTTGCGTGAATTCAAAGAACTCGGTGAGTCCGAGCAAGCGCTTCTGCCGATCGATGAAGATTCACTGGTGGTGTTCAAGACCCCCCAGCTTTCCGACTCCGGAGAGCTTCCCCTCACGAGTGATCTTGCAGAAGGAGCAGTCGCGGTGGCTTTCAACGCAGAGACCAACGGGGCGCTGCACCACGAACCGGTCGAACAGCCTTAATCAGAACGCTGCAAAAGGCGGGCGAGACGTCTGGCCTTTTTGAGCAGCCTGGGTGTGGAAACTGGTTCAGTGCTTGACGCGCACTCCGGCAAAGCAACCTTTTGTATTCTTCCGAATCGACTTTGGTTGGCCTTCGAGACCCAAAGATGTGGGGCTCATGCAACGTCCAGCGACTCTGTCTTCTTAACCTAGTGCTTAATTGCGTAAGTTCACGATAGTGTTTTTGAGTTGAGAACCTTTGACTTCTCTCTTGCGCCAGACAAACGGTTTAGCGGTGGGGCCATAGGCAGCCACAAACGCTTCGATGGCCTGGCGCAATTCCTCGATGTTGCGAAAAC
>Ga0163151_10004906_pt1 | contig 17542 bp, 16 predicted proteins | sample OliLakLV19MP5IB2_FD_145596 | JGI IMG/M metagenome (GOLD analysis project Ga0163151, IMG submission 145596) | Freshwater microbial mat bacterial communities from Lake Vanda, McMurdo Dry Valleys, Antarctica - Oligotrophic Lake LV.19.MP5.IB-2 | ecosystem: Environmental > Aquatic > Freshwater >...
TGAATATTTCATTTCTTTCACTTTTAGAAAGATGTGAGAACTTTTTCTTTTTTTCATATCAAAACTATACAAGTGTTCGGATTCAAATGGGAAATTCGGACCTGCAAGTGTCTCTAAAACCACCGGGGTTTTATGCGTACGATCATTTACGTTTTTTGGGTTGTTGTTCTTATGGGATGTGTTCCCATAAGCGAGGAAGAGATTGTTCGAGGGGCCGTTAAAGTCTATGTTCATCTGGTCGAAAGTGACGGGATCACTGTGTCTGAGACAGATCAAGAGCTGTTTTATAAAGCTTTGCATTCCCTCTGGAAGTATGAGGCAAACAAAGCAGATACAGCTTCTCTGGCAAAGGCTCAGCTTGCAGCATCATTGATATCTGAGCTCATGCTCCAAGCTAAAATCCTTACAGATATTGCCAAGGTAAGCTGTACTGAGTTTGACCGGGCTCTAGCCGAAAAAGCTGTTCTATTTCTCTCTACTCATAATAGAGGGTACAGTCTGGTTTTGAGGAGTCAGATCAGAGAATGTAGGATGGCGTAAGAAATTTCGTGTCGCTTGTAAGCCCCGTCTTTTTGACGGGGCTTTTTGTTTGCCAAAAGTGGGCAAATGGCTATACTGGTCAGCATGAATAAATATCGCGTTCTGAGTGCAATTCTCCTCTTGGCGATTATTGGACTTGGGTATTTCCTATTTCTGTCTCAAAAACCGAATGCGCGTTTTTCATTTAAATATGGGCTAGATCTCGTTGGCGGTACCGAGCTTATTTATAAAGCAGATGTTGGAGCTATTGAGGCCGGGGACGTCAAAAATTCTATGGAGACGCTTCGAGAGGTTATTGAGCGTCGTATTAATGTTTTTGGTGTTTCAGAGCCACTTATCCAAGTTGAGGAGGCAGGTCTTATTTCTGGGAATAAAGATCATCGCTTGATCGTTGAGCTTCCCGGGGTAACAGATATCGACCAAGCTGTGAAGCTTATAGGGCAAACTCCTCAACTGGAATTTCGTCTTGGAAAAGAAGGAGCCCGTAGTCTCACAGAAGAAGAGTTGCTGACTGTAAAATTAGATGATGTCTTTGTCCCAACAGGTATTACCGGGCGCCTTCTCAAGCGCGCCTCAATACAGTTTGATCCCACATCGAACAAAGCGCTTGTTGCTATTGAATTTAATAATGAAGGGAAGGAACTGTTAGCAAAAGTGACTCGAGAAAATATTGGGAAAACATTAGCTATTTTTCTTGATGGAGAATTGAAACAAGCCCCAACCATCCAAGACGAGATAAACAATGGATCGGCAGTGATTACTGGTTATGATCCGCAGACTGCAAAGGAAGTGGTAAAGCAGCTCAACTTCGGAGCTCTTCCTGTGCCCATTACCCTCGTGAGCACTCAGACAGTCGGGGCTTCTCTTGGCGAAAGCGCGCTTGATGCGGGTCGAAAGGCTGGCGTGTGGGGCTTTGCTATCCTGTCACTTTTTATGCTTGCCTGGTATCGTTTTCCTGGCCTTATTTCTGTCGTAGCCCTCGGCATGTATGTGCTGATATCACTTGCTCTCTTCGCTTTGATTCCAGTAACTTTAACTGTGGCAGGTCTCGCTGGTTTCATTCTTTCTATTGGAATGGCTGTTGATGCAAACGTTCTCATTTTCGAACGCATGAAAGAAGAGCTCCGAAAAGGAAAAGTTCTTAATGATGCGATTCATGAGGGGTTTCGTCGAGCATGGCTTTCTATCCGTGATTCAAACGTATCTTCAATCATTACCGCGATTGTGCTTTTTTGGCTCGGGACTTCAGCGGTCAAAGGATTCGCTCTCACTCTTGGTTTGGGCGTCCTCGTTTCTATGTTTACTGCGATCACTGTATCGAGAACTTTTCTTTTTGCAGTGGGGACAATGAAGGATTCTTCGCTTACTCGATTTCTGTATGGCTCGGGGCTTAGAAATTAAAAAGCAGAGCAACCATGATTTCTAAGAGATTTTCATAATCGTCTCACCCATTAAAAATCAATCAAATGTTTATTGTAAAACACAGAAAAGCATTCTTCTTTATTTCAACGCTTCTTATTGTGGGCTCCTTTTTGGCGCCTCTCGTATTTGGATTTCATTTGAGCACAGACTTTCTCGGGGGTTCGATTTTAGAAGTTCGCTATGATGGCGAAAGACCAACTTTGGAGGCCGCAAAAGTATCTTTGGAAACCCTTAGCCTTGGGAGCTTCTCGCTCCGCTCATCGGGGGACTCGAATTATGCCCTCCGTGCTCGGGAAATTAATCCTCAAGAAAAAAACCAAATACTGGGAGCTCTTTCTTCAAATGGTAAGTATAAGCTCACAGAGGAGCGGTTTAATTCTGTGGGCCCTGTAGTTGGGGAGAGTTTAAAGCAAAAATCGTATATTGCGATTCTTGCAGTAATTATCTGCATTGTACTTTTTGTAACGTTTGCTTTTCGAAAAGTTTCCGAACCGGTTGCTTCTTGGAAATACGGTCTTGCTACCATTGTTGCACTTTTTCACGATGTGGTCATTCCTATGGGCGTATATGTTGTAGCGGGCCAAATCTTTGGCTGGGAAATTGACCTTCTTTTTGTAACAGCACTCCTTGCGATTCTTGGCTACTCAGTCCACGACACGATTGTAGTTTTTGATAGAGTCCGTGAACATCTGCAGATTAACCACGAGAATCGAATACAAGAAGATTTTGAGTTGACCGTGGGAAAGAGCCTCAAGGAAACAATGGGACGCTCAGTGAACACATCTATAACTATTTTCATCACACTCTCCGCGCTCTTTGTTCTTGGAAGCCCAGCAACACAAAGCTTTGCCTTTGTCCTTCTCGTTGGTGTACTTGTTGGGACATACTCTTCTATATGCATCGCCTCTCCGTTTCTTGTGACTCTTGAGAAGTTCCAGAGTAAAAAAGTGTAAGTACATATTGCTCATTTTTTATCTTGTAATCCCCTGTGAGGGGGGGGGTAAAATTAACTTCTATTTTAATAATTAAAATTTACCTATATGGGAATACAAAGTTTCGGTTACTCAGCACCAATTGAAGAGACTCCTGGTCAGCGCATTGATCCGCAAGAAGTTGAACATCTTAGTAGAAGAATCGTTCAAAAGGATATAACCATGACCCAGGAAAATTTGGAGATTAAAGAAGTGGCCCTAGCTGGTTTTAAAAAGCAAGTTAGCGATATTAGTCAGTATTTAGAAGTAAATCCTCATTTGAAGAATGATAGGGATTGGATTTCTGTACAAAGCGACATAGCAAAAGCAATAAACAGTGTGGAACATAACAGAAATGAATTAAAAGATTTGAGCATGAAAACCGATGAGTTTAGGAATAGATGGGTATCAATGATTTTTTCTGGTAAAGATATTCCTCCTGGGGAGGTTCAGTGATATTTTTTGAAAGAAATTTTAGAAAAGTAAAAGTGCCAACCATTTCTGGCGGACACTTTTATAAAACATGGTGTAGTGGCGCAACAGGAGACATTCAGGCGTCTAAGACTTTCTAGTGTCCTCCCAGACTGCGTCATAAATTCTGCTTTTTGCGTAATTTCATGTCATTCACAAGAAGAGAATTTTGAGAGTGGAATGAAGCTTTACATTCATCTCTAGCATCCCAGAGATAGGCTCGCAGAGTAAGACCTGGGAATGACGTACGGGGACTTTTGGCTGAGTTCTCTAAAGTTATAAGCATGAGTGGGTTGGGTGTGTCTCCTGGTTGCACAAAAAATTAGCATTTGTCTGTTATCGGAAAATTTTTAAAGAGAAAACTGTAAAGTAAGAGCAAATAAATGCTAAAATAATAGTATGAAAAAACAGCCCGAAAGAGTTCCTATCGGTGAGGTCGATCCCAGCATAGGAGCCGTTCATTTTACTGATGAAGAGGAGAAAACAATGCGTGAAGCCGGGGGCATGACCGACGAGCAAATTCAAAGAAAAGAAGATCAGACAAATCAAGCTATCGCACGGGCAACTGTAGGAGAAGAGTTGAAGGATTCTGGTATTGAAATAGAGTAGAGATTTAGATAGAAAAACAACCCCAACGGAAGTTGGGGTTGTTAGCAAACAAGAGTCTTAGCCACAGGGCAGATTCTTTTTACTCACCTGGCGGTGAGAGCTGTATGTCAGACCACTGTTAGTGGCCGACATTTTATCCAGAATCTGACCTTCCGGTTTTTCTCACAAAACTCTGTTTTGTGAGAATCGTACAGTGGCATTTCCCCCACCTAGTAGAGGTCCCCGCTCGAGGTCTTCACTAGGTTTTGTATAAGCAGTTTTTTCTGTTGCATGCCAACAAAACCGCTTTCTATACTTTCTCCCATTGTGGGAGGGAGGAATCGAAGTGCTGCTTCTTGACAATGCCTGCCGACCTCGAGCACCAAGAAACGAGCTGTTCTTTCTTGACTCTGTGATCAAGGATACCAGACCGCCTCTTAAAGTCAAATAATAGAAGGAATTTTGATGGGGTTGACTCTCCTTTGCATATCTATATAATACAGGCCTGCCCTTAGGTAATACCCTGGGGCAAGTGTGAAAGGTTCATTGACAACTTGTTACAAAATATTGAGAACCCTCGCCTTCGGGCGAGGACGCAAGTCTCAAGAAATTCAAAAGTGATTTTAATGAGCGAGGTGAAAAACTCCTTGGGTCAAAATAGAGAGTTAGTATTCTTTGTTTTGTCCCATTCTGAATCGGTTCCGTTTACGGGATTTAGATTTTTTGTGAGAGTTTGATCCTAGCTCAGGATGAACGCTGGCGGCGTGGATAAGGCATGCAAGTCAAACGGCCCGCAAGGGCAGTGGCAAACGAGGTAGTAATACGTAGGAACCTCCCCTCAAGTCAGGAATAACGAGCCGAAAGGTTCGCTAATACTTGATAATCTCTTCGGAGTAAAGATTTATCGCTTGAGGAAGGGCCTGCGGGCTATCAGCTAGTTGGTAGGGTAAAAGCCTACCAAGGCGATGACGGCTAGGGGAGCTGAGAGGCTGACCCCCACCGATGGAACTGAGACACGGTCCATACACCTACGGGTGGCTGCAGTCGAGAATCTTCCGCAATGGGCGAAAGCCTGACGGAGCGACGCCGCGTGATGGATGAAGTCCCTCTGGGACGTAAACATCTTTTATCAGGGAGAAAGTTTATTGATAGTACCTGATGAATAAGGGGTTGCTAAACTCGTGCCAGCAGCAGCGGTAATACGAGTGCCCCAAGCGTTATCCGGAATCACTGGGCGTAAAGGGTGTGTAGGTGGTTGTATTAGTCTTTCGTTAAATTCTTCGGCTTAACCGGGGACCTGCGAAGGAAACGGTACAACTTGAAGGTGCAAGGGGTGTACGGAACTCATGGAGTAGGGGTGAAATCCGTTGATATCATGGGGAACACCAAAAGCGAAGGCAGTACACTGGTGCATTCTTGACACTGAAACACGAAAGCGTAGGTAGCGAATGGGATTAAAATCACTCGCATATTTGTTTTGAAAAGACCGGAATATTCCGCTGATGCGGAATTTCCTCCTGCTCGTCAGCCCAAGGCTGACTGCGCAGAGCCTTTTCAAAATAAATATGCTCGTTCCTGTAGAAATACAGGACGAAGCGTAGGGGTACGTTGAGTGCTAGTTCCGTCCGGCAGTAATGTCGGAATATAAACTTGTCCCAATTTTGTCCACGTGGCGAGAGCCGAGTGGTTACAAAATTGAGGATCCCGCGGAGGCGTGAGCCAACGTGGGAGCTGTATGCTGGAAACTCCGATAGGATCCGGTGGTACTCTCTGACCAAATAGGTAGAGAGTGAAAATCCATCCGGTGCGGACAATCAGCAGGGAAGATTATTTTAAACTTTAACTGGAGGTAATTGTGAAGAAAAGAATTCTTAAATTATCAGAAGGGGAAGCCATTGTGGTCAGCAAGAAACCTGGGGGAATACTATCTTCAGATTTCATGCAGGCCTTGCGTGACTTCCAGTACGGTGAAGGAGCACTTTCGGATCGTGGTTTCGAGCGTATGAAAGAAGACGCGCTCAAGCCAAGTACCGAAGACGAAAAGAAATGATCCCCTCAGAGACTAAACGCCGAGCACCCCACTTGGACATCGAATGTCCAAGTGGGGTGAAGATATAGTCCGAACTGCATAGCGATATGCAGAAGTGAGCAGAAATGTCTCACTCTTCGCAAATTTTGCGAGGTAACACATTGTAGATACCCCAGTAGTCTACGCCCTAAACGATGATCGCTAGTTTTTCGGAGTATCGACCCTCTGAGAGACGAAGCTAACGCGTTAAGCGATCCGCCTGGGTAGTACGGCCGCAAGGCTAAAACTCAAAGGAATAGACGGGGACTTGCACAAGCAGAGGATTATGTGGTTTAATTCGACGATAAACGAAAAACCTTACCAAGGTTAGAAATCTAGCTGAATCCCAGAGGAAACTTTGGGAGTCCGCAAGGACAGTTAGACAGGTGTTGCATGGCCGTCGTCAGTTCGTGATTTGAGTTGTTCCCTTCAGTGGGGTAACGAACGCAACCCTCGTTGCCTGTTATACGTGTCAGGCGAGACTGCCCCTTTTCAGGGGAGGAAGGTGAGGATGACGCCAGGTCAGCATGACCCTCTGATACCTTGGGCTACACACATAATACAATCGCTCTTACAACGGGTCGCAATGGAGTAATCCGGAGCTAATCCTTATAAAGAGAGCGTCAGTTCGGATTGGGGGCTGAAACTCGACCCCATGAAGTTGGATTTGCTAGTAATCGCGGGTCAGCCATACCGCGGTGAATACGTTCTCAAGTCTTGTACTCACAATAAAAGCGCGCAGCAGCGCATACATCTACGTGGTTAAAATCCATGCGTGTGAAAGCATGTAGCAGAAGGATAGCCGGTCACCGCGAGGTGCTCGGTGGAGGATCTGAACGCAAAGAATAGCCTAGTCTCTGCCGGAGGGCAGAAAGACGGATTGACCCATTACCGACAAAAGGGCGGTGAGTCTGGGGAAAATCCCAAGAAAGTCTTTCTAGGATGTTTGGAACAGATGTGTGTGTGACCTGTGGAGATCTGATGCCGTTACCTGCACATTGCAAGGTATAATCAAACTGACGCGGCGTCAGAAGTCAGCTGAGTCGTAGTACCCAGCACTTAAATAGTAAGTGCTGGGGAAGGAACTCACTTTAATGCTCAAATTAAACCCTGATTACATTGTGGGCCTTGTGGATGGTGAAGGAAGCTTCACTGTCTACATACGAGATATTGATAAAAAAACCAAAGTGAAACGACGAGTGGTCGTTGAGCCAAAGTTCTATATCAAACTTATTGAAAAAGATAAGGATATCTTGGACGATCTAAAAGATTTTTTTGGTTGTGGGAGTGTGTACTTTCAAAAGGATACACGGCCCAACCATCAACATTGTTACAGATATGAGGTCTATAATAGAGGTGATATTCTAAACATCATCATTCCGTTTTTCAAAAAGAATAGACTCAAATTCAATTCCAAAAGAAACGATTTTGAAATATTCTGTCGATTGATGGAGATGATACAAAATGAGTTTCATCGCAGTGATTTTGGTTTAAGGAAAATGTTTGCCCTCAAGCAAACAATGCATTGAAGCTCGCAGTATACGGGAAATCCGTCTGTACTGTGGGAACGGAAATTCGTAGTTTAACGAAACCAATCGCCCGTCAACTCAAGGGAGTTGGGAGTACCCGAAGTCCTACGCAAGTGGGCCTAAGGTAAGCTCAATAACAGGGAGTAAGTCGTAACAAGGCACGGGTAGCGGAAGCTGCTCGTGGAGTAATTCAAGTGAAACTACGTTTCGCCCTCGAGGCGAAGCTGAAGGTGTCGATATTGTGTATCTCGATCGAGTACATAATGGATGATGATTATCTATCCTAAAAAGTGATCTGACATTTGGAAAGACAAATATGAGAGCTCTCTTTCGGGAGAAGTTCAGGAATGGGACAGAATAAAGAATAGTAATCAAAAACCATCTCAGCGTAAGCTGGGGTGGTTTTTGATTTTGAAAATTATTTTTACTATATGTTTTAAAAAGTGAATTTTTTACGAGAGCTTTTATGATAAATCAATACTCGTCACTGAGGCCACAGAGGGAACGGCGTAAAGCGACGCTTTTCTATGTTTACACAGGGCCATATTTTAGACTATTGACTTTATATTTCTACATGCTATAATAAAAACCAGAACACACACAAGCACTTTCATCGTAGGAGGAGAGCTAAATGGTTGGCATTCAGTACGACTGCGCTTCCAAAGAGCGCAAACGAAGACTAAGCCTGGCGCAGGCCTTGGATTGGGCTACCGAAGTTGGTAAGCTCATCTGTGTCTTGGTGGTTCTGATTTCCATGGGATTCACGGCTTTTCTCGCCGTGATGCCCAAGAGCTGAGCGGAAATAAGCAAGTTTTCGAGCGGGAATCAAGGGCGCAACAGCTACTAGCGAATGCTGTTGCGCCCTTTCATTTTGGGTACTTTTTTGCTATGTTAGTTGGTACTTTGAGAACCTGCTAGATTTTTTGCCCTTCAGGGATTGCCCTTCAGGACGCAGGATTTTCTACTTTGCTTCGCTCAAAGAAAATTCGCGGGCGTATAGCTCAGGTGGTTAGAGCGCGTCACTGATAATGACGAGGTCCCAAGTTCAACTCTTGGTACGCCCACATAGAATGGTAGAAAGTTAAAACGAGGCCAACCGCCGTAATGACGAGCACATCTAAACGTTGGCCCACTTGTAATTAACATTGATTATCAAATATATTTGAGGTAATATCCTACTTGGCCTGTGTGTTGTTCTTTCGGCACCTAGGTCACCGCCCTCGCACGGTGTGTTGCGGCTCGTACCGTAACACACACAAAACGGCGCGATGGAGTGGGTCATTGGTGCAAACGCGTCTAACTCATGTTAGGCGCGTTTCTATTTAAAATATTTTCTGTTTTTGTTTTCATTTGTTACAATACCGCCATGTCTAAGAATAAATTAGTTTTTTCAATCGGTTTTGTCCTTCTTCTCATGCCTTTTCTTGGGTTTCCTCCACTTTGGAAAAACTTTTTTTCTGTTATTTTCGGCTTAACGCTTATTGGGCTTTCTTTTTCTGTAGCAGCTAAGCGGCGAGCCTCTGTTCGTCGGGTAAAGCGTATAAAAGAAACAAATAAGGATCAGCCAGTTTTTGTGGATGCGCAGCGTTCAGTCGCTTCATCAAGCATTTCTCGAGTTTCAGTAGGAGAGATCAAGGAAGATGCCCCAAAATGACACGGGGTCCTCGCAAAGAATTGGTGGGTACCTTTTTAGGAGCAGTCGGTCTTTTTGTGATTATTTTTTTCCTTTCATATTTTGCCCTTCCGTCTTTTTCTGGCGCGAGCTATGAGCTTAAAACAAAAGCTGAAGGTGGGGCGAACGAAGAGGTAGCCGAAGAAGCTCCCTTTGTCGCAACCCATGTAACAACGCCGGATCAGGTAAAAGGTATTTACATGACAAGCTGGGTTGCGGGAACTCCGTCTCTACGAAAAAATATCGTGCGACTCGTTGATGAAACTGAAATCAACACTCTTGTTATTGACATTAAAGATGATACCGGGAAAGTTTCTTTTGAAATATGGGATCCGGAGCTGAAAAAGGAAGGCTCTGAAGAAATTCGTATTCGAGACCTGAGAGATTTTATTGGATCCCTTCATGAAAAAAATGTATACGTTATCGGCCGTATTGCTTCATTTCAGGATCCCTATATGGTAAAGAAATACCCTGCACGAGCTGTGAAGCGCGCAAGCGATGGGGCCGTATGGCGAGACCGAAAGGGTATTTCTTGGATAGACGCAGGCTCGCAAGAACACTGGAAATATTTAGCCCTTCTTGCGAAAGAGGCTCACAATGCTGGTTTCGATGAGATTCAGTTTGACTATATACGGTTTCCGTCAGACGGAAACATGAAGGACATTGCTTACACCTATAGTTTAGGAAAAGTGAAGCGTGAGGTTATAAAAGATTTTTTTGCGTATCTAGATAGTGAATTAGGTGACAGCGATCTTAAAATATCTGCAGACCTCTTTGGTATGGTGACAACGAATACTGATGATCTAGGAATTGGTCAAGTCTTAGAGGACGCCTTTCCGTATTTTGATTACATTAGCCCAATGGTGTATCCGTCGCATTATCCAACGGGGTTTAATGGGTACAAAAATGTAAACGCTGTGCCATATGAAGTGATAAAATTTGCAATGGACGGAGCAGTCAAAAGGCTTAAAAGATATAACGATACGGTTGCTTCAACCACGGTAGAACTGCGGCCCTGGCTTCAGGATAACGATTATCCAGTGCCATACACAGCAGCGATGGTCCGAGCTCAAATTAAGGCTACAAATGACTCGGGGCTTGATTCGTGGCTTTTGTGGGATGCGGGGAATACCTATACTAGAGCAGCTTTGAATGCTCAGTAAATTACCCCTCATGTGTTTTTTCGAATCACTGTATGATTGTTAGGGAAATTATATGTTTAGAATAGGGTTCACAAAAATGCCGTACCAAAAGGGAATGTTCAAAGGGAAGAAAATTACTCTGATGGGTTTGGGGCTTCTTGGTAGAGGAGTAGGAGATGCAGATTTTTTTGCTCGCGAAGGCGCTGAACTGATTATCACTGATCTTAAAAATAAAAAGGAGCTGAAAGCAAGTCTTGAGCGTTTAAAAAAATATAAAAACATTCAATATGTTCTTGGTGAACATAGAGTTGAGGATTTTGAAAACAGAGATTTTATTATAAAAGCGGCAGGTGTTCCCCTTGGCTCTTCTTTTATTGAGCACGCTCGAAAAAACAATATTTCTGTTTTCATGAGCACTGCACTCTTTGCTTCTCTTACTCCTGCAAAAATAGTTGGTATTACAGGTACACGGGGAAAGACAACGGTCACCTTCATGATTCGCCACGTTTTGAAGAAAACGTATAAGAGAGGGAAAGTCTTCTTAGGTGGAAATATTCAAGGAATGTCCACTTTGTCCCTGCTACCGAAAGTAAAGAAAGGAGATATTGTGGTGCTCGAATTGGATTCTTGGCAGCTCCAAGGGTTTCGAGATTTGAAAATAAGTCCTGATATTTCAGTTTTCACAACCTTTATGCCAGATCATTTAAATTATTACAAAAATGATTTAGAGCTCTATTTTAAAGATAAATTAAGTATTTTTGCATACACTAAGAACACCAGGACTATTTTTGCAGGTGAGCAACTGTGTTCATTGCCCTCTCATTTTACAAAAATGCTCCCTCGGCAAACTAAGTTTATTTCAGAAAAAGTTCTTTCGAAATCTCTCAAGCTAAAAATTCCTGGTGGACACAATCGGTACAACGCAGCTCTTGCGTATGCGGCCCTCCGGTCCCTCAAGGTGCCCGCTTCATCAATTGAAAAAGCTCTCTCTACTTTTCTAGGCGTTCCACATCGCTTACAAAAAATTCTTTTGTATAAAGGAATTACGGTTTACAACGACACCACAGCAACAACGCCTGCCGCTCTCATCGCTGCCCTCGAGGCTCTTGGAAAAAACAAAAATATAATTCTTATTGCGGGCGGATCAGATAAGAATATTGGTTTTGAGGGACTTCAGGGGTCTCTCATCCAGCACACAAAGGCACTCCTCTTACTTAAGGGGTCAGGGACAGATAGGCTTATAAAAGAAGGAGTTATTGAGGGCCTTTCCTACACAGTATTCAGTAGCTTAGAAAGGGCAGTCCGTGAGGCGTTTAAGAGGGCTACCCCAGGAGATGTACTCTTACTTTCACCTGGCTTTGCTTCATTTGGAATGTTTCAAAATGAATATGATCGAGGGGAGCAATTTGCGCATCTGGTAATGAAAATGAGGAAATAATTTCTATGATCGATCAATCTCCAGATTTGGAAAAAATAAAAAAAGCCCATTTTATTGGTATTGGTGGAATAGGTGTTTCTGCAATAGCGCGCATGTTGATTTTGCGGGGCGTGGAAGTGAGTGGATCAGATCAATCAGGCAGTGAGGTCGTTGACTCACTCAGAAAAGCAGGAGCATCAATCTACGATACTCACGAAGCATTTAATATCCCGGAAGAGACCGAAGTCGTCGTTTACACCATCGCGATCACTGAAACCAACCCAGAATTTATGGAAGCGATGCGCCGAAGAATCCCTATGATGTCGTATCCGCAGACTCTCACCACTATGTCTAAAAGAAACATGACAATTGCAGTTGCTGGCACACATGGGAAGACAACAACTACCGGCATGATTGCTCACATTTTACTAGGACTAGGCAAGGATCCAACAGTTATCGTGGGCTCGCTTCTCAAAGTTGAAGGAAAAGAAAAGAGTAATTTCATTGCAGGCAAAAGTAAAATTTTTGTTGTCGAGGCGTGTGAATATCGTGGATCATTTCTTAATATTGTTCCGGATATTGCTATTATCTTAAACATTGAAGAAGATCATTTGGACTACTATAAAGACTTAGATGAAATTCGGGCAGCTTTTTTAGAGTTTTGTAGAAAGATAAAAAAAGATGGAAAACTCCTTGTCGATTTGTCTTTACCTAGCGTTGGGTATGTCGTGAACCTTCTCAAGAAGGAGCGCTCAGATATCGAGATCATTAATTATTGCAATCTTACTCTGAAGTCTTGTCTCTCATCTAAATTACCTGGTATGCATAATCAGAGTAATGCGGCGGCGGCTTGTGCCACCGCAGCCGCAATCGGGATTTCAGAAGAAGAAGCTCGAATACAACTCGCTACATTTCCGGGGACGTGGCGTAGATTTGAATATCGCGGCAAAACCAAAAAAGGTGTCCTTGTGTATGATGATTATGGTCATCATCCTACAGAGGTGGTAGCTACTCTAGAGGGTGCCCGGGCACTCTACCGTGGAAATCGTCTTGTGGTTATATTTCAACCGCATTTGTTTAGTCGGACAAAACAACTGCTATCCCAGTTTGCTCTTTCCTTTCGAGACGCTGATAAATTAATTGTGGTGCCCATCTATGCGGCACGAGAATTAGTTGATTCGACAATTGACCATCTTATTTTTGCAGACAATGTGCAAAAGACACACACAGTAGCTGAAGTAACGGCTGCAAATACTTTTGATGACGCAGTTTCTCATGTAAAGAAAGAAGATAAAGCAAATACCGTTTGTATTGTGATGGGGGCTGGTGATGTCTATAAAATTACTGATACCCTCATTACGCAATGAATATGATCGAGGGGAGAAGTTCATTTCCTATGTAAAAAACCAGCGCTCATAAATGAGCGCTGGTTGGTGATGGATCGTCAGGAGCTGCGTTCTCGAGCATATCCGAGCTCGAGAAGGAGATTGGTAGGAGCGTCTTGAGCTCTAAGTTCGTCAAGGAGTTCTTTGATACAACTTCGGCTCATATTGCTGACGCTAGGGGGGAGTCGCCCGTGCTTCTCATAGAATGTAAGCACTTGCCGGTCTGTTTGCTGCTCAAACGGGATCCGCATACTTTCTCCTTGTGTGCAGGTCTTTTCTTATAGTAGTCATCTTTTGGAGTGTGTCAATTTTATGGAAGAGTCGCTATAATAAATGCGAATACTTCATGTTCAATCCAGATAAGATTACCTATTTCGGTGAAACTGACGCTCGAAACCGGCGGGTTGCTTTTGGCATAAAAGCAAAAGATAGAACTCGGCATGTCTATGTGATTGGGAAGACCGGAATGGGAAAATCTACTGCTTTGGAAAACATGGCGGTGCAGGATATTCAAAGCGGGGAAGGCATGGCGTTTATTGATCCTCACGGCAAGACAGCAGAGCTTCTTTTAGAGTACGTTCCGCAGGACCGTATAAAAGATATTGTTTATTTTGCTCCTTTTGATACCGAATATCCTATTTCATTTAATGTTATGGAGGATGTGGGAGCTGACAAACGACACCTCGTGGCAAACGGCCTCATGTCTGCTTTTAAGAAGATTTGGGTGGACGCCTGGAGCGCCCGAATGGAATATATTCTCAACAACATCCTCCTTGCGTTGCTTGAGTATCCCGATTCAACATTAGTTGGGGTGAATAGAATGCTTTCAGATAAGGCATACAGAAAGAAAGTGGTATCAAATATTACGGACCCCTCTGTTAAAGCCTTTTGGGTTGATGAATTTGAAAAGTATGGAGAGCGATATATGCAGGAAGCTGGAGCGGCCATTCAAAATAAAGTGGGACAATTTGTGTCCAACCCTCTTGTAAGAAATATTATTGGTCAACCAAAATCATCTTTCGATCTTCGAAAGATGATGGATGAGCAGAAAATTATCATTATTAACCTTTCAAAAGGTCGAGTAGGTGAGCAAAACGCAAATCTTTTGGGAAGCATGCTGATAACCAAAATATATTTATCGGCAATGTCACGCGCCGATGTTTCTGAAGGTACTCTGAAGGACCTTCCAAACTTTTATCTCTATGTAGACGAGTTTCAATCTTTTGCCAACGAATCTTTTGCAGATATTTTGTCTGAAGCGCGAAAATATAAACTAAATCTCACCATTGCTCATCAATATATTGAACAAATGTCCGAAGAGGTTCGAGCCGCAGTTTTTGGAAACGTTGGAACCATGGTTACATTCCGGGTGGGGGCATATGACGCTGAGGTCTTGGAAAAAGAATTTTTCCCAACTTTTACTGCAGAAGATTTAGTAAACCTTGGCTCGTATCAGATTTATCTCAAACTTATGATAGATGGGGTGTCTTCTCCTCCATTTTCTGCTACCACTTCTGCTCCAATAGAAAAACCCGAGATTTCTTTTAGGCACGATATCTTGGAAAATTCTCGTAGTCTTTTTGCGCAACCTCGTGCTCTTGTCGAGGAAGTCATTCGGAAATGGCACTTACCCGAAGAGTCTCTTCCGCGAACAAGTCTTGATAAGCCTCGTCTTGACCAGCCTCGGCCTGATTACAATAAACCTGTCTCTAGCTCTTCTGCTCCCTTGCCACACCTTGATTCCAATAGGTCAGTAGCTAATTCTTCGGCTCCTATCGCAAGACCTCAAGAAGTTCGCCCTTCCCAGAGAAGCGAGGTTAAGAATGAAAAAAATGAAAAGAAGGCAATTTTTGACGCGATTATGCAAGAAGAAAGAGCTGTCCAAAAACCTACTCAATCTGCGCCAAGGCCTATTTCTCTAGAGACTTTGAAGCCCCAGCAAAAAAAGGATGATAAAAAACCTACCGAACAGCACGTTTCTGAATTAAAGAGGGCACTTGAGGCGCTTCAAAGTGGGAAAAATGTAACGTCAAAGTCGGACCAGCCAGCGCCACATCGAACGGAGCGTCCTGCGGTTTCCCCACAGACCAATGCAGGTGTTCCCAGCCAAAAAACTACAATTGCCCCAGAACCTGAACAAAAGAAAGAAGAAAAAATTGAAAAAAAAGCTCCAAAAGAAATATCTGAAGCGGAATTGAAACAGCTTCTTCACGTTGACACTGGGGTTGGGATCTAGCATGAATCCCGTCATGGTTAAGAAAAAAATACTTATATTTTCAACAGCCTATTATCCATTTGTGGGGGGAGCAGAGGTTGCTGTGAAAGAAATTACGGATCGAATGGGGGAATCATTCGAGTTTGATCTTATTACTGCTCGTTTTAAAAAAGGCCTTTCTTCTGTGGAAAAGATAGGAAGCGTGACCGTGTATAGAATAGGAGTAGGCGTTCCTATTCTCGATAAGCTCATGCTTCCATTTTTGGGAGCTCTAAAAATTGCATCGCTTCACTCTAAACAGAGATACATGTATTTTTGGGCCATTATGGTTTCATTCGCAAGCGGAGCACCGTTTATATGGAATGGCATACGCAGCGTATTTGGCAGTCCCCGTGTTCCGATTGTCCTGACCCTCCAAGAAGGGGATTCAGAAGAACATTTAACCCACCGCCGAGTGGGTCTGGTTGGGCTTGCATGGCGTATGGCGCTTACGAGGGCAGACAAAGTTACTGCAATTAGCAACTATCTATTAGGGCACGCAAAAGTGTGGGGTTTTCATGGGCAAGGTTTTCTTGTCCCTAATGGCGTCACCATTGAAGCATTTTCGGAATCGGTCCCGCTCGAAGAAAAGAAGAAAATTCGCAGCAGATGGAGGCTTTCAGAAAAAGACATTATTCTTGTCACGACATCTCGTTTAACTAAAAAAAATAATCTAGAAAGCGTCATCAGAGCATTAGCACTTCTTCCTGCTCATATTCATTTTATTATTATGGGTGTCGGAGAGGAAGAACACTCTCTTCACGAATTAACCTCAAAGCTTGACGTTGATAAACGGGTTCATTTTCTAGGATTTGTTTCTCATGATCAAATTCCTTCAATTCTCAAGTCTTCTGATATTTTTATTCGGCCTTCGCTTTCTGAGGGGATGGGAAATTCATTTATTGAAGCGATGGCTGCTAACATTCCTGTGATCGCAACTCCGGTAGGGGGTATCGTTGATTTTCTTTTTGATCCAGCAAAAAATCCTGATAAAAAATCAACTGGTCTTTTTTGTGAAGTAGAAAATCCAGAAAGCATTGCCAGACAAGTAAAAAAATATTTAGAAAATCCCGCCCTGAGAGAGCAGATTATTTTAGAGGCAAACTCCATGGTATGCGAAAAGTATGATTGGAATTTAATTGTCAAAGACTTGAAGGAAAAGGTTTTTAATACAATTTGATTTTTTTGTATTTATGAGGATGTCCGCAAATAGGTAAAGATATTTTGGAGTGTTTTATATACGGAAACAAAGGCAATGCGGTGGGCGCCAATTTGATAGAAATTATTAAAAATATAGTTAAAACTCTTATTTATAGCCATATTATACCCGATAGACTTGACTTGTAACCATATTATGTGCTATACTATATGGGTAGTTCTGTACCAGGATGCCTTGATACTTCTGGAGATACCAGAATGTTGATTGGCTTACCAACTGGAGGCAACATGTCTTTACTTCACAGCAAACGTGTGGGGTTAATCGTCAGAGTGTTCTCGCCTCCAGCCACCCCTCAAGTAGGACAAGTTAGGTTTAAATAATAACTCGAAGCTGTTCTAAAGCCAATACATTCTCTAGGTCGGTCATTGATGAAGAAATGGATCTCATGCAATTCTTCATCAGTTACAGTACCAATATCTCTCTTTTTAGGCACAAAACATCTAATCCACCTGTTGGTATTTTCAACAAGACCCTTTTCCCAAGAATGGTAAGGATGTGTAAAATATATCTGCGTGTTGAGTAGTACCTCGAGTTCTGCCCAGCATGTAAAGGCAATATCGTTGTCTGTGGTGATGCTCTTCAAATCAACACCATGGAACAACCTAGAGAGCGCACTACGTATCGTGGTGCGCTTTCTGTTTGGTAATTTAACTACCCACGCTCTCTTGGCTATGAAATCTACAGCAACAAGAAAGACCCAAGTGCTCAACTTAGAAACAATGAAATCTAACTCAATATGACCGATGCCTACTCTTTCTGGTCTTTGATCAATATATTTTCTTCCATCAGGTGGTAACCCATTTCTCTGCTTTTTGGGACCACCCTTCTTTTTGTTCCATTTCCAAAAGAGGTTGTATTCAAGAC
>Ga0163151_10004908_pt1 | contig 17539 bp, 17 predicted proteins | sample OliLakLV19MP5IB2_FD_145596 | JGI IMG/M metagenome (GOLD analysis project Ga0163151, IMG submission 145596) | Freshwater microbial mat bacterial communities from Lake Vanda, McMurdo Dry Valleys, Antarctica - Oligotrophic Lake LV.19.MP5.IB-2 | ecosystem: Environmental > Aquatic > Freshwater >...
TGGGCCAGGCATTGTTTAATGGGGAGTGGACGGTTCATCCCCGGCGTCGTAGAGGATGGGCGCGAAAAAGTCCCGCTTTTTCTTGTGGGGCAAGCGCAGGGCAAGCCAGCTCAATATGGGCAGCCCATTCCGATTGTGCCGACTCGTGAGCACCTGTCGCGCCACGCCTGCCGGGTTCCAACCACACGTCAAAAAAATTGCTAAGTGCAAAGTTTGACCCCTTTGCGCGTATGACCCCTTTGCGCGTATTCGCATAACCGCAGTTCACCCTCCGCCGTTATTTCGCGCGTATTCCTTCCGCTTTTGGCCCGGATGCACGCGGCTCGCCATGCGTAACCGTTTACGCATTAGGTTTGACTGCGTAAAACAAGGGATCAACCTGCAGCGATGCCAAACGCGTCCAAAATCCGCGCCGCACTGCTCGATCCTGCGAAAGACTACAGTCATCGATTCGGCGACGTGGTTTTCTTCCTCGAAAGCACCGGCTGGAAGAAGCGGATCACCGGTGGTCACCACATCTTCACCCGTTCAGGACTCCTCGTGCTGATAAACCTCCAACCCGAAAAGAACGGCAAAGCAAAGGCCTACCAGATTCGGCAGGTCCGCGTGATTCTCGTCGCTCACAACCTCTGAAACCTATGCGCAGCCCATCCATCAAAAACTATCCGGTCACCCTGTATTGGGACACGCGCGCCGGCTACTACGTCGCGGAGATTCCCGACATTCCCACCTGCGCAGCCGACGGCCCGACGCCGGCGGAAGCGCTGGCCGCGCTCGAATCCACATTCGCCGTGATGAAGGAGGCCTATGCCGAGGAAAAGCTGTCGCTGCCCAAACCGAAGGACGCACTGTCGCTCGAAACGCTCGCCAAGGCCGCCGAGGTCCTGAACGTGTCGCGCGTCGCTCAGCGTGCCGGCATCTCGCCGCAAACGCTCGCGAGTAAGCTGCAGCGCGGCACGCCACTGAAATCCGACGAAGCGCGAGCCATCTCTCGCGCGCTGCATGACGTAGGCCTGCAACTCGCCGCGAAAGCGAGCTGAACAAGCCCGACGCCCGTCCCTTCAATGCGCGCACACACCTACACCACGGGGGCGCGCTTTACCCCACAGCCTCAAATCTTTGCTTTTTGACACGACTCTTGTGCGGTTGATGCTGCCCGGATGATATCCGACCCCGAGACGTTTGGCCGGCTCGCCCTCGGTGCGGTGATCGCCGGTGCCGTCGTCATCGGCCTGCCGCATCGCCTGCGCGCAGATCGGACGGGCGGCCCGATTTCACCGCGGGTGGATCCCGCGTGGTTTTGGATTTTGATGGTAATCGTGGGGACGCCACTCGGCCTCGTCTGCCTCGCTTTTCTCGTCCACCCTGCGTGGGTGGAGTCCGCGCGGTTCGATTTGTCTATCGGATGGCGCTGGCTGGGTGCGGCGATCGGGCTGACCGGACTGGTGCTCTTCGCCTGGATGTTTCGCCACCTCGGGTTGAACGTCACGTCGACGTCCATGCCGCGCCGCAACGGCACGCTGGTCACTACCGGCCCTTACCGCTGGGTCCGGCATCCGATGTATACGGCCGTGGTGATTCTCGTGATCGCGACCGTCCTGCTGACCGCCAATGCCGTCGTCGCCGTGGGTGGCGTCGGATTGTTCGCCTTACTCATGGCGCGCAGTCGGCTCGAAGAAGCACGACTCGTGGAAAAATTCGGCGTCGACTACCGTGCCTACCAACGCCGCACCGGACGGATTGTGCCGCGGTGGCGCGTGTAACCGCGCCACCGCTCCTGCTCACTTCAACTCGCGAATCTTGACGTTCCGGAAACTCACCGGATCGCCGTGGTCCTGCAGCACGATGTGACCGCGGGCGAGTGAGGCGAAGCGGGTCCAGGTCTTGAATTTGCTGCCTTGAATCAAGGCCTTGCCCTCGGGACTCGCGAGGTCGAGCTCGACCAGCTTCACGCCGTTCATCCAGTGCTCGATTTTCCACCCCTTCACTTTCACCCGCGCTTGATTCCATTCGCCGAGCGGACGCGTCACGTCTTTCGCCGGAGCCACCAAATCGTAAAGCGCACCGGCGAGATGACTGGGGATCTTGTTATCCTTGGCCTTGGCGTTATCGAGCAGCTGAAACTCGGGGCCGGAGCGAGCCGGCGCCGGATCACCGAGGCCCACGCGATAGATGATTCCGCTGTTGCCCGCTTCGCCGATCTTCCAGTCGAGCGCGAGTTCGAAATCGCCAAACTCCTGCACGGTCACCAGATCGCCTGGACGACCCGCGGCGAGGATAAGAGTTCCGTTTAGCACGGTCCAACCCGCGGGCGTCTCGCTCTTGTAGGCGCGCCAGCCGGCCAGGGACTTTCCGTCGAAGAGCAGCTTCCAACCGTCGGCTTTTTCCGCGCGGGTGAGCGTATTAGGCTCGGCGGCGCCAAGCGCCGAGGCGAACAAAGCGCCACAGAGAACAAACAGGGGGAATCGGAGTTTCATAGAGGAAGGAGCGGACAATGCCGGCGCGCACCCCGGGATGAAAGTGGAAAGTTGCAGAAGGCGTCGCAATCTACGCATGCGGGCCGGAGTCGATCCGCGCCCGGGCCCTGCGCACGGAATCACCGAAAACGACCTGCGGATCCGTCAGGAACACGGCCGCGCTGAGCGCCAATCCAGAGTCGATCTATAATAATAATCGCCCGGAGATACTCGCGTCTTACTTTCGCCGCAAAATCTCAAGCGCGACGTCCAGATCACGATCCCGGCCCGCACGGAGATCGTTGAGTGTGCGCGGCACCACCACATCAGGCTCGACGCCCACGCCTTCGATGCGACGACCTTGGGGCGCGATGTAATCCTCCCGACTTAGCTGGAGCTCGCCGCCGTCGGGAAGGCGATAGAACCAACTCGCCAGGACCGCTCCCGCGGTGCGCCGGCCCACGACAGTCGCGCGTTCATGATCCTGCAATACCGCCGAAAAAATCTCAGCCGCGCTTCCGCTGGCCGAACCTACCAACACAACCACCTTGCCTCCATAGTTCGCGGAGCCGAGTTGCCAGGAGTTTTTCGCGCTGCGCGCTCCACTACGGCTGATGAACGTGCCGGCATCCACCGCACGGTCGAAGAATTCACCAATCGCTATCCCGAGGGAAAACGTCTCGCCTCCGGGGTTGCGCCGCAGATCGAGCACGAGGCCCGGGGAGTTCGCATGCGCCCGCAATTGCTGCCCGAGCCAACGTCGGTTGTGACGATTGAACTCGTCGAAACGCAGATAAATAAAGCCGTCCTCCAGTTCGCGCACCACTTGGCGCGCCGCGGTCGAAAGTTGTTTCGCCGGGGGCGAGACCCGCACGGGCTGATCGTTCTCATCGAGGAAGTCCCACGAGGCATCCTCGCCCGCGCGCGGTCGAAAATCGATCCGCTCGCCCAGCGGCTCGCCATTGCGCGCCACCACGATCCATCCGGCCTTCACTCCTGCGATATCCGCCGGACTGCCCGGCAACACGTCGGACACAACCCAACGTTCATCGATGCGTTGCATATTGAACCCGGTTCGGATCCGCACCTGCGTGCGCCGCTCCACCGCCTGGGTCGGCGTCAGCGCGAAGGTATGGCTGTCGTCGAGGGGCTCCAGCATCGCGTTGATCACTCTATACAACGCGCGGTCATCGGGCGCCAGGGCCGCTCGCGGTCCGTACGTTTCCGCGGCCTCATCCCATTTCGGTCCGCGCGTCTCCGGGTTGTAATGTTTGCGATTAACCAGATCCCAGACGGCGTTAAACACGCGCAGATTCCGCTGCGCCTGCACCACCTGCCCGGGTGGAACCTCCGCCAGCGAAACCCGCGTCGGCGGAACCGTGGCGCAGCCCGCGAAGACCGCGATCCAGGCACAAAGCGCCAGCCGCATCACGCCTCGAACCGTGCTGCGCCGCCCGGTCCGCGCCGCCGGCGCGGAAGGATCGCGCTGTATTCGAACTTCGGTGACACCAACGCGTATCCGGCTTTCGGTGACGCCCGGGCCGAACCCCGTCCCGGGCGCTTGCACCCCGACCCCGCCTCCGCCTCCGCCCGTCATCACGCCTCCACCAGGTCCTTCTCCACCTTGAGATTGCCAATGATGAAGTCCTGTCGCTCCGGGGTGTTCTTGCCCATGAAGAAGGACAACAGCTCATCGCTGTTGTGCAGATGATTCAGCGTCACAGGCTCGAGCCGGATATTCTCACCGATGAAATCCTTGAACTCGCCCGCGGAAATTTCGCCCAAGCCCTTGAAGCGGGTGATCTCGTGACTCGCGCCGAGTTGCTTGATCGCGGCCTGCTTCTCCTGATCGTTATAACAGTAAATCGTTTTCTTCTTGTTGCGCACGCGGAAGAGCGGGGTGTCGAGAATATACAAGTGTCCGTTGCGGATGAGATCCGGGAAAAACTGCAGGAAAAACGAGATCAGCAGCAGGCGAATGTGCATGCCGTCGACGTCGGCATCGGTCGCGATCACGATCTTGTTATAGCGCAACCCGTCGAAGCCGTCTTCGATATTGAGCGCTGACTGCAAGAGGTGAAATTCCTCGTTCTCGTAAATCACCTTTTTCGACAGACCGTAGGTGTTCAGCGGTTTGCCCTTCAGCGCAAAGACCGCCTGGGTCTGCACGTCGCGCGTGGCGGTGAGTGAGCCGGCGGCGGAATCACCTTCCACGATAAAGAGCGTGCTCTCCTCGTTGCGCGGATTGCGGTCGCCGAGATGCAGGCGGCAATCGCGCAGTTTTTTGTTGTGCAGGGAGGCCTTCTTCGCGCGCTCGCGGGCGAGATTGCGAATGCCCGCGAGCTCCTTTCGCTCGCGTTCGCTCTCCTCGATCCGCGTGCGCAGCGTATCCGCGGTGGCCTTGTGTTTATGCAGGTAGACGTCGAGCGACTGCTGCATGAACTTGCCGACAAACTCCTTCAAACTCGGGCCACCGGGTCCGACGTTCGCCGAGCCGAGCTTGGTCTTCGTCTGCGACTCGAAAACGGGCTCCATCACGCGGACGGCCACCGCGGCATCGATCGATTGCCGGATATCGGCCGCATCGTAGTCACGTTTAAAGAAGTTGCGGATCGTATCCACCAACGCTTCGCGAAAGGCCGAAAGATGCGTGCCTCCCATCGTGGTATGCTGGCCATTCACGAAGGAGAAATACTCCTCGCCGTAGTGAGCCCCGTGGGTGAACGCCACTTCGATGTCGTCGCCCTCGAGATGGATGATGGGATAGAGCGGCTCACCGCTGAGGTTCTTCGTGAGCAGATCGCGGAGCCCGTGCTCGGATTTGAACGATTTGCCATTGAACGTGAGGGTGAGTCCGCGATTCAGGAAGGCGTAGTTCCAGAGCATGTCCTCGATGAACTCGGGGCGAAACTTGAAGTCCGCTCCAAAGAGCGCCTCATCGGGCGTGAACTCGACGAGAGTGCCGTTGCGCTCTGTCGTCTTCGCAATCTTGTGATCCTTGCGCAGTTTTCCTTTTTCGAATTCGACCAGCTTCATCTGGCTGTCGCGAAACGCCTGCGCCTTGTACTCGAAGGCGAGCGCGTTCACGGCTTTTTGGCCGACGCCGTTCAAGCCGACGGATTTCTGAAACGTTTCACTGTCGTACTTAGCGCCCGTGTTGATGATCGAAACACAGTCGATGAGCTTACCCAATGGGATGCCCCGTCCGTAGTCGCGCACCCGCAACATGCGGTCGTTGAGTTCGACCTCGATCTTCCGGCCGAAACCCATCGTGAATTCGTCGATCGAGTTATCGATCGTTTCCTTCAGGAGCACGTAGATGCCATCTTCAGCGTGGGTCCCGTTGCCGAGCCGGCCGATGTACATGCCCGGACGCAGCCGGATATGCTCGAGGGAGGAGAGAGTCTTGATGCTGGCTTCGGTGTAGGCTTGGGCCATGAAAGTGGGATCGAGGTTCGAAAGGCGAAAGGAACAGCGTTCGTTCGCCTGCCGGCGTGACAAGCGAAAAGCCGGGCCCGGTGAAAGCAGGCGAGCCCACGACGACGCACCCAGGACTCCACGCCGGCGGAGGACACACCTCGCCGCCTTGAAACGCTTCGGTTCGCCGAAATCGGTTTAACGCCCCGCGGATGCGCGATTGCGTCGCTCAAGGCTGCGCCCAATCTTCTCATCCACACTCATGAAAAAAATCCTCGGAAGTCTCTTCGTCGTGGTCCTGATCCTGGCGGTCGGACTTTATTTCACGGGCCAGTATTTTCTCGGCTCGATTGCCAAGGCCGGTGTCAACAAGTTCGGGCCGGGCATAACCCAAACGAAGGTTAACCTCGAAGGCGCCCACATTTCGCCGTTTTCCGGCGTCGGCACCCTCTCCGGGTTGACCGTGGGAAATCCGAGCGGTTGGAGCGCGGGCGAGGCGTTGAGTCTCGGCAAGATCCACATGCAAGTTGAGCCGATGTCGCTCTTCAAAGATGTGATTGTGATCAACGAATTGATCATCGAGCAGCCTGAGTTTCTCTACGAAACCAAGATCGTCGCCAGCAACATTGGCGACCTCCTGAAAAACGTCGAAGCCGCGGTCGGTTCCAAAACCAGCCAGCCTCAGACCGAAGAGGGTAAGCCCATCAAGATGATCATCAAGAAACTCGTGCTCCGCGAAGGCCGGGTGAAGTTGGGCATCGGCACTCAAGTGACCACGCTTCCCATGCCGCCGATCGATATGACAAATATCGGGGTGGAGGAAGGGGGCGTCACGCCGACCGCGGTCGCCTATGCCGTGATGCGCAACGTCACCGCCAACGTCGTCTCCGCGACCGCCGGCGCCATGGGCCAGATCGGCGGCACTTCGGGCGCCGCCGCCTTGGAGGCCGCCAAACAGGCGGGCGACGCCATCAAGGGCTATTTTGGAGGGGAAAAGAAAAAGCAGCCGTAAGCCACCGGTGAAACAGACATTCCTGTCTGTCTGATTTGGGTCGAACCCAGCCGACGGAACACACGTGCCCGCGTTCCGCGCCTCCCCGCGTTACCCCGTCCCAAACCGCCGGCAGGAATGCCCGCGTCACGCTTCAAACCCGCCGAGCCACCTTGAACCGCGCGCCGCATTGACGCCCGCCTTCCGCAGCGTTGCGCTGCTGCCATGAAGGTAACCTATTTCTTCGAAACATTCTCATCGTGGTGCCTGCTGGCCGAACCGAGTTGGGCCGAACTCAAGCAGCGCTACGCGGGGCGCGCGACATTCGAGTGGAAAATTGCGTTAATGAATCCCGAAGACTTCCCGGACTCGCGGGAACACTGCGATTGGTATTATCGCCGCAGTGGCGCGACCGTGATGCGGACACCCTTCATGCTCAACTCGGGGTGGTTCGAGCCGGAACGGAAAGGCCAGTTTCGAGCGCCCAACCTGGTGGCCGAAGCTGCGCGCGACTTCGGTTTTGATGGCGACGAAATCCGCTGCGCCCTGGCCCATGCCGCATTGCGCGAAGGCCATAAAGTCGGCGATCTCGACCTCGCCGTCGATATCGCGGTCACCGCCGGCTCCGGCAAACTCGATGCCGCACTCCTGCGTTCGGCCTCCACTTCCGACGCCGTCCGGGCACGGGTGGAAGCAAGCACCCAGGACTTCTTCGCTCATCAACTCAACCAGCGGCCGTCGTTCGTGCTCACGGATGCGATTGGGGACAAAGCCGTGTTTTCAGGCCTGGTTCACCTCGCGCCCTTGGTGGCGACGATCGATGCGATGCTGTCCGACACCGCCGCGTACGCCTCCCATCGCGCGCACTACGGCCCGCCGCCCAGCGCCTGATCGCCGCGTACTGCTATAAAGGTTCGGTTTTGCACGTCCTGATCGGTCTTGCGCAGCTGTTTCATTCCCTTCTCCAAGACAGCTGCCCATCGCTCCCGCCGCCCTTCCCGGGTCCCCGCAATGAAATGCGCTACGGCCGGCTGGCTGTCTTTCTCCTTCGCTCGTTCGATCGCTCCTTCTCAAACGATCGCCAGGCTCACCGAACTCACCAGCCACCCCTCCGCAACGAATGCCCACTCTGAGCCAAGATCTGCGGCGCAACCGCGCCCGAACGCGGCGATACTGCGCGAAAATTGCCTGTCAGGTGTCTGCCACCTGTCTGACCCGTTGCCTGCCCACTCTTCACCCTCCCATGAAAAAGCGCTCCTCCACTCACCGGTCAACCGCCTCCCAGCCCGGTGAGTCCGCGCCGCACCGTGCTTCGGCAAAGGCCCCGAATTTCGAGCTCCTGCCGGACCTTGCCCACGAAACACCGCACGCGGAACCGAGGCACGGAACGGAACTCGAACTCGAAACCGTGCGGATCGGCTACTTCAATCCCGACGCGCGCGCGGTGTTCGTTGCCGGCAGTTTCAATAACTGGGAAACGAACACCCTCGCGATGGAACGTGACGATACCGGCAACTGGTCCGTCGAGCTCTCCCTGCCTCCCGGCGAATACCGGTATCGCCTCGTCGTCGATGGCGAGTGGCGCGACCACCCCGGCGCCGCCCGCCTCGTTGCCAGTCTCTGCGAGGGGAACGACGCCGTTATCATGGTGTGATTCGCCACCGATGAATGAGACGCGGATCCCGTTCTTTCCGCCGCTGCGCCGCACCGAACAAGCGCATCCGGATACCGGATACTGATTACCGGCTACCCAAGGCCGAAAAAACGCCAATCCAGAGTGTCACGTAATACGTGACATTGCCGGCGGACGGTTCACCCCAAATTCGGCGGTTCAGATGAGCCACGGATGAAAGAGATGGCACAGACCCAGAGAATTGCAGATCAAGGAGCACCTGACTGCCATTTACCCGCACGGTGAAGGGCCCGAAATACAGAAATGCCAATACTGCGGACGCGCACGTGATGGTGTCGCGCCGCATAAAGGGCGAAGCCGCCCCAGCCGCAGCCAAGGTCGAGCACGCGCTGGCCCGGCAGGATGCGCAGATTGCGGCACAAATACTCGAGCTTCGCGGTCCGGGCCGCCGCCAGATCATCCTCGCGCTGTTCGAAATAGGCGCAGGAGTAGATCATCCGCGGATCGAGCCAGAATTGGAAAAACGCGTTCGACCCATCGTAGTGAAACGAGACCGCCTGCCGGTCCCGCGCGCAGGCATGCAGCGCATCCGCGAAGTCCCGCAGCCGCCGCCAGCCTTTGCCGGGCGGCGGCGATACCGGCCGACGCGTGACGTGGAACCAGGTTCGCAACAGTTTCCGATTCACTCCTCCGCCCGCCGCCAGCGCATCGGCCAACTCCACGCCGCTCCAAGATTGCCGACAACGTCAACATCGCCGCGGAGGAACGCTTCAGCGAGCGTCCGTTCGTCGGGTGCCCGAGCAGCAGTCCACGTGCATCCGGGCGCTTCAGCATTATCAACGCAGCTCGCGGCCGGTCGTCCGGCCACAGCGCTCCATCGGGCAATTGGAAAGATACATTTTCCAGCGGAACGTCCGCAAAAAGGTATCAGGAAAACCGACCTGCTGCGTCGGTTTCAGCAATGAGACAGTCGTCATGGGCTTGTCCTCGCGTCAGGGATTTTTAATCGCTCCGAATGATCCGGCATCAACCGGCTGGGCGAGATCGCCGCAGCGCGCTTCAGCCGCTATTGAAGCAGGATTCCCAGCGTGCCGTCTACCGGGCCATTTACCAGTCGCGGAGACGGTTAACGCCCGTGTTGCCCGCGTACCGGTGCCGCGTCCACTTCGCGGATCGCGATGTAATTGCCGCGGGTTTTTCGCTGGAACGAGCGGGGCGGGAGACTCCCTTCTGGTTACTACGTAGAAAGTACCCAAATTTCTCACCGGGAATCTGAAACTACATGCCAACATTTTCCTTAAAGCAATTATTGCAATTGTTTATCGGAACTACGTATTTTTCCCCAAAATAAGGACCAGAAAACGCCTGATACGTTTCCCCCCTCCTATTTGGTAAGCTCGCCCGGTTGGCTGGAGGGTAAATTGCCAAGGCAATTTCCCGGTCCGGTTCCCGTCTCCCTCCTCACTTCACAATCGCCGCGCCCCCCCGTCCCTTCCGGAATGGCCAATCACCTCGCGATCCATTCGTTTTGCCAGTCGCTTTCTGATTATCTTTCACAGCGGCACGCGACCTATGCGCCCCCCAGCGGGGTCCCCGCCTTGCCGTCGGCCAGTTTCACGGTCTTAAGCTCCTCGAAATTCAGTTCCTCTGACGCGATCACGAATGGCACCGTCTCCCTCTTTCTTCATCGCATCACGATCAACAATCACCTGCGCAACACGCGCACGCGCTCGGCCGTGGGTCCGCTTGGCTTGGATTTGCATCTGCTGCTGACGATCTGGGCCGACGATGCGGATGATGAACACATCCTCCTCGCCTGGGCCATGCGGGAGCTGCACCAGCATGCGTTTCTTGATCAGAGTTCGCTCAGCGCCGACGCGGGCTGGGCGGTCGATGAACAGATCAATCTCGTGCCGGCCGAGCTGCCGCCAGAAGAGATGGCGCGAATCTGGGAAGCCGCGCACCGCGGTTATCGGCTGAGTTATCCGTTCATCGGTCGCCTCGTGCGGATCGATGCCGATCAACTGCCGGACGGCGCGCCGGTGGTCGCCACCCGTTTCGCGTATAGCGACGAGATCAAGCCGCCCTCGCCATGATCGAGCTGCAAGACAACCGCGTCCTGGGCGCGATTCGCTGGATCGACGCCGTCACGCAGGCGCCCATCACGTTGCCACTCACGGTCAGCAGCGAAACGCTCCGCTTCACCCGAAACCACAGCGGGTTCGCCGTCATCACCTTTGCCGAAGGGCTCGAACGCACGATTCCTGTCTTCGATCTCGCCGACCTTCCGCCGGCGGACGTGGTCGCACCCGGAACGCTGGCACGCGAGGCCGTGGTCGAGGATCCCAGCGGCACCTATCTGCCCGCGAAATTTACGATCAATCTCCCCCGCAATCCGTCGGCCGCCGTTCTCCCGCCGACTAGTCAGCGTCCGCCAAACTCGCTCTTCACCCCGATCGACGTTCCGCTGCTCCCTTCACCGATGGCGCGCCTTGCTCCGGGCTGCGCGCAAGTGCGGGTCTTAATTCAGGATGACGAGGGCGCCCCCATTCCTCACGCGCTGGCACGCGTCGTTGCCACCAGCGATGATGCCATCCTGGGCTGCGGCCTCGCCGATCATCGCGGCGAAGCGCTCGTCGCGATTCCCGGGCTCAAACATTTCGCCCCGGGCGCGACGCCCGAGGAAGTCGTGAGCGTTGAAACCGCCGCGCGCCTCGAAATCATCCACCCGCCGGCCGACGCCGGGGTTGTGGACTGGGTCGCGCTACGGGCCGCCACCGTGGCCGGCGGCGACACCGATCCTGAACTCCTGCGACTTCGTCCCGGCGCTTTGTTTAGCCGCCGCTATCCCTTTACGACCTAGGCCTGCGCTTGCCCCACAAATTTGTAGAGCATCCATCACGGGGACTGCGACGCCACAGCGCGACGCAGATGCGTGAGGCGGACCATCGCCTCGAAGATTATATATCCTTTCCATAAGCACTCGAATCCAGGCGGCCGGTCGCATTTGCGTTTTAGATACCCGCCGAGCTGAGCGATGGTGATGACGGCTTCACCCAACGAGAGTTTTTTTTTGACGCCAGCAGCTCCAGTACCTCGCACTCGCAGGGGTTGAAGACCAGTTCCGCCGGCAGCCCCGGCACTTCCCGGCCCAACAGCCCCAGCAGCATGATCCGCCAGGCAATCACCGCGTCCAGCGCGATGGCCCGCAGCAGCGTCTCGGCGTCGTGGTGCTGATGTTCCAGAATCTTGCAGCCACTCTTCATCACCCGGTGCCACTCCTCGATGCGCCAGCGCCGGCAATACCACTGGATGCACTGGAGCGCCTGCTTCATCGAGTGCACCGGCACAGTGGTCAACAACACCCAATGCACCGCGGTCGCGCCCGGCGGCGGGTTTTTCTCCTGCAGATGAATCGCCCACAGCCGCACGGGCGGCCGGCCCCGCAAGGCCGGCGTGTCCGGCGCGCTCAACGCCACTTCTTGATAGCGCACTTGCATCTCGGCCTCGCGGGCGGGCAATCCCGGCCGGCCAGGATCGGAGGGTTTGCCGAGGTGCTCGCGCTGGCGCGGCACGGCGGTTCTCACCGCCCCAGCCAGCGGCGCGGCCGCCAGCTCGGCGAAGAGCTTCGCGTCGGCGCCCTCCAGCTTGCGGTCGTGATTGGCCCGCACGAGCAGGTGCGCGTGGGCGCGGCCGGGCTGGCGCCGCCGCCAGTCGAACAGCTCGAAGAAGTCGCCCTCGCGGTCGTCCACGCTCACGATGCGGGTGCCGGGCAGGAGCGCGGCGATGTCATTAGCATCCTGATACGATTGGATCCAGCGAAACGACTCCTTCTCTTCGATGGGGCGCTGCGGATCCTTGCCCGCGGCCGGCTCGGGCGCGTAGCCGTGCAGTCGCACAACGCCCAGGGGCAGTCCGCCCTCGGCCTCGACAGCGAGCGAGCTGTGCAGGTTGAGGCTGCGGGTCGTGGCGCCGGTCTGGTTGGCTTTGGTGTGGCCGAGTCCTTCGCACTGCGGGCGGCTGGTGAAGTTCAATTCAGTGGTGTCCTGCACGATGAGGACCGTGCGATGCGCTTTGGCGCGGCGCAGCGTCTGGATGCGATGGGCCTGGAGGAGATTGGCGACCGTCATGTCCTCGTTCCCGTTGTTGAGAAAACGATAACAGGCCTTGGCCTGGTGGACGTTGCCGCCGGCCGCCTGGGTGTGCGAGGCGCCGGGGTGCGCGGCCTCGGCGGTGATGATTTTGATCAGCCGATCCGTGAGGCGCTGGTCGCCGAGCTCGCAGGCGTCGAACTCGTGCCCGGCCCAGGCGTCGCCCTCGAGGCCGTGGTGCGGCTCGAGCGGCGCCCACGGAAAGAGTTCGACGCCGAGCTGCGCGTGAATGTCCTTGACTAGTGGATACATGTAGACGTTTTTGCGGGTCTTGCCGGCGTCGTGCGCGCCGTTGCGCCCGCGGCCCTTGGTCTGGCCGACGTGGATCCAGTTGGCTGCTTTATAACATGTTCCTTCATACGCGGAGGGGTCCACGAAGCTCTCCATCAGCCAGGGGCGCAGGCCGTAGCGGCGCTCGAAGTCTGCGGCGATGCGCCGGGCGCACAGGCCCAGCACGTGCGACGCGAGATTGGGGCAGCGCACGGTCGGCCGCAGGAGAAAGCGCGTCATGTTGATGACCCGAGGCAGGTGCGCGGTGCGTTGGGCGGGGCTCCAGCCCAGCCACGTGTCTCGACTTTCCAAGTACAGCGCGGCGCTTCCGAAGCCGATGCCGCCGAGCCAGCCGTGATCCGAGCCGATGAGATAGCGGTGCTGGCGGCCCACCAGTCGGGCGTTGTGCAGGGGATGCTCGCGAATCATGAGCTCATTCCAGATGAGCAGCTCTGGCGGGGAGCTCACTTCGACCAGCTTGAGGTTTTGGATTTGCTCGAGTTGCGCGGGCACGCCGCGGGCGGCGGCGACGCGCTGGGGCAGGCGGGCGGGCGCGCTGGACGAGGGACGGGGACGCGCGAGCGCGGGCGGCGGCAGGGTCCAGTGGCCGGCGGCTTCGAGTTCGCGGAGCGCTTTGGCGGTGGTGGCGACCTGGAGATCGCCTTTGGGATCGCGCAGGTCGAGCCGGCGGCAGAGCTGTTGGGCGAGTTGGGTGCGCGTAGGCACGGGCCGCGCGCCGAGCAGTTGGCGCACCAGCGTTATATTGTCGGGCTGGGCCAGGCATTGTTTAATGGGGAGTGGACGGTTCATCCCCGGCGTCGTAGAGGATGGGCGCGAAAAAGTCCCGCTTTTTCTTGTGGGGCAAGCGCAGAGCTCGCCCTCACGCGCGTCGAACAGGATCTCGCCTCGGGCAACATGCCCAAGACTCTGATGCAACAAATCACGGTGTCCGGCGAACCGACGGAATGGCGCGTTTACCGACCCGTTATGATGGCACCCGCCTGCTTGACCTGCCACGGCCCGCGCGAGACGCTCCCTCCCGCCGTACGAGCCCGACTCGACACCTTGTATCCGGAAGATCAGGCGACCGGATATGCCGCAGGTGACTGGCGCGGGCTGATTCGCGTCTCTGTTTCCGACAGGCCTCCACGTCCCACGCTTCAAAAACGGAGCACCGATGAACGCTCGCTTTCAGGTCCCAATGATTTTTGACACCGGAAAAACTACCGAATATCCGGTAGTCCAAAGGGTGGATCCATCCTTCAACTCTGCGCTAAGCTTTCCATCGGAGGCAGCTCTGCCTTGGCTGACATCATCACGCAACTCACCGCTTCATGAAGCAAGGCCATTCCATGTTACGCCCGGTGCTCGTCATCGATGACAGCGATGACGACATGTGCCTGCTCCGGCGCACCTTGATGAAGGCCGGCGTGGAAAACCCCCTCGTCTCGTTTGAGGACAGCATGGAAGCGCGGCGCTACCTCCAATCGGCTGTCAACCCGCCCAGTCTCGAATTGATCCCGTGCATCGTGTTTACCGATCTGAAGATGCCCCGCTTGAATGGCATCGAACTCATCGCGTGGGCCCGCTCCATTCCGCTCTACGATCCCGTTTGGTTTGTGATGCTCTCAACCTCCCAAAACGAACGCGATCAGGAAGCGAGCCGACTGGCCGGAGCCGATGATTACCTGATGAAATTTCCCCAGCCAGAGGTATTCGCCTCCCTGATTGCACAAGCCAATACCGTCCCCCGGAAAACCCCGGTGCAGTCCCAACCATAAACGGTCGAGAAGTGAAACAGACATTCCTGTCTGTAATCCGTCCGTCAGCACGTTTCCCCGCTCCCCACTTCCCACTCCCCACCCACCTGGGCTTTACGTTTTTCATCCCGCATCGCCCCCCACTCAACCGCAACGCTCAACCTTCGTTCCCGGAGTTAACCCGCGCCTCGGCCTCGCGCAGCCGGTCTTTTTTGCTCTTACGCTTCCCTTTGATGCCACCAGTCGAGACGGGCGCCGGCACCTCGATTTCCAACGGCTCAAACCCTTCGACTTGCTCACGCGGCAGTGTCAGTCTATGTTGCTTTTCGATCAGCCTAAAATGCGCGTGCGAGTCCGAGCTGATGAAACTCACCGCGAGTCCACGCTCACCCGCGCGACCTGTGCGACCAATCCGATGCGTGTAATCCGTCGCGGATCGCGGCAGATCAAAGTTCACCACCACGGGCAGCTGCACAATATCAAGCCCACGGGCCGCCACATCGGTGGCGACCAAGACCTGCGTCTTGGAATCCTTGAAATCAGCCAGGGCCTGCTGCCGCGCTCCCTGACTCAGTTCGCCGTGCAACGCATCGGCTTTGAGCCCGGCGCGCCGCAGCTTGTCGGCGACGTGCTCCGTCGCGTACTTCGTCGCCACAAAAACCAGCACGCGACTCCAACCGTGCGTTTGAATCAGGTGCCGCAGCAGCTGGGTGCGCCGCGGCGCATCGACTTCGATCGCGCGCTGCTCGATGTCCGGCGTGGTGTCCGGCGCGGGTGCCACTTCCACCCGGACCGGATCGCGCAAGAGGCTCTGGGCGAGTTTCTCGACCTCCGGTGGAAAGGTAGCCGAAAACAGCAGGGTTTGCCGCTTGGCCGAAAGGCGCGTCACGATCCGGTTGAGCTCGTCGGCGAAACCCAGCGCGAACAACCGATCCGCTTCGTCGAGCACCAGGGTGGTTACCGCCGAGAGCGAGACCGCGTTTTGCTCCACCAGATCGAGTAAACGTCCGGGCGTCGCCACGATGATATCCGCTCCTCCGCCCAAAGCCATCATCTGCGGGTTGATTGAAACGCCGCCATATACCACCAGCGTCTTCACCGGTTCCGCCAGGAAGCGCCCAAAACGACGAATGGATTCGCCAATCTGCGCCGCCAGCTCGCGGGTCGGCACCAAAATCAACGCCCGCACAAATCGGCCAGGTACGCGCCGGTTCCTCGCCAGCCGCTGGAGGAGCGGCAGGGCAAACGCCGCGGTCTTTCCCGAACCCGTCTGGGCCGATGCCCAAACGTCGGAACCGCTGAGGATCGGTGGAATCGCGCTCACCTGAATCGGTGTGGGCACGTCGTAACCTTTTTCTGCAATCGCCCGCAACAGCGGCACGGAAAGTTTGAGGGCGGTGAACGTCATGCGCAGAAAATAAAGGGGCTAAACAGCGGACAAGGATCAACCCACCCGTACCACAATGGTCGCACCACTCACCGTGACGCGGTCGCCCGACGCGAGCTGCTTTCGCTTCCGCGTTTCAATGGCTCCGTTCACCGTGACGCCGCCCTCCGTGACCAACTGTTTCGCCGCGCCACCACTCTCCGCCAATCCGGCAAATTTAATAAACTGACACAGCTCAATCGGCACCTCACGGACCACTACGTCCCGCGGTTCCCCAGCTGATGGCTTGGATGTCATCCCTCCACCCTCGCTCCCGCCGAATCGCGAGTCGAACTTTCTGTTGATGCCTGCCGCCACCACAAAATCAGCGACGACCAACGCGCCGCAAAACTCTCACTGCACGCTCTCATCCGCGCGCAATTCGCGGATCCTGATATTCTTCCAGCGAACCTGGTACGGCCCTTTGCCGGCCGCGATGCTGTGAACCTGCAAACCAATAAAGCCGCTCGCATCGAGCGTATCACGAAAGTCAGCACAGGTGACCCCGTTCACCCACGAGCGAATCCGGTCTCCCTGCGCCACAATCCGATAGTGATTCCACGCTCCATCTTTAAACGCCGCGCACGCGCCCGGCTTCTTCGTCAGGTCGTCGTGCCACTTCGTCCAACGTCCCTCATCCCAAAAATTGCCCGCGACGCATTTGTCACTGGTCGTGATCTCACACTGGTAGCCGTAGACCTCCCCTTTCTCCCGCATCCGACCCTGCTTCGAGGCTTGCGGCGTGTCTTTCGCATAAACGTGACTGCGGATCTGTATGCCGGAGTTGAGTTCCTTGTCGCAGAGCACTTCGAGTTCGAGCTCGAAATCCGCATAGTCGCGCTTCGTGCTGAGGAAGGTGTTCTTACTCTTGGCCACCGTCGTCCCAACGATCATATCCTTGTCGATGTGATACGTAGCCACGCCGCCTTTCACGACCCAGGCGTCGAGACTTTTGCCATCAAAGAGCGACACCCAACCCGAAGCCTTCGGGGACTGGGCGACCAGACTGTTTATAAAGGCCGCTGTCACCAAGGCCGCCATCACGACGAGTTTTGAGGAGGTTCTCATAAAAGGGGCCCCGAAGATTCGTCGGAATCGGCCCGCGTGTCGAGCCGTCGCCGCCTGCACGACGAAGTAACTTCGCCCCCGGCCCGGGAGCGCGCCCTCACCGTTCCGGCTGCACGTCCTGCTCCCACCGGCCGAGCCGCTCCCGCAATTGCGCCGCCACGTCGGGACGCGCGCCGAGCAGATTATTTTCTTCATAAGGATCCGCCGCCAGATTGAAAAGCCATTCGACGCGCTGCCCGCCCTCCTGACTCGACACGAGTTTCATGGAGTCGGACAACACCGCTCGCCACGTCCGATCACCGCGCCGCGCCCGCCAGAAAAAGTCCCGCGCCGGGGTCTCGCGATTCGCGATGACGTCCGACAGCAC
>Ga0163151_10004910_pt1 | contig 17529 bp, 26 predicted proteins | sample OliLakLV19MP5IB2_FD_145596 | JGI IMG/M metagenome (GOLD analysis project Ga0163151, IMG submission 145596) | Freshwater microbial mat bacterial communities from Lake Vanda, McMurdo Dry Valleys, Antarctica - Oligotrophic Lake LV.19.MP5.IB-2 | ecosystem: Environmental > Aquatic > Freshwater >...
TACGCTCCTCATCGACGGCCCGACGTTCGGCTGCACGCCAGGAAGCGATAGCGTCCCGTTCGGCTTCCGTCAGGGGCGCCTTGCGACGGAGCGCGTACAGGCGGTCGCGTGCGGCCCAGATGAGGAGTAGGTCAGCGAGGGTCATGCGGCTCTCCTTCGGCCCACGGCGGCCCGCATCGCATTGTCTAGCGCGTACTGCGTCCGATGCGCCGTGGTGTGGCCGGGTCGGCGGGCGCACCGTTCGCGGGCGTAGCGCATCCACGCGCCGCAGGTCGGGCGGTCGCTCGGGCAGACGTGCCGGACCCCGTGACGGGTGCCCTCGCGCCACGACTTGCCGCCCCACCACACCGGCTGACGACAGACGACACAGGCTCCCGGAAGGCGGATCAGCATCGCGAGCCCGCCAGCGCCGCGCGCTCCCGCTGCTCCGATGACGGCGAGCGATGACCGCCGACGTGGCCGCGCCCGCGACCGCACGGGCCACCAGAGCGCGCCAGGGTGCCCCGACACGGCTCGGGCTTGCCCTTGCGGGGTCGGAGGTCGTGACCGCGGCCGGCGCCCCCCTTGGCGGCAGGTGGCACGCGGACACCGGCAGCCACGGCGAGACGAGCGGCGCGCTGGACGGTCTGCACCATGATGCCGAGGTCGCGCGCGCAGCGGGATCGGTTGCCGTTGTGGCCGCGCAGCCTGTCCACGATGTAGCGGGTCCGCGCCGTGAGGGTCCAGTACGGGTCCGTCTCGATGACGAGCCGGGTGGGGAGGCCGGGTTGGCTGAGGCGTAGGGCGCTCATGCTTCGACCAGTTCGCGCTCATCCTCGGGAGCGACGGCGTCCAGCCACGAGGCTTCCTGGTAATCGTCACGGGTCAGCGCGTGGAGGTTCTTGACCGCCTGCCGATAGTAGGACGGCTTGAGCTCGATCCCGAGGCCTCGTCGCCCGTTGCGAACGGCCGAGTAGACCTCGGAGCCGACGCCCATGAACGGCGTCAGGACCGTCTCGCCGGGGTTCGACCACAGGACGATGGTCCGGTCGATGACATCCAGTTGCAGCGGGTGGACGTGCTTCTCATCCTCCTCATCGCGCGACGCCCGGAACGGGAGCACGCGGTCAAGCCGAACGTCATCCCAGAAGGCCGATGCGTACTGTCGCCATATCCAATGGCTGTAGCGGTTCTCTATCTGATTGCCCTTCCAGCCCCGGTATCGGTGCAGCTCGTGAGGGATCTCGCGTGCGCCGGCGTAGGTGTCGAGACCGGTCGGATGGGATACCGGGACGGGGTTCTCGCCCTTGCGCCGGAACACGAGCAGGTAGTCGGCCGAGGCCACGGAGCATCGGGTCGAGTCGTCCACGATGGTCTTGTGGGCGAGGCTCTTCGTCATCGTCCGGTTGCGGACGGCAAGCGGTTCCTTCCAGACGTGATACCGCGCGACGTAGGTCCAGCCGATGGACTCGTGCAGGCGGATCAGGTCGCCAGGGAAGTCGCGCAGCCCGTCGCCCTTGCCGGTGTTCGAGGTCGGGATGTCCATGCAGTGGACGGCGGTCATCCGGCCCGGCATGGTCAGCCGGTGAAGCTCCTCAACGAAGTAGCCGTAGTGCGTGAGAAACTCCGGGTAGCCGGTCGAGTTCGACAGGTCGCGCTCGCTCGAGCTGTACTGATACAGGCCGGCGAATGGTGGCGAGTAGACCGACAGGTGGACCGATCCGTCCGGGAGCGTAGGCATCACTTCCATGCTGTCGCCGTTGTAGATGGCATACTCCGGGGTGATGGTCTGGTCTAGGACAGCCACGCGGGCACCTCCACTTTCTCGGTGTAGTCGTTGGTCCGCTGGACTGCCAGCGCGTCCCCCATGTGCGCTACCAACGCACTGAACATTCGGTCAGCCTGGTCGGCCTTGCGTTGCAGGTTCTCCAGCGCGTTCCGCCCGCCCTCTGTGGTCACGATGTCCACGATCACCGGCTCGGTCTGGCCGAAGCGCCACATCCGCCGGACGGCCTGGTAGTACTGCTCGTACGAATGGCTCGGGAAGAACGACATCCGGTGCGCGTGCTGCCAGTTGAGGCCCCATGCGCCGATCTTCGGCTTGGTCACGAGGACTCGGATCTCCCCACGAGTGAACGCCATCAGGGCCTCTTCCTTGGCGTCCGAGTCATCGGACCCGCTCACCTGAACGGCGCCGGGGATGAGCTTGGCGAGTAGGTCGCCTTCGGCGTTCAGGTGGCACCACGCGACCGCCGACTTGGCATCAGACATCAGTTCCGCCACGGCCTCGCAGCGTTCGTTGATGGTCCGCCGTTGCTCGTCGCGTTCTTCGTGGATGCCGATAGCCGGCAGGTTGAACAGCGTTCCCTCTGGTCGAGAGTTCGCATCCACGATGTGCTGGCGGTGCTCGAGCGGCGGCAGGATGAAGCCGTCGTCATCGAAGCCGAGGTCGGACGGCCGCCGAACCGATCGCGCCCATGAGCAGACCCAGCGCCAGAACGCATCTTCGGCGTGGCCCTTGAAGCGCCACTGTTGACCGGCGAACGCACGAGGCGCGCCGTATCCGCGCCAGCGGCCTTTGGTGTCGCTCGTGTTGTTCTCGTTGCGGAAGAAGCGATTGAGCATGTCCATGTGGCCGAGGTAGCCGAGCGCCTCGCTGGACGTGCCGAGTTCGATGTAGTCGTTCGGCGCAGCGGTCGCCGTGCAGAGCAGGCGATACCGCATCTTCCGCATGTACTCGGTGACGAGCGCCCGATGGACGCCATCGAATGACTTGATAGCCGACGACTCATCGCAGACCATCCCGCCGAGGTCGGCAGGGTCGAACAGGTGCAGCCGTTCGTAGTTCGTGATCGTGATGCCAGCCGTCAGGGAGCCATCCCGCGACGTGTCGGCCTCGATGCCGAACTTAGCGGCCTCGGCCCGCGTCTGGAACCCGACCGCGAGCGGCGTCACGATCAGGACCGGCTTGCCGGTGTGGCGGCGGACGTTCTCAGCCCAGACCAACTGCATCGGCGTCTTGCCGAGTCCGCAGTCGGCGAGGATCGCCCCCCGGCCCTTGCGGATGGCCCACTCGACTAGCGTTCGCTGGAACCCGAACAGGAAGTCCGGCATCCACACCGGCTCGAACCCATCGAAGCCGTCGAGCTGTGTCTTGCGCTCCAGGAACGCGGCGTAGGCGCTCACGAGGCCACGTCCCACAGCGGCACGGCCTCACCCGTCGTGACCTCGGCCACCCGGTAGCGATTGAGCCCCGTGTCGTCCTTCCAGCGGATGACGTTGTGGCCCGCGTCCCGTAGGTCGGACAGGCGAGCGGTGACGTTGGCGATGTGCAGGTCCACGCCGATCTCCCAGGTCGTGCTGCCGGGGTGGTCGCGCAAGTAGCGGAGGATGCGGTCGGCGTGGGTCATCCCTCGACCTCCGGGAGTCCGTGCCGTTCCGCGAAGTCGGCCAGCCGGAACACGATCAGTCGCTCGCCGCCGCGTCCCGGCTCGACCCAGACGAAGCCCGGCATCTCCGCGCCGGACCCGATGCGGGCCAGCTCGGAGGCCACGAAGCGCAGGGAAGGCGCAGTCGCCAGCTTCTTGACCTGGAGTCGGGCGTAGCCGGGCATCTCGACATCCCACGGCAGCCCAAGCGGCCCCATCTTCTTGCCGCCTAGGTGACGGGCCACCACGAGCTCGGCAGCGTTCCCGCGTGACCGCGAGTTGCGCCCGCGGCGGGAGGTCGCATCGTCGCGGACCTTGCCGCAGCGCTGGCAGACAATCCCCGACTGGCGACCATCGGTGAAGTCGAGAACCATTAACCACTCGTGTCGGCGGCAGACCTTCGCGGGTGCCGCTCCGGGGTTGGCCGCGGACGGGTAGTCGAACGGGAGGTCGTCAGTCACTTCAGGCCGCCCGCGATCAGCGCGCGTTCCTCGTCATCGAGCGGCAGCATCGGCACCGACTCGGCCTCGACCACGGCGCCTTCCTCAACAGGCTCCGGCTCCCAAGTCAGCAGCTCATCGAGGAGCGCCTGCCGCTGGGCATCGGTCAGCTCGGTGCCGTCCGGGAACATGCCCTGGCGAACGTCGGCGGCGTACTTGGCCGGGATGCCGTGGTCCTTCAGCGCGGCGACGAACGCGGCCTTTGACATCCCCGATGTCACGGCCTCGCGGGCGGCGGCGGCTCGTTCGGCCAGCGACGGGCGGGCGACGGGCTCCGCAGCCGGAAGGTTTATGTCCCACCGTTCCTCGATGACCGGGGCGGCCACGTCGAAGGCGCGGCGCAGAGCCATGACCTCGGCGACCTTGACCGCCATCTCCGGCGCGAACTTGGCGTTGCCGCCCTTCTCCGGGTAGCGTCCGCTGTAGGTGAACGGACGGCTCATGTCCTTGCGGTACACCGAGCACGAGGCCCGCCAGTAGCCGTCTGCCAGGATCGGGTCCGTCGTCTCGATGCCGTCAAGCTCCTTGGAGCGATGGGCGACGTGTAGCAGACCGTCACGGGTGATGTACGGCTTGCCGTCGATCATCACAAGGTGCTTGAGCATGAGGTCGAGCTCGTACCGCTGCGCGATGTTCAGCGCCAGCTCGCGCTGCTCGGGACTCACGCGGTCCAGCCCGACCGCGCGCAGTAGCGTCAACTCGCGCGGGTCCGTGACCGAGGGAACGACTTCGATCGCCATGTCCTACTCCTTGTCCAGCGTGACGCGGAAGGGTCGGAAGCCCTGCCTGACCGTCGTTGCGATCCCGACGAGGGCCTGTGCCTCTGTCTCGGGAAGTTGCCGCAGAAGGCCATCGGCGACCGACTTCCAGTCGACCTGCTCCGATGACTTCGTCTGCCTCCAGGTGACGCGGAAGCCCTGACCCACGAGGGTCGCGACCTCGCCCATGCGGGCCTTGATGGCCGACTCGATGGCTTCCTCGGTGGACTCCAGCGCCTTGCGGTCGGCGCGCGTCGCGAGTAGCGCCCGGACGGCCTCGGCGATATCCGCATCGGCGACCATCTCGGAGCCGTCGTCGGACGGGTGATCGCGCCGGATGCGGGCGGCGTCACGGGCGAACGGCCCGCCGGCGGCAAGCCGCGCGCGGAAGCCTTCGGCCACCACGACGAGGTCCGCGAAGAGCGCTGGGTCGGCCCGCTGCTCGAAGATGGCGAAGTCGTCATCGCCTACCAGCACGGCCACGTCGGCGACGGGGAAGCCCGTGATGCCGAGCTGCCAGGCCACCTGCGCCTCGATGTCCTGCGGGATGCCGTCAGCGAAGCGCGTTCGGCTGGGTGTCCGCTTGGCTTCCACCAGCCGACGCTCGCCCCGCACTCCGAAGTCCGGGGACGCGGCGGCCCACTCGATGTCGTCGTGGCGGACCATGCCGTGGTAGCGATGGATGCGGCGGCCGGTGCGCCGCGCGTATTCCTCGCCGATCAGGTCCTGGACGGCAGAGCCGACGCGCATCCGCAGGCTCGACTCCTGTCCGACGCCGGTCAGCTTCTCTTCGGCGAGGTCGGCCTCGCAGCGGTACGGCGACAGCCCCAGCAGGACCGCGATGTCGGTCGCCGTGACGAGGCTACGGCGCGCCTCAAGCCACGCATCGGACCCCTGTTCCAGCGCCAGATGGACGGCCATCAGTAGCTCCCCGCCATCCGGTCCCACAGCTCGGCGGACCGCTCTTGGCAGTCGGCGCACTCGGGATCGGGCTCGTCGTCATGGGCGGCGTGGGTGCCCTCGATGGCATCCAGCGCGGCATCCTCGGCCTCGGTGTAGGGCGTCATGGAATCTCTCGGGTGGTGGCGAGGCGCGCGAAGGGCGGCGCGGGCGCGAAGCTCGTGCCAGCGGCGCAGCAGAGCGACCTCGTCGGCGAGGGCGACCCAGTCGGGAGCGACTGTGCCGGATGGTCCGTCCACGCAATCCCCGGTGTGGCGTCGATAGCACCATGACTCGTGGTCGGGTGTGGCGTCGTCGGCGGTCAGCGGCTTGCTCACGCCGGCACCGGGTAGGCGTAGTGGTCGCCCACCGCCAGGTCCGCGCCGCCGTACATCGCGTCCGCGAGCTTGGCCTCGGCTCGCAAGGCGATGCGATCCAGCAGCACGGACAGGTCCGGCTCGGTCCGCTCCAGCAGCTTGCGATAGGCGCCCAGCGCGGCGGCCACGACGTGCGCCTCGGCCCCGTCGAGGGTGATGGTGATGTGGTCCATGTCTTCGTGCCTCAGTGCCGCAGTGCCAAGGGATGCAGGGACCGGGAGAGGCACTACCTCCCGGTCCCGCAGTCGCTACCCTTCGGCAGCGGGGGTGCCGACCTGGACTAACGGCCGCTGGTCAGTTACAGCGGCGTCGGCGTGGGGCCTGACCGGCCCGAAGTGAGCAGGACTGGGTTCCTGCCCACGTCGCGCGGGTGAGGCGGGGGTCCATGTGACGCCGTGCATCCGAGCGCACCCGTCCACGGGGCACGGCGCGGGCTCGTAGCGGCCGGCGAGGCTGGTCACGACGTGGTCTCCTGCGGCGAGCAATCCCAATGGACTTCGAGGGCGACTGCGTTATAGGCCCGGCCGTCGTCGCGGCGGGTCCGCGCGTCCGGGTCATCTCCGGGGCCGAGCATCACGAGGGCCGTGTAATCCCCCTCCGCGAACGGGACGTGACACGCCGGGCACTCCCGACCGATGCCGGGATGGCTCGCAGACTTAGGGCCGAACTTCCGGCTCACGGGGCGTCCTCGGACCACACGTACTCACCACCGAACCCCGCGCGTCGGTCGTCGCCGCATCCATCGCAGCGGTACTCCCAGAAGGGCTCGGCCCAGCCCCACGCGCCTGTCTCCATCAGCGTGTCGAATGACGGGCGCCGGCACGTCCACGTCCCGCCGTGGCGCTTGCGGCAGCCGAAGCACCATCGCGGGTCCTCGCGCTCCGTGGCGACCGTCTCCAAGGGGACACCGCAGATAGCGCCGCTCACGGCTGCATCCCCGCCAGCCCGCTCAGGGTCGCCACCACGACGATCCACAGCAGCGGCACGGCCAGCACGGCGCCAGCGATGTCACGCCGCGAGAGCCGGACGCCCATCACGGTCATCGGTCGGCCCACTCGCCGAGGCCCGCATCAACGAAGGGCTGCGTGAGGCGGTCGAAGTGCTCCGTGCTGATGAGGTCACGGACCACAAGGCCCAAAGCCGCGTCCCCAGCCGCGTTCCAAGCCGCGTTCCAAGCCGCGTCCCCAGCCGCGACCCCAGCCGCGACCCTAGCCGCGACCCTAGCCGCGACCCAAGCCGCGACCCAAGCCGCGACCCTAGCCGCGTCCCCAGCCGCGTCCCAAGCCGCGTCCAGTCGTCGGATCTGCTTGGGTGTCATGGCCCGCACCCGCTCGAGGAGCGCCGCCACGGCCTCGCCGTTGGGACCGAGCGCCATGTGCGCCGGCAGTTCCTCGACCACCCGCAGGGCCGACACCGCCCGCTTGTTGGGCAGGTCGCTCGCCTCGATCGCACGCCCGACCGGCTCCACCCGGAACAGGCGGCACGGCCACGAGAAGCCGGTGCAGTCGGCGGGTTCCACGCTCACAGACAGGTAGGTGGACGGGTCGTCCTTGACCCGCTGGTCCGGATGGCGGATGACATCGCCGGACACCAGCGCGGCGGCATAGTCGATGGTGCCGCTGAAGAAGTCGCGGCCATCTGGCCGGGTCGCCTTGTAGTACCTAGTCATCGCTCAACCGGGAATACGCCGGCCAGCGCGAGCAGAGCGGCGGCTGGGGTGGCGCCCCTAACTCGGCGGTAGCGCTGGGACCACGGCCCGAGTAGGGCGTCGGCGGCAGCGGCGGCGGACCACTGGCCGTCGTCTGGATTGCGCTGGAGCGACAGGATCGCCCAGCCGTCCGGCATCGCGGCTTCAGCGGCAGCCCAAGCGGCGTCGAGGGTCATCACGACTCGCCTCCCAAGATGGCGAAGGTGGCGCCGACCGGGACGCAGAACGCGACCGCCAGCCCCAACAGGCCGAAGGTCGGCAGGACCCACGCGGCGACCATCACCCAAAAGGCGATGCCCAGCAGGAAGGCCACTGCGACGCCGGCGCGGCGCTCGGTCATGCCAGCACCCTGCCGGTGAAGTCGCGGGCGAGGCCGCGCTGCTGCCAGAGCGGAACCAACGCGTTGACATCGAGCACGCGCAGGTCCAGCCCCATCGCGAGGTAGGCGTCGTGGCAGGACTGGCACAGGGCGCGATCCCCGACCATCGGGATACGGGCCGTCAGGACGGCTTCGCGCGGACAGGGGTGTCCGGCGCTGGCGCACGGCTTCATGCCACGATCCTCTTGATGTCGATGCCGTGGCGCTCCAGCAGCCGGTACAGGGTCCGGCGACTGACGCCCAGCGAGACGGCGGCGGCGGTCATGGTCGGCGCGGCCTTGAGGGCGTCGCGCACCTGGCGCTCGGGGATGTCGATACGGTTCATGCGGCAGCGGCCGGAGTGATCTCAGGGTAGTTGCACTCGATGTACAGCTCGCGATAGCGCGGGTTGACGGTCATCTTCGAGACAAGAGTCTCGACGCCGTCCTGGATCATCCAAGTCCGGACGATGGTCTCGTACTCGTTGACTTCGGTGGCCGTGACCGCGAACGTCGTGATTGCCATCTTGTTCTCCCCTGTCTGTGCGGTGGTGTTCATGTCAGGACTATAGGCGCACCGCGCCAGTGTGTCAACCCCTATCGGATATTGGCAGGAAGATTGCCTAAACTCCGGCTAAACTAAAACGGCCCGCCTCCCGGTGAGGGGAGACGGGCCGAGGGCCGGGGGGATAGGCGAGGGTCGGGGCTACGGAGTCAGGACGCGGACGACAACGACGCCGGACCCGCCAGCCGCGCCCGCGGAGCCGGTCGTTGAGGTATTGCCGCCGCCGCCTCCACCACCGCCGGTATTCGCGGTGCCAGCGGTACGGCCCGTGGATGCCGAGGTCGCACCACCGGCCCCACCGCCGCCCGTGCCACCCGAGCCGCCGGTCGCAGGGCTATCGGCCGAGGCCCCACCACCTCCGCCGCCAGCGTAAACGCCCGATGCGCCGAACCCAGCGAAGGCCGCGACCGTGGTGCCTGCGCCACCGTTGCCGCCGTCTCCGGCCGCGTCGCCGTTCGCCCCGGCAGCCGATCCTCCGCCGCCGCCGCCGCCGCCGCCGCCGGTTGCGCCGGACACAGCCGCGCCGCCAGCGAAACCGAGCACCGTGGTCGCGCCGCCAGCGAGCGACTGACGGCCGCCGCCGCCGCCACCCTGAGCGCCGTCCGATGCCTCGACCTGCACACCAGCAGGCCCGCTGTTGCTGGAGATCCCCCGACCTCCGCCACCGCCGGACGCCACGACAGCGCCGAATTTCGACGCGCCGCCGCGCGCGCCTGACGAGGTCGTCCCGACCCCACCGTTACCGGCCGCGCCGCCCGTTCCGATCGTCACGGTCTGGCCCACGTCAACGAAGTATTTCGCGATGCTGATGACCTGCCCGCCGCCGCCGCCGCCGCCGGAGAAGTACCCGCCGCCGCCGCCGCCGGCTCCGACCACGATGACCTCGACCACGCCCTCGGCCGAGACAGTCAGCGTGCCGGACGTGGTGAAGGCGTGGTAGTCGTATCCGCCCGACGTGGTCTTGGTGCCGCCGGAGATTGTGGCAGGGCCACAACCTCCAGCAGGCTCAAAAGGGCCGTTCCAAACTGCCGCCCCCGTGGTGGCATCGACGCACATATAGACCGTGTCGGCCGTGACGTTGACCCACACGGAGCCGACCGCGTAGCCGTCGCCGGTATCGTCAGTCACCGCTGGCGCGACCGTGGCGTTGTACTTGTTGAGAACGCCCGAACCCGCCTCGGCTGCCACCTCCGCGATGGCCGCCTGCACGTCGGTCGACGCGATGCTGCCGGTCGGGGTGAACGAGACGGCCGAGGCGTCGTGCGCGTCGATCGTGTCGACGAGGTGCGCGACTGACGCCGCCAGCCCAGCCAGCGTCACCTCGTAGACGCGGATGCCCTGCGCCGACCCGATCAGGAAGCGGACGTAGGTGTAGCCCGTGGTCCCTGTGAGGGTGATGGCCACGTCCTGCGCGGTGTACGAGCCGGTGCCGGTGAACGTCGTGGAGCCGAGTGTGACCGCGCCCGTGAAGGCGCTCGACGTGGAGCCCTTGACCGTGATCGTGGCCGAGCCCGCGTTCTGCATCCCGACCCGGATGACCAGCGACGCCAGGACGACATCGACCGCGAGGGTGCCGCGCAGGAAGACGAGCGAGGCAGTCGTCACGTCGCCGCTGTCGGCGTAGTCGAAGGTCGTATCGCTGCCATCGTTGACCGCGAAGGCTGGCAGCCATACGGTCTCGGCAGGTTCGTCGAACCCGGCTGTGACGCCCCACCAGTCGCGGCTGGCGCTGGCGGTGGTGGCGGGGTTGTACGAGCCTGATGCGGAGGCCACGATCTGATAGACGAGTGACGCGGACGGATGTTCGGCCGTGTACAGATCGAACAGCTCGGTCCATCCCCCGCCAGGTGAGAACGTCGTGACCGAGTCGGCGTTGGCGGCCACCGCGCCGATGATGAGTGCCTGATCTCCAGCGGTCGGCGTCACGGAGCCTGTCGTGATCGCCGTCCCGGTACCGTTGGCCTGAGCGGACAGGTAGCCCGTCAGGGTCATACCGGACGCTTCCACGATCATGAACTGGCGCCGAGTATTGCCAGCGTAGGCGAACACGGCCGACGTCTCCGTGCCGGCGCTCACCTTGCCGTACAGCGCGATGCCGTCGGTGAACGCGCCGCCCGCCGGGTTGTCTCGCAGCCTCGTCCAGCCCGTGGGCGCCGTGGATGACCCGCCGTTGCGGATGGCGACCGCGATGACGATCAGGTTGCCGGCTGCCGGTGTGAAGTCCCACGAGAACGTGTTGGTGACGTTGCTCGTGCTGTAGCTGTCGACGATGACGACAGACCCGGCGCCGTTGGCCGGCACTTCCCACGCCCCGCCCTCGGCATCGTCGGCGTAGTCGGGCGCGACTGGCACGGCGCCCACGGTGGCATCGGGGTCGTAGCCGACGGTGGAGCCCAGCGCCCGCACGAGGCGACCGCTCGTTGTGATCTTCACGATGCCGTCCAGACCGAGGCGGTAAAGCCCCACTTGCCGCCGCAGATGTCGCCGAGGTCCGTGACCTCGACCCAATGCGTGCAGTTGACGCCGTTGTGCGTCGAGACGCTGAAGGTGAACGTCGTGCCCGTCGCCTGGTACTTCGTCGCATCCACGACGTAGCCGGTCGGCGCTCCGCTGTCGGCATGGACAAGGCGCGCCACGAGGTTCCGGGCCGAAGCCGAGTAGGTGACGGTCTGCACCGTCAGCGTCCCATCGCCCACGACGAGCACGCGGAGCCGGTTCTGCGCGCAGTCGCCCGCGTAGTCCACGCCAGCCCCGAACTCCGGGAAGTGCCACGAACCCTGATGACCCGGCGTCACGACGTCGGGGTAGGTGATGCCGGGGCGCAGGTACAGGACGTTTCCGAGCGTCGAGACGCTGGGCGTGCTGCCCGTCCCGCCGAGCTCGCTGAACGTCTGCGACGACGTCAGGCCGGTGCAGGATGCCGTCACGAGCGTGGTCGAGCGGGACACGTCGATGGTGTGCAGGTACGTCATATCGTCCTGCTCCGATACATCCGTGACCGTCCGGGACAGCACGCGCATCCAGGTGAACTCGGATCGGTACGGCTCGGGCCAGTGGGACATCTTGACCGGCACGCGCATCCCCTCTCGGATGGCGTTGACCTTCGCGCGGGACGTGTAGAACTGGAGCGTGGCGCGATGCTCCTCGGTCGAGGCGTCGGCCAGGTATCGGTTCGCGCGCTGGAGGGCCACGGGCTTCGTGTTGACGTTGATGGCCGGCATGTTGAGGTCGCGGGTGGTGAAGTTGGTCGCCGTGGTCGCGTTGCGGACAAGGACGTAGGACTCTTGGTACGGCACGAAGATGCCGGATGCGACCCGCGACGAGTCGATCGTGAACTCGACCGGCTCCAGCGTGACGGCAAAGGTGTTCGATCCGACCGCGCTCAGGTCGTTCGTCAGCCGATGCGACGACGTGTAGTTGGACCCGCCGGCCAGGTCGTAATACATCGAGTAGTCGCCGAAGGGGTACGGCCCGGAGCTCCCGTCGTGGGTCAGAAAGAAGTTCTTTCCCGACTGCTGGGCGGCATCGTTGTAGACCGCGAACGTCTCCTGGCCGAGGTAGTCGTTGGCGTCCATCGTCTCAGGCGACCCGCCCGTGACCATCGAGGTGTTCCCGATGACCTCGGTCTCTTGAGTGCTGATGACCCACTGGACGCGCGCGATATCCGTCTCGATGGGCCGGTCATTGTCGGCCCCGATGAGGATGCGCCGATAGAGCATGTTGTTCACGTCGGACAACTGGACTCGCCACTGACGCGCCGCCCCGGTCCGATACGGGCCGCGGATGATCTGACGCTCCGGCTGCGAATGACCGACGTAGATGCACGTCTGCGTCGCCACTTCCGCTTCCGTCTCATAGATGTAGAACACCCGCCAGCCACCTACGTCGAGGTCGCCATCGGGGTCGTCGATGATGAGCGACGAGATGCCGACAGCGCCTTCCTCGGCCTTCTGGGTCACGTCCAGTTGATAGGTGCGGCAGCGGTCCGTGATGTCCACGAAGGCGCTCGTGGTCGCGTTTCGCATGTAATAGCGGAGGCTCATACCGGCGTCGGTCCGTTCCCAGCGCCGCCGGCCGAGCCTGAGCCGTTGCCCGAGCGGTTCTGGTAGGTGATGCTGCGGGTGACAGTCGTCGCCGTGACGTTGACGTTGACGATGGGCGCCGGGATGCGGCCGATGGCTGCGACAGTGGCCGACGCGCCGCGGCGGGTGGCGGCCGACGTGAGGAACGACCCGGTCGTCGTCGCGCGCTTCGTGTCCGCCTGCGCTGCCGTGATCCCTCGCTTGCTCGTGTTGATGGCGCCGACCTGGTCATCCTTGGCAGCGTTGACCATCGCGCCGACGCGGCCCATCTCGGCCTTCAGCTCCTTATCGCTGCGGAACTGCCGCTTGTCCGGGTCGTTGTTCTGTGACGACAGTCCGCCCATCGCGTTCTTGCCGGGTACTGGCGGCTTGTTGAGTTTGGCGAGGCCCGAGATCCAGTCGGCCTTGCTCGGGATATTGGCGAGGTGCTTCCGCATCTGTGACTGGTCCGCTGCGCTGGCGGTGTAGTAGATCTGCGCGGCACGCTCGCCTTGCGTGAGCCCCTGCTGTTCCAGCTCCGCGCTGAGTGTCGTGTTCTTGACCCATAGCGGCGAGTTGACCGCACCGACCACAGCCGCTCCCAGAGCAACGCCCGCGATCCCGAGTGCCGCACCCGTCCCCAAGCCTGCGGCGGTACCAGCCGCGCCGGCAGCACCTCCGACGGCGCCTCCTGGAAGGCCGCCCGCCCCCACGACGTTGACCACGCCGCCGTTGACGTTGACCACGCCCGAGACGAGCTGCTTGAGCACCGCCCCGATGAGGCCGCCCGCGATGTTGGTGACGAGCCCGCCGGTCAGCTTGTTGACGGCCAGTCCCGCGACGGCCAGCGACTGGATGCCAGGCGGCAGGGAGTTGAACAGCTTGACGGCCGTGCCGATGACCTCGCCCGCAACCTTGGCCGCCGCGCCGATGGCCGGCGCCGCTTCCTTGGCGGCGCGCAGGAAGCCGCCGATGACCTCCGCGCCGGCTCGGATGTTCTCCTTGCTGAACAGGCCCGCGATGTCCCGGCCCAGGTCCTTGACGCCGGCCTTGACGGCTGGGTCCTGGAGGAAGGCCGACAGCTCGTCGGCGACGTTGCCGAGGGTCGGCAACAGGGCCTCGGCGAGGGAGCGCTGGAGGTCTTCGATGCTGTCCGTGAACTTGGCGACCTTGCCCGCCGTGGTCGCACCCTTGCCGAGGAACGATCCGCCGTACCGCTTGTCCAGGGCGGCGATGATGACGCTCTGCGCGCCGAGCGCATCGTTGTTCGCCAGGTGCGCGTCGATCTGCTTCTGTTCAGCCTTGGTCAGGATGATGCCCTGACGTCGCAGCCGTGCCATCGCCTTGGCAGGGTCGGACAGCGCCTTGCCGACGGTCTTGATGGCCGAGTTTAGGTCGGTCCCGAGCGCCGTGGACAGGTCGAGCGCGGCCTTCAGCGACGGCTCAAAGGCATCCTTCCCGATGGCCGTGAACGTCAGTAGAAGGTTCTGGCCGGACTGGATGACCTCGTCGCCGACGGTGGCGTTGAGTGCTTCGTACTTCTCCGAGAGGTTCCGGACCTGCTCGGCGGTGACGCCGGCCGCGCCGCCCGTGGACTTGATGACGGCCTCGGTCTGCGCCGTGGCCTGTTCGAGCTGCACCAGCGAGCGGAGGCCGAGCGCCACCTGCGTCGCCAGGATGCCGACGCCGACCGCGGCAAGGCGCGCGCCGTTCTTGATGCCGGTGCCGATCTGCTGGCCGGCCTGATACCCGCGCGATGACGTCCGGGATACCTTGCCGTCGAAGGTGTCGAGGGACTTGCCGGCCTTGCCCAGGCTGGACGCGAAGTTGCCGGCGAGGCTCAGGTCTACGACGAGCTTGGCGGTATCCGCGAGACCCATCTAGGCCACCTACTAGCGATTGATGTGACGCAGGGACGCGCTGTACCGTTCGTCTTCAGCGCGCTGGTTCTCGCGGAGCAGCACCCCGAAGAACTCCTCAGTGAGCAGTTGGCGAGCTGCCATCCACTCACGGAAGCTCATGCGCTCGGAGCCTCCGGCGCCGTAGTAACGGTCGACGATGGCGATCGCCGCCGCTTCGTCGAACCCGCGGAACGCGAGGTCGGCTGTGGGCCAGCGTCGATCGACCCAAGCTGCGAGGCTCGCTTGAGTCGTGCCCGTAAAGGGGCGAGGATGTCTTCGGCGTACAGGTCGTCGGCACGTTCCGCGACCGCCATCCCTCCCTTCCCGTAGGGCAGACGGTCGGACACGTTGGCCGCGTTGACGGGGAGCGGATCGCCATCGGCATCGACGAGGTTCCAACCGACGATACCGTGGCCGATCCAGATGCGGGCGAGTAGTTCCTGGAGCCGGATGGCGTCGCCTTCGGACTCCGAGATAGCCGCCTGGGCCGCCATCCCGCCCGTCATGGACAGGTGGCGGGCCAGGTAGACCTCATCCTCATCGTGCGGCGTGCCTTCGCATCCGCATGGGCCGATGGGGACTACGACGTGGTCGTTCACTTGGTGCCCTCGCTTTCGGTACTACAAACTAGCCAACGTGTTGACCACGACGGCCCGGATGGCGTACGTCAGGGTCGAGTCATAGAAGCCGCGATAGGTGAACGTGATCGTGGAGTTTCCGCCGAGCTCGCCATCTACTGCCGTCCGGAGCCGAGTGGGGATGCGGATGGACTGGCTGTACGGGGTCGAGCCGGTGATGATCTCCGGGCTCGTCGTCTTGATCTCGATGTACCGGCTGGGAACCGGCGTGACCTGGAGCGTGGCCCGCTCGGCGATCGTGGCGGCCGTCTTGGCGACCACGATGGTCACTTCGATCTCACGCGCTCCGCGTCCGTAGCCCGCGAGCTGGAAGCGCGAGTTGCTGCCGTTGGCGAACCGCTTGCGGTCGAGGTTGTTCCCGATGCTGACCGTCACGCCGTGGATGGCGTCAACGAGCTTGGTAGTCCCCATCGACGCCGCGACGCTGTCCAGGTAGACCTCGGTGTCAGCGCCGTAGACCCACTGGGGGGTGTCATCCGGGACGAGCCCGCCGGTGAACCCGGAGACATCCGCGCGGGCGTAGACGAGGTCCGCGCTGACCTCGAAGGCCGACAGGTCGTCGCCGAACGAAAGCTCCAGCGAGTCGATGACGCCGCCGCCCGCGTTGATGACATCGGTCGAGTAGTCGTCGCCCCACTGATCGGTGAAGTATGCGAAGTCGTCGGCGGTCAGCGAGGCCGCCTGGAAGACCCACGTCTTGGCCGTGCCGCCGGTCGGGCTGACGCCGCCCTTGACGGTGCCGGCCCACAGGTACGGGGCGTCATCGAAAGCGAGATTGCCTTCCCAGTTGCCCTCGATCCCGGTCGGTCCGTTGAACGGCGCGAGGATGGGGTCGAGCGAGCCGACGTCCACATCCGGGTCTGTCCGTGCCGGGTCGATGGTGATGGCACCGCGGTACGGCAGGATGCGCGTTGCCGGGGAGTTGGAAGACAACGAGAGCGAGTGTCCGACCTGATGCTTGCGGAACCTGGTGAAGCCGCTGATGGGCACTTGGGATACCTCCTGCCCTTTCGCGGGCATCAAAAAACCCGCCGACTTGGCGGGTCATCGGCCGATGGAAACAGGGAGACGGGCTAGAGCCGTCCCTCCTGCGCTACGGTGCCGCCGAACGTGAACACAGCGGCTGAATAGAAGGTGCCCTCAGCGTCGAGCTCGACATCCTCGATGGACGTCGGCATCGTCACGGTCTGATTGCTGATCGCATGAGGCCGTGCGGTGCAGTAGTCCAGGAACGCATCCACGAGCACGTCCATCGCGTCGGCCTGCTCACTGACGACTTCCGAGAGACGGGCGACGAGGACGATGGTCGGAGCCATCGTTCGCTGGCGGATGGTGGTCCCGGTGTGGACGATGGACTCAGGCATGGACCCGACATAGCCCGAGAGCTTGTCCGGGAAGGTGGCCGGCCGCCGCGAGTAGACGTGGTGCAACAGCGTCGGGTTGGCGGTCTGGAACCCGGTGAGCAGGGCGTACAGGCCGGTCCGCGTGTTGGCTCGGAAGGTGGTCGCCATCAGGCGGCGTCATTCCAGGCGGCTACTACGGAGTCGGTGACGCCGGACCGCTCCATCGCCTTCTTCGCACCGGGGAGCAGGTACGGGGTCGCCCTGCGTCCCTTGACGGAGCGAGCGTAGCGCCACGATGCCCCCTTGCCGCGCCCGGTCAACCGAGAGCCGCTAGCCTGCCACGCCAGTAGAGGCGCCCGCTTCGGTACGATCTTCCGCTTACGGGGGCCGTACAGGCCGGTGCCCTCTTCGACGTAGCGGGCATACCCGACGCCGTTCATGCCGCCGGCCACGATCTGCGCCGACTTCTCAGTGACGGTCCCGAGCCGGATGGACCCTTCCAGGTTGGCCGTCTTGGTGAAGTCTCGGCGCGCGATCTTCCTGGCCTCGCCCACCCCGAGCTGCGCCACCGTGCCGAGCAGCTTCTTGGTATCGCCGATGGCCCGCAGTCGCTTGCGGAGGGCGTCGTCGCCCTTCAGCGCGGTCATATCGTCACGACGTGGTCGGTGAGCCGCCACAAGTCGATGAGGTCGCGCACCTCGGGCGGCAGCTCGCCGTAGTTCAGGACGTTCCCCTCGGGCGTGATGGCGACGTTCGCCAAGAGCGAGTCGGGTCGCTTGTAGTAGTAGCCCGCCATGATGAGCGCGTTGAACTTCCACTGTGGCGGTACCGTCGTCCAGCCCCACAAACCCGTGATGACGAGGTCGTTGGGCAGCCCGCTGCGTCGCAGGTTCCAGTACGGGCTGTCGAGGTTGCGATCGAACCACTGCGGATTGGAGCGGTAGTCGTATGTCCCGAACGCCCGCAACTGGATGC
>Ga0163151_10004915_pt1 | contig 17521 bp, 13 predicted proteins | sample OliLakLV19MP5IB2_FD_145596 | JGI IMG/M metagenome (GOLD analysis project Ga0163151, IMG submission 145596) | Freshwater microbial mat bacterial communities from Lake Vanda, McMurdo Dry Valleys, Antarctica - Oligotrophic Lake LV.19.MP5.IB-2 | ecosystem: Environmental > Aquatic > Freshwater >...
TGTGGAAAGCAACCATGCTATTACTGTGCTGAGAGTTGTAAAACAATAAACATACAGAACTAATTTTATAGAAAAAATCTCACCAAATATTTGGTGGGATTTTTTTTTTGATAATACCGAAACTCAATTTATACCGACACTCAATACAAGAATTTACTTAATTGTTTAAATCATCAATTATATTATTTGTTTTAGCAGTGCTTTCTTATAATTGTTTTTCTCAACAATTAAAGGAAAGTATTTTATATGCATCATCGAACAACAATGATTTAATTATAAAAAGTATTATCACCGATAATATAAGTAATAGATACCTGTATGGCAGTTTCGATCAAAGCATGAAGCTGGGTAAAAAAACCTATACATCGTATGGCATGTACGACCTCTTTGTAATAAAAACTGATTCCGATAATAATATAATTTGGGTAAATACCATAGGCAGCTATACCGGGCAATTTGGTGCTTGACGATAGCAATAATGTATATATAAATGGGTTTATGTTTGGCGATGGCTATTTGAACTACTCTAAAAGAATTATTAGTGATAAATTTAACAGTGTACAAAATACTTCTTTTTCATTCCTGATAAAATTTGACTCATCAGGAAAATACCAATGGCAAAATTATGTGGGCGGATCCTTTAATTCGCAGGCATGGTGCTGCTATTACCCAGTCCCAGATAGTGAATTTCCCTTGATTTATAATAAGGATAATAACGAAATAGTTAGTGCGGGGTATAATAGAACAGAGCTCTCATATACCTACAGTCCCTATTCTGATTCCATAAAATATTATACAACCACGCCAAGCACTGAATTAAATTTTGTGACAACATATGATATGGGAGGAAATTTTAAGAAATTTTTTACTGTGGAATCAGGGCATCACCGTATGATACAGAACGTTATTTATGATAATGAAAACAACTATTATATTATTGGTAAAAGTACAGGTGGACGCCTTCTAATAAACATGAAGGATACTTTACAGGTATTTTATACTTGGCCTTTTAACACCTATTTGGGCAGTTATATTATTAAAGCAAATTCAAATTGGGATTATGAGTGGGGTAAATTTATAATGGGAGGAAGGTATGCTGATATCAGGGCAATTGAATGGACCAACGATAGTAACATTATGTTGTTCGGGCATAGCACCCATTCCACTTTTATTGATAGCGTATATTACTACTTTAATGATACGGGGGTAGCTTTTATATCGTTAATAAATCGTGATGGGAAAATACTTAAAAACACGTTTTATACCGATACCAATTTATTAATAGATATTATACAAGCCAAACGAAAAGGGAACAGTACTGAAACATTTGTATATGGCTTTAGTGGTTTTAGAAATAACAATTATAAAGGCAAGTTTGGCGGTTTAACATTTAAAAATGATGCACAAAGCTATATTTTAAGTAAATTGGATTCCAGCCTCGCAGCTATATGGACTGTGAGGATTGATGGCGTGAAGCAGCATTATCTTTTTTGGACAAACGGAGGCTGTGATTATATATATGACAACACAATAATTAGCATGTATTATGACCCAATGAAAGGCATCATATATCTATCAGGAATAAGTGCAACAGACTCAATTCAAGTATATTTCAATAATGATAGCAATCTTGTATATAATAGTTCCAATCTGAAATATGGAAGTATAATACTCGCCATCAATAATAGCAATTTTATTGGCATTGGGCCTTTGGCTTCCCGCTTGTGCCAAGGGCAAACGTATAACCTACCTATAGCTGCCAAAGCAGCATTTGGGGCAAGCAATAAGTTTACTTTATACATGTGCCCTGTAGATAGCATGTTTAAAAATGCAGATAGTATTGCCACCAAGAAAAATATTAATGCGGGCGATTATATAAGCTTTACGCTGCCAAAAAATATAGCAGGAAAATACAAGCTAGCATTGAAGAGCGACAGCGTGCTGCTATGGTCAAACACGCTGGAGTTTATGGTGGATTCTGTTCCAACAGCATCATTATCTGCTTCCAAAGATTCTGCTTGCATAGGCGATAGTATATTATTGGTGGCCAGCCACAGCCATAGTGGCAAATGGTGGTTGCCCAATATGAAAAAACCAATTGTTAAGGATTCTATTTATATAGTTTCAAACAATACAAATTATTATATATATGAAACCACCAACGGTGCCTGCACAATATATGATACTATAAAAATATATGTAGCCCAAAAACATATAGCTAATGCGGGTGCTGACACTTCTGTTTGTTTGGGTAGCAATTTCCTTTTATTGGGCAACGGAGGAGTATATTATAACTGGAGTAACGGTGCAAACTCGGCCTATAACTATGTGCAAATAAATACGGATACGTTTTATGTGCTTACAGTGTCCGATTCTTTGGGTTGTAAAGCTTATGATACGGTTGTATTTAAAACCTTGCCATTGCCACTAGTTAGTTGGGCGGGTATGGGTAAAAAGCAATTTTGCCCTGCTGATGATTCTATTATGCTAGTTGCTGGAAGTCCTTTTGGTGGTAGCTTTTCAGGCAATGGCGTAAAAGGAAATTACTTTTATCCGAAGCTTTCGGGTTCAGGAAAACATATAATAAACTATAGTATAAAGAGCAATAATGGATGTATAGGACGTGCGACCGATATGGCAGAAGTATATAAACAACCTTTGGCCTTTATTAATATAACTGGTATTTTCCGAGCGTGCGAAGGAGATAGCCTTAACCTGTTCAATGCGGATACAACAAGTATCAAAAAATATGTGTGGAGTACTGGCGAAACAGCTACTATCATTAAAGCAAAAAAAACGGGAGATTATACTATAACTGTAACAGATACGAATGGCTGTACCAATACCTCGGCTGCACAGCATTTGGTTTTTAATCCTATTCCCACAGTATATATAACTTATACTAGTGGAAAACTAGTGGCAGTGTCTAACCCCAAAGGCAAAGCATGGCTGTGGCGATTGGATGGAAACCAGCAAGCCAATGACAGTACTTATGAAGTTTTAAATCCAATAAAGGGAACGTATTCAGTAAAAGTTACGGACATAAACGGATGTATAGGATATTCCGCAGCTTATGTGTTTACGAATATTGATGAAATATACAATAACTACAGAAGTGTAAATAACTATGATGAAAACACGATATATATATACAAACCTAATCCCGATAGCTATCGTAATAAAAATACTTCATGGCAACTAACGGATGCACATGGTAGAAAAGTACTAGCAGGAGCAGAAAATCAAAATCCTATTGTATTGGATATGACCCATAATGCACATGGTTTATATACTTTGCTCTTATATTCAAACGGTCAATGCAGCCCTGTTAAGATTGTTTGGTAGAAATCAATACTCCCGCCCTTTCCACAAATATTTTATAGGTAATATATAATAGATTGCCAATGTTAAATTAAAAAATATTTGCAGGAATTCATAAACTAATAATTGTATATAATTACAAGGTTGTTTTAGGTATTTTGAAAGTGCGATTATATGTATATTTTGTATCATATATTTTATGCACAAAAACAGTATTCCGAGTTTCCAGTTTATGATGCAAAAGAATAGTAACATGAAAGGATATAGTCCGTGATAAAACAAGATAAGTTTTGCAATGATATTTAAGTCGTTAGCCCCTTTAAGCCAGCGTTTCCGTTGGTTGAACAATGTTTGAATGTGAGTAGTAGGGTTTGTAAAATTCAAAGAACCTCTATCCATCAAATTTAAGGAATCATATCCTTGTTTTCTCACTGCATTATATAATGCCAAATCTTCTGTTACTGAAAAATTTATATTTTCATAACCACCTGTTGCAAAATAGGCCTCTCGTTTCACAGCCATATTATTTCCCACTGCGGTAACGGGAATTCCCAAATTGGAAATAGCTTTGAGCAAGGAAGAAAAATAGAGCCAGTCATATTTTTGTAATGTAGTCCGCCGCTGCGGTTTGTTTTTTATGATAGTAGTCCCACTCACAATTCCTATTTTATTGGTAAAAGAATTTAATATAGTTTTTGCCCAATTTTTATTAACCACGATGTCGGCATCCGTCACAAAAAAATATTCACCATGTGCATGGTGGGCAAGCTCTGCAAGCACATTAGCCTTGGCTTTCGCCTTTCCCATTTGTTCGGATATATGATATAGTTTGATAGTAAATTTGTCATTGTTCTGTGCTATAATTTCCTGTACTAATTTAGCGGTATTATCTGTCGAGTTATCATTCCCAATTAATAGCTCCATTTTGTTGGGTGGATAATCCATTTCTATAATACTTTGCAAGCAATAAGAAATACTTTTTTCTTCATTTCTTGCAGCAATTAAAATGGATATGAATGGTTCATGATTTTGTGTTTTTGGCTTAACATTTTCCATTAAAAATACAGAAACAAGAAACAATACCTGCAAGCCGATAAATCCTGCTGCATACGCTAATAATATGGTTAATAGCAAGCTCATAAGGAATGAAATTGATAATCTTCAGCAGCATATTTATGCAACATATAAGGCAATAATATTTTTAAGTTTTCCGCTGCTTTTATGCTGTCGTGAAATACGATAATACTACCTGGTTTTATATATTTTCCCATTTTCTTTTTGCAAAGTTCGATATCCAAATCGGCATCAAAATCTGCAGTAAGAAAATCCCACATGATTATCTGATATCGTTTTTTTAAATAATTAATTTGACTTGTTTTTATTTTTCCATAAGGTGGTCGAAATAGCTTGCTATCAATTGATTTGGAGGCTCTTTCAATATCATCATAATATGTAGTGCTCTTACAAAAAAGGCCATTTAGATGCTCCTGCGTATGGTTGCCGGTTACATGCCCTTTTTGCAATAAAGTTTGGTACAATTCAGGATGTTTAATTACATTACTTCCTACACAAAAAAAAGTTGCTTTTGCATGATACTGTTCTAATTGTTCCAATACAAAATCTGTTACACCGGGGCATGGGCCGTCATCGAAAGTAATATATAATATCTTCTCTGTTACCCGTTTTTGCCAAATGAGTTGCGGAAACATTTTCATGATCCATTTTGGGGTATGGTGGCTATAGAATTTCAAATGCGGAAGATGGGCAAATTTGGTGAATTTAATCTTTCTTTTAACCCCCCATTTTTCAACACCACAGATAAAAAATCAGTAGATTGGAACTTTTATGGTAAAAACACGTAGTAAACACTATAATTTTGAAACCACAAAATGAACAAAGCTCTATATACTTTTTTAGCCACTTTATTGTTATATACAAATACGGCAAACGCCCAACAGGTATGGAATTTGGAAGACTGCGTGAAAAAAGCAGTACAAGAAAATTTCAGGATGAAGCAGGCACAACTCAATACCCAAAGCAATACTTTGGACGTGACCCAAGCCCGAGCCCAAATGCTACCCTCAATAAATGGCTCAGGTACACAAGCCTTCAATTTGGGACGAAATGTGGATCCTTTCACCAATACTTTTTCGAACCAAACTATCCGTTCAAACAATTTCAGTATACAGGCAAACTGGACTTTGTTCAATGGCTTCCAAGTACAAAACACCATCAAACGCGAACAGTATGATTTACAAGCGTGGCAAGCCGATGAGAAGACCGCCAGAAACGATATCGCCCTGCAAGTGGCTGGCCAGTATTTGCAGATTTTGATGAACAAGGAACTGGTTTTCACCTCGCAAAAACAGTTGGAATTGTCGCAACTGCAAGCTTCTCGTTTAGAGAAATTGCAGGATGCTGGAAAAATTTCGGAAGGAGAATATTTGCAGCAACTTTCGCAGGTGGCCAACGATGAACTTAGTTTGGTGAATGCCCAAAGCAACTTGCAGATGTCGTACCTAATTCTATGGCAATCTATGAATATTGAACCCGACACCACAAATAGCATTGCTTCTCCACCAGCACTAATACCAATGCGGGCAACGGCAAGAAACGCCAGAGAAATATTTGATGCTATTTATCAAAACAGACCTGAAATACAAGCAGCGACCTATAGATACCAGTTGGCCCAAACCCAGCAAAAAGTTTCGGAAGGGTCACGTTTGCCCAAATTGTTTATGTTTGGCAATGTCTCATCATTATACTCCTCAACCCGAAAAGATATAACAGGCTTTAACTTTAATGGATATAATATTATTGGAATTACCCAAAATAGTTTTGATACCGTGGTAACACCGCGGTTTGATTATTTGACCAAAACCACTCCATTCGGCAACCAGTTGAAAAATAATTTTGGACAAAACTTTGGCTTTAGTTTAAGTATCCCCATTTTTAATAATTTGCAAATTCATACTGCGGTGCAAAAAGCCAAAATACAAGCAAGTTTGGCTCAAGTTAATCTAGATCAGGCCAAGTTGAATTTATATAAAAGTATACAACAAGCAGTAATTGATTTACAAGTGGCCGAGACCAAGTATGCAGCGGCACAAAAAAACTTCAATGCTCAGCAAAGAAACTTTCAGGTAAGCAAACTTCGCTATGAAAATGGTGCCGCCACCCTTACCGATTTTCAGTTGGCAAGCACGAATTATACTAGGTCGGAGAGCAATTTTTTGCAAACGAGATATGAGCTTATATTTAGACAAAAGATTATAGATTTTTATATGGGTAATGAATTGAAATTTTAAACAAAGTATTATATATATTTATGGCAACTAAAAAGAAAAAAAGCAAGTTAAAATATTGGGTAATTGGGGGCATTTTGGTGCTGATTATTGCCATAGTGCTTGCTGAAAAATTTGGTAGTAAAGAGGGCACGAAAGTTTCTTCCGAAAAAATTATGAGAAGGGATATTATAGAAACTGTTACTGCCAATGGAAAAATACAACCCGAAACTGAATTAAAAATTAGTCCCGACGTGAGTGGACAGATAGTAGAGATGATGGTGAAAGAAGGAGATTCGGTGATAAAAGGACAGGCATTGTGTAATATAAATCAAGATATGTATTCGGTAGATGTGGACCGACAAAAAGCAGCGTACCAAAACACTCTGGCCAATGTGGAAGCGGCCCGTGCAAGGATGAAACAGGCAGAAGCTAGAACTGAAAGTGAAACTGCGAATTTTAATCGAATGAAAAAACTGTTCGACCAAAAAGTAATTTCGCAAGCAGAATGGGAAACCGCCCGCAGCACTTATCTCACCGCCCTTTCGCAAGTAGAAGCCGAGAAACAAAATATAAACGCAATGGAGTTTACGGTGAAAAGTTCAGAAGCGGGTGTACGTGAATCGCAAAAGCGACTGAGCCGTACAACTATATATGCACCCAAAAGTGGAACGATAAGCAAACTATATAAAAAGCAGGGAGAAAGTGTAGTCGGGACCAACCAAATGATGGGCACCGATATTCTTTCTATCGCCGATTTAAACTATATGCAAGTATCAGTCGACATCAATGAAAATGATATCGTGAAAATTAAAAAAGGTGATACTGCTTTGTTTTATATAGATGCTTTTAAAGGACGTAAATTTAAAGGACTGGTAACCGAGATTGCTACTTCATCGAATACAACTATGACCACCGCCGATCAAGTTACAAATTTCCCTGTAAAAATAAGAGTAATTCGTGAATCCTATATAGATTTATGCACCTCGCAAACACCTTATCCGCTTAAGCCTGGGTTAAGTGTAAATGTAGATATACAAACCAATAGGGTGAGCCAAGTATGGTCAGTTCCTATTGAATCGGTAGCTACACGGGAGTTGAAAAAGGAAGAGGAAAAACTTGGAGATACAGACAAGAAAAAAGATAAAAATAAAAAGGAGGAAGACGAAAATAGTAATACTACAAAAGCAAATACAGAAGTAAAACAGGATGTAGAAGAAATTGTATTTATTATAGAAAATGGTGTAGTGAAAAAGAAGGTGGTGAAATCAGGAATACAAGACGATAATTATATACAAATAGAAGGACTGATGGGCAATGAAGAAATGGTAACAGGCCCCTATGAAGCAGTTTCAAAAACATTGAAAGATGGCGACAAAGTAAAGGTGGTGAAGAAAGAGGATTTATTTGAAGTGAAGAAGAAGTAGATTATTGTGAATAGTAGACAGTTTGCAGTTTTGCTGACGCCAGTGAAGTTTACAGTTAGTAGTTTTTGACCCAACTCTTTGCCTCAACGACCATAAACAGCAAGCTAATAAATTATACCGAAACTCAATATATAATAGTCCAAAAGAAAGGGACTAATTCCCCCGCATCCCGATAATTATCGGGATTAAGCGGGGCTTTCGGGATGTAGTTCGGCATTACCATTCTACAAACTAATCCGCCGCTGTCGGAGAACTATTTTAGGTTAAGAAATGGTATAATTTCCTGTTATTGAACATGATTTCCTGCAAAATTTTTTTCCACCTATTCGGTGGTTTTTCTGCCGTGGCGGATTTATAGGTAAATATGGTTCTAATTATTTGTTTATTACCCAACAGGAATTTTGAAAAGTATAGGTGATTATGCTAAGTATATATTATACTAAAACCTCATCTTCCAAATACTATAATTCTTATTCTCTTGCGTCACCATCAGCATTTGGTCTTTCGCTACTTGTCTAGATTCTACAGGAACTATCATGGTTTCGTCTTCAGCACTAGAGCTAAGAGAACGCTCTATCATTTTACCATTTGCAAGTACCGTCACTTCTATAATACCAGAGCTTTTTCTGTCGAGTTTATTATAATAAAAAATAATCCTATCGGGCAGTACCATAGTGGTGAATGAGGAGAAAATTCCATCATCGTTCAAGGTGCTTTGGTTTTTGTGAATGGCTTCTTTCCAACATAAATTCCCGGCACTATCGAGGCAAATTAATATTATTTCATTATATATAAATATAGTACGATAGGTGGTTTGCATGGTGCCGTTCACAAAATAATTGGTGCTCTGCTGACTTGTATAATACTTTTCGGCAACCAATAAAGTTTTACCATTCTCGAAAGGGTAGAAATTTTTTATATAATAATCTTTCAAGTCGGAGGAGAAATAATACACACGATTACCCAAAAACTTTATACGATCGCTATCGTTAAAATTGTGGTTTTTTGTTTGAACAAGTGCGGGTGTTTCTAAATTAAACTCACAGTGGAACATCCCATCTATCTTATCTGATTCTTCTGAGCCTTCAAAGCCTTGTATGATAATTTTATGATGTTTCGGGTCAACCAAAAATGTAGCCTGCTTGATATAATAATTCTCAGAAGGAATGATAAGCCGCGACATTGTTCTATCTTTAGCATTATAATAGTGTATACTGTGCTTATATTTGGAGGGTATTTTGTGGTAAACGGAATCCAGATACTCGGTGCTAAGCATATAAAAATTGCCCCCATTATCCATCTGTATTTCCTCTATATCTACATTGTCGTTTGTATAGCCTGGTACTAAACTTGTATCATACAACAAATTTCCATCACCATCAAACACAGTAATGTTCATGGAAAATTCTCCACTTGCATTATAGTCGGTATTGAATAATAGTGTTTTGCTTTTGTCAGGGCTTTGATCTATAATAAATTCACCATCGTCTTTATAACTTTTCAAGGGCGTTTCAGCAATTTTTGCTGGGTTACCCAAGGGCTTGCCATTATATGCAAATTTTTCAATATACACGGTATTTTTTGCTTTAAAGATATCATGTTTTTTGGTGAGGAGCAATACATGGTTATCAAACGCTAACGTATGAATGATACGACTTTTACGAGATTTGGGTTTTAATTTAAACGACTGCAAAACTTGCATCTCGTCAGAATAAGTCTGTACATATACTTTTTTATTTTCACTTTCATTTTTGGATAGAGAAAAAACATTTTCCTTTGCAATTTTACCGCACCATGTAATATTTGCCTTGCTGTTAAAAAGGTAATCAGGGGCCGACTTTATTATATTTTGCGATTCACAAAAATAAACCGAATGGAGACAAGAAAAATATATTATATATATTAACCTCATGGCTTTACTATAGTGTCCCATTTTTTTCATCGTGCTGATTTGTTTCCTTTTATCGTTCCCAATGTATTTAGGAAGGACTAAATTGACTTAGGCGAACAAAAGTAGCTGCAAATGACGGATATTTGCACAATAAAAAAACCGCATTTTAAATTTATCTTGTGTCCAAATATAAAAGAAAAATTATTAACGACCCTGTTTACGGCCTTGTAAATGTGCCCTATGAACTTGTATTCGACATCATAGAAACTCCAACTTTTCAACGACTTCGCAGAATTAACCAATTGGGAATGACCAACCTGGTATACCCCGGTGCTTTGCATACCCGCTTCCACCATGCTATTGGGGCTATGCACTTGATGCAAATGGCGGTAGAAAACTTGAGATTTAAAGGCGTAGAAATCTCTGAGCATGAAGCCGAGGCGGCATCTGTTGCTATACTATTGCACGATGTGGGGCATGGGCCTTTCAGCCATGCTTTGGAAAATTCAATTATTGAAGTACACCACGAAGAACTTTCATTGGCCTTGATGGATGAGCTTAATGATGCTTTTGATGGGCGATTACAAACGGCAATTCAGATATTTAAAAATGAATATCCCCGCAAATTTTTTCATCAACTTATCAGTGGGCAACTGGACATGGATCGCCTTGATTATTTGAGGAGGGATAGTTTTTACACGGGTGTTTCGGAGGGCACCGTAGGTTTCGACCGTATCATACACATGCTCGATGTGTACAATGATGACTTGGTGGTAGAGGAAAAAGGCATCTACTCTATCGAAAAATTCTTGTTAGCCCGCCGTCTGATGTATTGGCAAGTATATCTTCATAAAACAGTAATAGCTGCCGAAAGTCTGTTAATCAATATTTTGACAAGGGCAAAATATGTTTCGCAACAGGGTATTGAGCTTTTTGCCACACCTACTTTGCAGTATTTCTTGCAACAACAAATAAATACCGGGCAATTTAATAGCAACAAAAAACATATATTAAGTCAGTTTGTGAAGCTCGACGATTTTGATGTGCTCGCATCCATTAAAAGTTGGACTGAAGCCCCTGATAAGGTTTTAGCCTTATTGTGCCAATGGATGGTCGACCGTAATTTGCCCAAAGTAATTTTACAAGACAGCCCCATCTCGTTGCAAGTATTATTAGAAAAGCAAACCGAAATATCTCAAAAGTATGGCGTGAGTCTGCAAGATGCTTCTTATTTTGTATATGAAGGAACCGTGTCGAATATTACCTATGACAAAGAAGAAAAGGGCATTAAAATTTTGATGAAAAATGGGGAGGTGTCCGATTTGTCAATGGTTTCGCAACAATATAATATTCCTTCGGTGTATAAATCTATGTCGAAATATTATATGTGTTTCAAGGCAAATTAAATAATTTTATTTTAGCGAATTCAATACCATCTTTGCACAAACAAAACACGATGCAGATAACCGCAAAAATATTAGCAGAACTCACAGGTGGTGAGCTTGTTGGCAATGAGTATGCGGTGGTAAAGGGTGTTTCAAAAATCGACCAAAGCGAACCTGAAACCCTCAGCTTTTTCGCAAACCCCAAATACGAAAACTTTTTGTATACCTGCAAATCGTCAGTAGTTTTGGTGGCTAAGAACTTTAATCCACAACAAACGATTACTACTACCTTAATTAAGGTGGATGACCCTTATGCTGCCTTTACAAATTTATTGGAGCAATACCATCAACAACAGTTGCCAAGCTATGAAGGCATCAGCGAAAAAGCCTCAGTGCACCAAAGTGCTGTATTGGGAAATCATATATATATTGGCGATTTTGCCGTGATAGAAGAAGGAGCTACAATTGCTGATGGTGCAATGATTTATCCGCAAACATATATAGGCAAAAATGTAAAAATAGGTTCTGGAACTATTATATATCCAGGTGTAAAAATATATTATAATTGTGAGATAGGAAACAACTGTATAGTGCATGCAGGAACTATTATAGGATCGGATGGTTTTGGTCATGCACCACAACCCGACAGGACCTATAAAAAAGTACCGCAGATGGGAAATGTTATCATATATAATAACGTAGAGATAGGTGCAAATTGTACGATAGACAGAGCCACCATGGGCAGCACAATTATAAAAGACGGCGTGAAATTGGACAACTTGATACAAGTGGCACATAATTGTGAGATAGGCGAAAACACAGTAATTGCAGCATTGACCGGGATTTCGGGCAGCTCCAAGTTGGGGCAGCAGTGTGTGATAGGCGGGCAAGTAGGATTTGTGGGCCATGTGAACATAGCAAACGGCACACAGATAGGAGCCCAATCGGGTATTATGAAAGATATAACCGAAGAGAAAAAAGCATGGATAGGTTCGCCTATATATGAATTACGTGAGTCTTTCAAAATGCAGGCAGCCTATAGAAATTTGCCCGAAATGGCAAAAAGAATCAATGAACTTGAAAGGATAATTAAAAAATTAAACGAACAGCTATAATATATTTTTGTCGAAATAAATATATATATATAATACTTGTAGTACACTATGAATTTAAAACAAACAACCATAAAAAAATCGGTATCACTTACAGGTATTGGTCTCCATACGGGGTCGCAGGTAAGTTTGGAATTTTGGCCTGCCGCAGAACATCACGGATATAAATTCCAACGCACAGATATGCCCGGGGAGCCCATTGTAGAAGCAGATGTAGATTATGTGGTTGATGTGAGCAGGGGAACAACTTTAGAAAAAAACGGAGCTAGGATAGCTACAGTTGAGCATTGCTTGGCAGCACTTGCCGGCCTTGAGATTGACAATGTACTTATTAAAATAAATGGTCCCGAAATTCCCATAATGGATGGTAGTGCCATGCCCTTTGTGGAGGCATTACAATCGGCAGGTATTATAGAGCAAGAAGCAGATAGGGAATATTTTAACTTGGCTCAAAACGTCCATTATTTAGAAGAAGACCGCGGTGTAGAAATGATTGCCATGCCCCTCGACGATTATAGGCTCACGGTGATGGTGGATTATAATTCGCCCGTATTGGGCAGTCAGCACGCATCGCTTACCAGTTTGAAGGAATTTAAAAAAGAGATTGCAAGTTGCCGTACTTTTTGTTTTTTGCATGAGCTTGAAGCATTATTAAAAAATGATTTAATAAAAGGCGGCGATTTGAATAATGCTATTGTAATAGTTGACCGTGTGGTAACGGATGATGAACTGGATCACTTGGCTGGATTATTTAATAAGCCCAAAGTAGAAGTACGCAAAGAAGGAATATTAAATAATGTGGAATTGCGTTTTCAAAATGAGCCCGCACGTCATAAACTGCTTGACTTGGTAGGCGATTTAGCACTAATTGGTATGCCCATTAAAGCACAGATTATGTCGGCCAGACCAGGGCATGCTGCCAATGTAGCTTTTGCAAAAAAAATAAAAGCCCTTATTAAAAAATCGAAGAAAAAAAGCGGTGCTCCTATCTATGATCCCAACATAAAACCAATTCATGATACAGTTGCTATTATGAAGATGTTGCCACACAAACACCCGTTTTTGATGGTAGATAAAATCATAGATATGACAGCAACTAGCGTGGTAGGAATAAAAAACATTACCCACGATCAATATTTTTTTGCAGGACATTTCCCTACGGAGCCATTGTTTCCAGCGGTTTTGCAAATAGAAGCCATGGCACAAGCTGGTGGTATTTTAATATTAAGCCAAGTGCCCGATCCAGAAAATTATGTAACGTATTTTGTAAAGATTGACAATGCAAAATTCAAAGACAAAGTAGTTCCCGGCGACACCCTCATTTTAAAACTAGAACTCACACAACCTTTCCGACGTGGTTTGGCTATAATGAAAGGGTCAGCTTATGTAGGAGATAGATTGGTGTCGGAAGCGGATATGATGGCACAAGTAGTAAAAAAACAACCCGCCAATGCGGATATAACTAATAAGCAAAAATGAAAATTTGTATAACAGGCGGGGCAGGATTTATAGGCTCACATGTGGTGCGTCTATTTGTAAAAAAATACCCCCATTACCAAATATATAATTTGGACAAACTAACCTATGCCGGAAACCTTCAAAATCTTGTAGATATTGAGCATGAACCTAACTATACTTTTGTAAAAGGCGATATTGTAGACAATGATTTTATTACCAGTTTTTTTGAACAGGAACAATTTGATGGAGTAATACATCTTGCAGCCGAAAGCCATGTAGACCGTTCTATTTTAAATCCGCTTGAGTTTGTACAAACCAATGTAATAGGTACCGTAAATTTATTGAATGCCTGTAGACATATATGGGGCAATAATTATGACAACAAAATGTTCTATCATATTTCTACCGATGAAGTGTATGGTACTTTGGGCGATGATGATAAATTTACAGAAGAAACCCATTACGACCCGCATTCTCCCTATTCTGCGTCGAAAGCAGCAAGCGACCATTTTGTGAGGGCATATTATGATACCTATAAGATGCCTGTAAAAATCAGCAATTGTTCTAATAATTTTGGCACACACCATTTTCCCGAAAAATTGATTCCCTTATGTATCCATAATATTAAAAACAACAAACCATTGCCTATCTATGGTAGAGGTGAAAATATTAGAGACTGGCTATGGGTAGCCGATCATGCACGAGCTATTGATACTATATATCACGAGGGTGTATTGGGCGAAACCTATAATATAGGCGGAAACAACGAGTGGAAAAATATAGACTTGGTAAAATTATTATGCAATTTGATGGATGGCAAGCTGAACAGAGCAGCGGGTGAATCGCTAAAACTGATTACCTATGTTACTGATAGAGCAGGCCATGATTTCAGATATGCTATAGACTCGTCAAAACTACAAAACAATTTAAACTGGAAACCAACTGGGGATTTTGAAGGTGTACTATCGCAAACAATTGATTGGTATTTGCAGAACGAAGAATGGCTGGATAATGTAACCTCGGGAAATTATCAAAAATATTACGACCAACAATATATAAATAGATAAAAAGTATATGAACAAACAAATTATTTTAGTCCCTGTAATTATTGGAATTTCTTTATTTTTCGCATCAAGCACCTTTGCACAAGACGGAAATTATAAGAGTTCAATCGGAGCATCCATTGGCAGGCCAACGGGCCTCAATTTTAAAGCTTTTATAAGTGATAAGGGAGCTTTGGATTTTGTAGCAGGCACTCGATTAAGCAGTGGTTTTAGTGATATCTGGGTAATGGGCTTATTTCAATTTCACCAAGATATGAAATCGGAGGGAGCAAAATTTTATTTCGGAGGGGGAATAACTGCACTGTACACAAAGCTACCTTTCACCCAATTAAGAGCAGGGATAGCTGGCAATATCGGCCTGGAATATAAATTTGCTGAAGCACCCATTGTATTAGCAATAGATTGGTCGCCGACAGCTTACCTCATTGGCAGTCCAAAAGAAATTGATTTTACTTTTGTAGCACTTAAAGCACGTTATGTATTAAACTAATAGTATTATAGAAATGCTGCTTCGCAAAAAACCTGTTCTGTGCAATTACTATGTAACGTATCGTTGCAATGCAAAGTGCAGTTTTTGTGATATTTGGGAAAAACCAAGTCCTTATGTTACGCTCGAAAATGTAGAACAAAACCTAGTACAACTGAAAAAATTGGGAGTGAAAGTAATTGATTTTACAGGCGGAGAGCCTTTACTACATCAAGAGTTAGACAAGCTTTTACTATTAGCAAAAAAATATAATTTTATTACTACCGTTACCACCAATACTTTATTATATCCTAAATATGCCGAGAAGCTAAAAGGATTAATAGATATGTTACATTTTAGTTTAGACTCAGCCAATGAAGAAAAGCATAATGCAAGTAGGGGAGTTAAATGTTATGATAAGTTTGTAGAATCACTGCAAGTAGCAAAATCGCTGGGTGAGCGGCCGGATATATTATATACAGTAAGCGAAAAAAACATAGAAGAAATAGAAGAAGTATATAACAAATTTTGTCTGCCCAATAAATACATATTGATTTTAAATCCCATTTTTGAATACAACGGCGTTGGTAGTAAAATAAGCGACCAACAACTTAATGATTTATTGCAATGGGGTAAAAAGAAATATATATACTTAAATAAAGCTTTCATTACTTTGCGAAAGGACGGAGGTAATCATATTGATAAGCCAGTTTGTAAAGCAGCTACTACAAGTATCGTAATATCTCCTTTTAATGAATTAGTAATGCCATGCTACCATTTGGGTGCAGAGAAAATGCCGATCAATAATGATTTAATCGAATTACGCAATTCTGCTATATCACAATATTATATAGCAAACGAAGGAAGATTGCCTGGCTGTGAAGGATGCACGGTGAATTGCTATATGCAGCCATCGTTTAGTGTTAATGTAAATAAATATTGGTTAGATGCGTTACCTTCTACGCTTAAATACAATATGTTAAAAGGAACTTGGAAAAAATTAGATATAGGATTAAATAAAGCAGCACTATAGTGCACAGTAATTAGTAATCAGTGCCATTGGGTGTCGGCTACTGACCACTGCCCGCCGCGGCGGGCTGACCACTAAAATATAAAATATAAAATATAAAATGATCTTATGATTCAACCGTTTGCATATGTAAATCCTCAGGCCAAAATAGCCGACAATGTAGTGATAGATCCTTTCACTGTGATTCATAAAAACGTGGAAATAGGCGAAGGCACATGGGTGGGACCCAATGTCACGATATTTGAAGGGGCAAGAATTGGAAAAAACTGCCGTATTTTTCCAGGAGCTGTTATATCTGCAATTCCACAAGATTTGAAATTTGCAGGCGAAGAAACCACTTGCGAAATCGGTGACCATGTTACCATTCGTGAGTGCGTAACGATTAACAGAGGTACTACCGACAAATGGAAAACTATTGTAGGCAGTCATGCTTTATTGATGGCGTACGTGCATGTAGCCCACGATTGTATAATAGGCGATAATAGTATCCTTGCAAATTCCGTTCAATTGGCAGGCCACGTTACTGTGGGCGAGTTTGCAATTGTGGGTGGACTTTCGGCGGTACACCAATTTGTAAATATTGGCCAACATGCAATGGTATCAGGAGGTTCATTGGTGCGAAAAGATGTGCCTTTATATACAAAAGCAGCACGTGAACCTTTGAGTTATGAAGGCGTAAATAGTATAGGTCTTCGTAGACGAGGTTTTTCTTCCGAAAAAATAGCTGAGATACAAGAGATATATAGATTGCTCTTTTTAAGAGGACATAATACCGCTAGAGCCATGCAAATAATTGAGGCAGAAATGCCTGCCACCAAAGAGCGTGACGAGATATTGGATTTCATCAGAGAATCGGATAGAGGAATTATGAAAGGATATCAAGCACGATAAAAAATATAATAGTACCTACCTTTATGAAAAAATATACTATCATACTTACAACAATCTTTATTTGCTGCCAATCAGCATCAGCTCAAAAAAAAATGTACCAATATCCAGTTACACAAAAACAAACCCACAGCGATAATTATCATGGCACCACTGTGCAAGACCCTTACCGGTGGCTCGAATACGACACAGCCG